>CEVI01003056.1_pt1 | contig 162431 bp, 152 predicted proteins | sample 531471 | NCBI WGS metagenome assembly CEVI01 (sample SAMEA2623513, study PRJEB7988) | marine metagenome | isolation source: saline water (ENVO:00002010), including
ACCATTCCGGTCGGCAAGGACTCCATGTCCATGAAGACCCGCTGGGACGAGTCCGGCAAAGAGAAGTCGGTTACCTCGCCGCTGTCGCTGATCGTTACCGGTTTTGCGCCGGTGCAGGATGTGCGTGCGACCCTGACCCCGCAGCTGCGTCTGGACCACGGTGCAACCGATCTGATCCTGATCGATCTGGGCCGTGGTCAGAACCGCTTGGGTGGTTCGGCGCTGGCGCAGGTCTACAACAAGATCGGCCAGCAGGTGCCGGATCTGGACGACGCTGAAGACCTCAAAGCCTTCTTCGCCGTGATCCAGGGCCTGAACCAGGACGAGCTGCTGCTCGCCTATCACGACCGTTCCGACGGCGGCCTGTTCACCACGCTGACCGAAATGGCCTTTGCCGCCCGCTGCGGCCTGAACATCAACCTCGACGTACTGGCGCAAGACGCCAGCACACTGGCCGACGTACTGTTCAACGAAGAGCTGGGTGCGGTTATTCAGGTTGCCCAGAGCGACACCGAAGAAGTGCTGGCACAGCTGTCTGCCGCTGGCCTGGGTGATTGCAGCGCCGTGATCGGTCAGCCCGCCAGCGAGCAGGCGATTCGCTTCGAGTTCAACGGCAAGCCGGTGCTGGAAAGCACCCGCGCCATCTGGCAGCAAGCCTGGAGCGAAACCAGCTGGCAGATTCAGCGCCTGCGCGACAACGCCGAATGCGCGGATCAGGAGTTTGAAGGCATTGCCGACGACGCCAACCCGGGCCTGCACGCGCTGCTCAGCTTTGATATCAATGAAGACGTTGCCGCACCAGCCATCAGCAAGGGCTCGCGCCCACGCGTTGCCATTCTGCGTGAGCAGGGCGTCAATGGTCAGGTTGAAATGGCCGCCGCCTTCAACCGCGCCGGCTTCAGCGCGGTCGACGTACACATGAGCGACATTCTCAGTGGCCGCGTTGAGCTGGAAGACTTCCGTGGTCTGGTCGCCTGTGGCGGCTTCTCCTACGGTGACGTGCTGGGCGCTGGTGAGGGTTGGGCCAAATCGATCCTGTTCAACCAGCTTGCCCGTGAAGCCTTTACGGCCTTCTTTGCCCGCCCCGACACCTTCGCCCTGGGCGTGTGCAACGGCTGTCAGATGCTCTCCAACCTGCGTGAGCTGATTCCGGGCAGTGACCACTGGCCGCACTTTGTACGTAACCGCTCCGAGCAGTTCGAAGCGCGTGTCGCCATGGTCGAAGTGCAGCCATCGCCGTCGATCTTCCTCAGCGGCATGGTTGGCAGCCGTCTGCCGATTGCCATCGCCCACGGTGAAGGCCACGCCGAGTTTGCCAGCAGCGCCGCTGTTGACGCCTGTGAGGCCGCCAACGCGGTTGCTTTGCGTTACGTCGACAACCGTGGCCGCATGACCGAACGCTATCCGGCCAACCCCAACGGCTCGCCGCGCGGCATTACCGGCCTGACCACCCGCGACGGTCGCGTCACCATCATGATGCCGCACCCCGAGCGTGTGTTCCGCGCGGTACAGAACTCCTGGCATCCGGATGACTGGAGCGAAGACGGCGGCTGGATGCGCATGTTCCGCAACGCCCGTGCCTGGATCGGTTAATCGCCAGCGCAGCAAACAACAACCCCGGCCACGCGCCGGGGTTGTTGTTTAAAGGTGGTGGACAGCGCCTTGCTCGCTGGAATAGTCAGCAAGGCGTTCGCGCAGTTTAAGCGCACACAGGGATGGCACGGCGGGCACATTCAGCCGAGCGGACTTTGCACCCCGGCAAAGGCGTTACTAAGGACATGGGTATAAATCTGCGTAGTACGCACATCAGCATGCCCCAGCAGCGTGGCGCGGCCCCTAGGGCTCTTGCCGCTGCGCCCCGTGATGATCTGGCGGTCGATGTCTTTGAGGCACAGCCGACAGGTTTCCACAACACCCAGCCCCGTACCCTACATCAGCAAAGCAACCAGTTTGTGAGGCTCAGGCAGCAATCCAATGATCTGGGTTGCGTCGCTGTGCGTCGGCACTGTCGGAATGCGTGCAGGGCGTTTGGCCCGGACGATATCGCCCAGCGAGCGATCCAACACCTAAGCATTGAACAGCGTGCACAGCATGCCGTTCGAATGCTTAGGTGTTAGGCGGATATCAGGTCACGCCAGCGTACTTGAATACAGTTTGACCTGAGCGACTTTGGGCTAAAAGATAAGCAAGGAGATGGCTGGAGTGAGCCCGGAATGGGTTTTCTACAGCCTCGCTAAGTGCCCAGGCACATTAATTCTCTTAGAGGGATATTTAAGTCACAAGGAGTTCAATCGATGATCAAAAAAAACATTAGCTTAGCGTTTATTTCGGCCGCAGCCTTAGCTGGCTGCGCTTCTACCCCTACAGGAGACCTATACTGGAAGTACGATTTGGGTGCTGACTTCAATGAAATGAAAGCTCTGATGGACTCGCCTGAATTTAGAGCACAGGTGAACGATAGCACACATTATACAATTCCTATTTGTGGATTCGCTGATGAAGAAAACACCACTGAAATTATTGAGTACTTGATAAAAGTTGGGGGTGATGTAACTTCTTGCCGCGAACGCGGTTATTTCACAACCCCTCTGCATGTGGCTGTAAAAGGGAACTCAATTGAAAATGCATCCATTCTATTAGCAAACGGCGCTGACCCGAATGTTGAAAATTACGATGGCGAAACGCCTTTAGGTATAGCAGAAAAAGAAGGGTATTACAAAATTGCAAAAATGATTAATTCGTATGAAGAAGATTGGCAGAAAGCTAATTCGGAAGGCGAGGTAAATGCTTTCGAAGAATATCTAGAGCAATACCCCAACGCGATGCACTCTGCTGAGGCTAAGTTAAAGCTGGCATTGTTAGAGTCAATGAGTGATCCTGAGGCAAATGCAGGATCTGTTGTGGCTGAAACGGAAACAAGAGAGCTTTTCCAAGAAGGACTGGCAACTGACATGAACCAGGTCCCGAAATTAGAAAAGCCTGATGAGGCTGTGTCGAGTAACACGGCAAGCAACGCTCAAGCAGTTTCTTTAGAAGAAAACAAGACAGAAGATAGCGAAAAACAAATATCCACACACGTCGCTACATCGTCACCTAGTATTGATTTTGCGTGTGCTTTTTACTCTAGAGAGCAGTGTGATGAGTACATAGTGGATGATAAAAGTCAGGTAGATGATATGAAAACACTGTGTTTCCAGTCATTTGGTAATGTAGAGGCATCCTGTAGGGGAGGTGCTCCAAGTTGCTCCTATAGGACTTCTTGGGGTTTAAATATTTCTTACAATTATAGCTCGGACAGTTTTTACTTTAAGCAGTCATGTATAGAAGGTGGGGGAGAGCTGCGTTAAGATAGGATCGTCGCAAGCTGCTATTTCGATATTGGTGAATTAAAATAATTCGCATGTGATTTGACATGGCAACACCTTGCACTAGATATTGCACTTGGTCATTGAGGCCGCCGAGTCCCAACTATGATGAGAAAGCGCAGAATATGAAATTGACAGGCCTCTGCTCGTCGTCAACCCTTAAGGCCAACAGGTCGCCGATAAGCAAGGGGATGAATTGCTATACCTGACGGCCAGTTGGTCTTAAGGTAAAGCCGATCCCTGCAATTGCTTACTTTCCTCGCTCGCCAGTCGGCAAGCTGGCGGCATATCCATTTGCGTCTGCAAATGTCACTGCGTTGCCGCCAGCAAGTAACAAGGTGTTAGTGTCGGATGCTTCCGCAGATGTCACCCTGCTTGCGAAGCAAGCAGTCCGCCAAATGCGGGATCACCGCACAACAGACCGTTATGTGCCCGCCGGGCATCAGTGAAATAGTATGGCTATAAGTGAATTTGAAATTAAGAAGATTGAGAAAGAACTCGAGGCCTTCATGAAAGTGCAGCGCCCACCAGCGCACATCCGAAATGAACTGGACCTCGGCTACAGAATTGAAGGTCAAAGTGTCGAAATCTTTGAAGTAAGACCACAGTGGCGAGACCCTTCACAGAAGACGGAAACCCCCGTGGCAAAGGCTACTTTCGTGAAGGCGCAGAACTGCTGGAAGATATTCTGGCAACGGTCGGATTTGAAGTGGCACGGGTACGAGCCAGCCCCCAAAGCAAAGTCGCTTACTGACTTTCTCAACGTAGTGGCTGAGGTCAAGTACGCATGCTTTTTTGGATAGCATATAACAAAGTGCAGCAGTTCGCGCCCAGTGGCGCCGGACGTCAGCTGAGCTGCTGCCGCTGTGCACGGCGTTAGACTTGCAAGAGAACATTGCGTATCGTGATTTCGTCTTAACAACAGGAGACATCCCATGGTCAAAGTAGCCTTGTTCGTTCGCCTTGAAGCTAAACCCGGAAAAGAGAAAGAGGTTGAGAGCTTCCTTCTGAGTGGCCTTCCCATCGTCAATGAGGAGCCTGCCACCACTGCGTGGTTTGGGATTCGCCTTGGACCAAGCACTTTCGGAATCTTTGATGCTTTCCCGGATGAAGCGGGTCGGCAGGCCCATCTCTCCGGCAAGGTCGCAGCCGCGTTGATGGAAAAGGCAGGTGAGTTGTTCTCCGAGCCCCCGTCCATCGAAAACGTTGATGTACTTGCGGCAAAGCTACCTGGCTAGCAAGTCTAACAATTCGTTCAAGCCGAGACCGCTTCGCGGCCTCGGCTTGGTGCCGTGGTATCGTTGCATCCGCCTTGGCCGCGTGCGCGGTCCGGCTTAACTCAGGTGTTAGACCGAAGCCAGAACTACAACGTGGGCCGCCTTGCACTTGGCGGTCTCGGCAAAGCCCAGCCTCCAGATCTCTTCTCGCTAGAACGCTGCGCTGCGCTCCGCCGTTCACCAAGATTCTCCATCAAGTTCATCGGCTTGCGCGCTCGTCTTCGGCCAACGCGCACCTGGCAATGGTTCGCGGAGTCGCACGCAGGCGCGCACGCCCCACCCTGCGGTTCGCCACGCGCCTGCGTGCAGTCGAGCTTCGCCGGCATACTTTGGCGGGCGCTGGCTTGTTCTTTCAACAACAGGCTGGTGTGGTCTAACAACTCCGGCGTTTTTCAAGATAGTAGCCCCGGCGGTTTTATCATGGTCCACGGGCAGCGCAACGGCTTTGGCTGGCTCGCGCCGGTGCTGCAGCACTTTGACTGGACTGACGGCTGTATTGCGATCACCAACGCGGAGATGGACGAGTTTATGTCGCTGGTGTCGCCGGGTACGCCTATCGACATCCGCTGGTAACGGGGTGGGCCTGCCGCAGCCCAGATGAGGAAAGAGCATGAATCGAATCAACCCGGCAAAACTGCTGCACAGCAAGTGGACGGCCGTTGCCCCGCAAAAGCGGGAAAAGCACTTTATGGTGGTTGAGGTGGAGTACGACGAGGAAGGCGCGGTGCTGTCTTGCCTGCTGGAGGCAGTGCTCACCAAGAGTCAGTACCCGATTGACTGGCGCGAGCTGAAAAACACCGAGCGCTGGCGCCAGGGCTGGAAGTAGCGCGGCGCCAGCAAGCAGAGGTCAGTCTGCGTATTTCGCCTGCATCAGATAGGCATAGGCGGTATTGAAGGCGGTTTCCTGATAGGCCTTGAGGCCGGTCTCAGTGAAGGGGACGGCAATCGGGTTGCGCTTGATGGATTCCTTGATATCGGTTGGCGACAGGATAATCACATCAAGGCCCGCAATCAGCTCGATAGCCGCTTCCAGTTTGAAGCCCACCGCGCCACCAGCAAACTTGCCCTTCATCGGCCGCTGGCGAATCACGACCTTGTCCACCTTGTAATCCTGCATCAGCTTGGCAAAGGTCTGCTGGAAATAGCGCAGGTCGCTGGCGCTGTGGGTGCCCGGCAAGGTCAGACGGCGCGAGCGAAAATCCGGCAGCTGAAACAGCTCATCCTCCAGTTGCAGCAGGCAGAGATTTGCATCGTTACTGTTGAGGTCAACACCGCACACTTTCATAAAAAGCCCAATTCTGTGATTTCGGCGCAGTATAGCGCAGGGCGTCGGCGCGAGCTGCGCTTGCTGAGCGGAGGGCTTGGCCAGAAGGATTGTGCCAGAGCTGCCGGTTCTGTTTTTGCTTGGTGTAGTGTTGGCCGCCGCCGAAGGCCGCATGATGTTCGCTGCGGCCTCGCCTCTTTGTCTGCACAGGATGTGATGTGATGAAGAAGTACGCGTTGTTCTCCGGGATGCTGATTCCCGTCTGGCTGTTCTGCGGTGTGCTGATCGCAGGTTCCCTGTACCCCCGGCTATAGCCATGTTGACCAGGCCATGAGCGAGCTGGGGGCGTTAGAGGCACCAACGCATCAGCTGTCTCCCATCATCAATAACTAACTGCTGGGCGTGCTGTTTCTGCTGTTTGGCGGCGCGGTGGTCGGCCTGTTCTCGGGCGCGCGTCTGGCTCAGTTCTCCGGCCTGTTGCTGATGCTGCATGGCCTGGCAAGCATCAGCGCCGGCCTGTTTGCCTGCGACCCGGGTTGCAACCCGGTTGAGCCCTCGCGCGATCAGATGCTGCACAACCTGTCGGGGCTGGTGATGTTCGCCTCGCTGACCTTGGCCAACTTGCTGCGGGTGTACCTGGCGCGCGAACGCTTGGGGTCGGCCGGCTTCAGCTGGTTTTCTCTGGCATGTTTGATTGTCTCGCTGGCGGTGATGCCGATGATGGCCGCGGCGGTGGAGTCGGGTGAAGCGTTTGGGCTGTATCAGCGCATCAACTACGGTGTTGCGGCTATCTGGCTGGGTAGGTTGGCGTGGATCTTGACCCGCATGCAGCGGGCCCCTCTGGCGGTTCTTTGACCGCAGCACAAGGGCGGGGTGCCGAAGCGCGGTATTCAGCATCCGGCCCTGTGCGAGCCGGTGCGCGGGCTTTTGGGTTGCTCAGTTGCGCGTACCGCAGAATGCTTGGTCGCACCGGTTTACGTAGCAGTTGACCATGGCATCTACAGTGCACAGGTATTGGTTTACGCTGCTGCTTGATGCCTCGCAGCTTGGATCGCCCCAGCGAATTTCGGCTTTGTAGCTGCTTTCGCAGAAGGCCGCTGCCTGATTGCGCAGGTTGGTTTGCGCCAGGTCGATGGCGGTGCTCTGGCTGTAGTAGGTAGTGCTGGTGCCGGTAAAGGGGTAGTCGCGGCCGGCGCCGACATAGCGATTAGGCTCGGGTGTTGGTGGGGTGACGGCGGTTTGAGTCGCCGCCAGGGTGGTGCTGTTGCCTGTGCTTCCCGTGGTGGCGGCGGTGTTAGCGGCTGGGCTGCGGGCGGGGTTGGTGTTTTCTTTACCCGGAATCGCGTTCGCGCTGGCGGTGCCCTGCGGTGTTGTGCTGCTGGCTGCTCCTGGGGAGCTGGCCGTGCTGGTGGGCTGGCCGCCAGCGGGGACTGCGCTGGTGGTTTGTGGCTGCGGGGGCTGGATAGTGACAGGCGGCTGGCCGTTTGGCAGTGTCTGTTGATGTCTTCTAGCCACCATAAGGTTCGGGCGGTGTGCTGCAATCCCTAAACTTAGGTACGTAGGTGGCTGGGGGCAGGCAGGTTGGCCGCCTGGGGCAACTTCTGCGAAGATGGGCGGCCATTTTCTTGTTGCCGAGACGGCCATGACCAGCGCTACCTTTGAACGCATCCCCTTGCCGCTGCCGCGTGACTTTGACGCGCAGAAGGATCGGTTGCTGCTGCACTCGTGCTGCGCGCCGTGCTCAGGCGAGGTGATGGAAGCCATCCACGCCACCGGTATCGACTACGCGATCTTCTTTTACAACCCCAATATTCATCCGGCCAAGGAATACGAAATCCGCAAGCAGGAAAATATTCGCTTTGCTGAGCAACACGGCGTGCCCTTTATCGATGCCGACTACGACACCGATAACTGGTTTGCGCGGGCCAAGGGCATGGAGCGCGAGCCCGAACGCGGCGTGCGCTGCACCATGTGTTTTGACATGCGCTTTGAACGTACCGCGCTGTATGCCCATGAGCACGGCTACTCGCTGATCAGCAGCTCGCTGGGTATTTCGCGCTGGAAGAATATGGCGCAGATCAACGATTGCGGCCATCGCGCCGCCAAGCCCTATCCTGCGCTGCGTTACTGGGATTACAACTGGCGCAAGGGCGGCGGCAGCGCGCGCATGATCGAGATTAGCAAGCGCGAGCGCTTCTATCAGCAGGAGTACTGCGGCTGTATCTATTCGCTGCGCCACAGCAACCTGCATCGCCGCTCCCAGGGCAGGGACCTGATCCGTATTGGTGTGCAGTATTACGGTGATGACGACGCCAGCACCTGAGCGCCCCGCCTGTTAGCCCTGCAGCACCGGCCTTGAGCCGGTGTTGTGCGTTTAGGCGCTGGTTTTCCGCGCGAATGCGCGCTGGCCCGCATCTGCAAAGCTGTTTGCTTGACCCGTACGCCCTGTGCCGTTGGTGTAGCAGGCGAATGCGATGTCAGGGCAAAAGGATGACGAGATGCGTGCATGGATGTGGACGGGCTTGGCAATGTTGCTGCTGGCGCAGGGGCTCTGTGCCCAGCAGGCGCCGCTGCAGTTGGCTGAAAGCTATCAGGGCGAGGTGCAGGTTGAACAATACTGGATCAGCGAGAAGCTTGATGGCGTGCGTGGCCGCTGGGACGGCCAACAGTTGCTGACCCGCAGTGGCTACCCGATTCGCTCACCCGCCTGGTTTACTCAGGGCTGGCCAACGCAGCCGATGGACGGTGAGCTGTGGCTGGGGCGCGGCCGCTTTGAGCAGATCAGCGCGCTGGTACGCACTAGCGATGCCCCCGAACAGGATTGGCAGCAGGTGCGCTTTATGGTGTTTGACCTGCCTGCCCATACGGGTGCCTTCAGCGAGCGGGTGGCCGCCATGGCGCGGCTGGGCGAGTACGGCAGTGACTATCTGGCGCCTGTGCCACAGTTCAGACTCGCCAGCACCGCAGCGCTGGAGCGTGAACTGGAGCAGGTGGTTGCCGCTGGTGGTGAGGGGTTGATGCTGCATCACCAGGCTGCGCGTTATCAGGACGGACGTAACGCCGGGCTGATCAAACTCAAACCCTATGACGACGCCGAAGCCGTGGTGGTGGGCTACAGTCCCGGGCGCGGCAAATATCAGGGCCTGGTCGGCGCGCTCGTGGTGCAAGACGAGCAGGGGCGTCGCTTTCGACTGGGCAGCGGCCTGAGTGATGCCGAGCGCGAGCAGCCCCCAGCGCTGGGCGCGCGGGTCACCTACCGTTACAACGGCCTCACCTCCAGTGGTTTGCCGCGCTTTGCCCGTTACCTGCGACTGCGGCCTGAGTAAGTGTGATCTCTGCTGTGGCAAGGCAAAACCGTTACCCGGCGACTATTCTCAGGTGTCATGGATCAGTCTGAGCGAGGAAGCAGGATGCGCCTGATCGCAGCAGCGGCATTTCTGGTGTGTGGCAGTGCCTGGGCGGAGCTGAGTACGGACTATATTTTTGACCCTGACGATGGACGTTACGAGTCCGAGGGGTTCCTGTCCCGTTTGCCAGACGGCTTTATTCCGGTGCCGACCATCATTACTGAACCGGCGGTGGGCGCCGGGTTGGCAGTGACTGGCCTGTTTTTTCATGAGTCGCCGGAGCAGTTGGGCTCGCAGGATGAGCGTGTACTGCCCAGTAATATTTCGTTGCTCAGCCTGGGCGCAACCAGCAATGGCAGTAAGGGCGCAGGTATCGGCCATTTGGGCTTCTGGCTGGATGACCGGCTGCGTTACAAGGGGGCACTGCTGTTCAGCGATCTGAACCTGGATTTCTACTCGCTTGGACAGATCAGCCTGAATCGGCCGGTAGAGTTCAACCTGTCCGGCCCTGTGCTGTTCCAGCAACTGATGAAGCGCCACGGTGATTCCAACTGGTTTTACGGTGCTCGTCAGCTCTACCGTGAGGTCCATTTGCGTTACGCAGGGTCGCGGCAAATTGGCCGAGTGCCGCCGGCCGCCGTTGATCTGGTTGCCAGTTATATCGAGCAGGACATTACTACCTCCGGGCTCGGGCTGGTGCTGGAATATGACTCGCGCGACAACCCGCTTGGTCCGACCCAGGGGTACAACTACGTAGCGCACTTTACGCGTTTCGACGATGCCCTGGGCAGTGACGTCGAATACAGTGCGCTGCACTTGCAAGGGCTCAACTATTGGGGGTTATCTGCGCGTTGGGATCTGGCCCTGCGTGTGCAATACGACAGCGCCAGCGGTGACCGCGAGCTACCGCCCTATGTGCTCCCGGCGGTGGACCTGCGCGGTATCTCCATTACTCGTTATCAGGGCGAGGCGGTACTGACCAGCGAGGTCGAACTGACCTGGAAGTGGCGCCCGCGTTGGAAGTTCAATGCCTTCACCGGGGTGGGCCGCGCCGCTGACGGCTTTTCCGATCTGGGCGCTGCCAGCTCGGTGAGTAACCTGGGAGGCGGCTTTCGCTATCTGGTAGCCGAGCGTTACGGGTTCTGGATGGGGGCTGACGTGGCGCGAGGTCCGGAAGAATCTGCGTTTTACATTCAGGCGGGTTCCAGCTGGTAGCAGGGCCCGGGGGGCGCGGCCGACAGGGCGAACCACTGGCGCTGGGCGCGGTCTATCTAGCCATTGCCAGTCTGCCTGGCGCGATTTGTCCCGAGGTCTATGTGAAGCGAGCCGGTTTGATTTTCCTGATGCTGTGGTTGGCCGGATGCAGCGCGATACCTCAAGGCGCGGGGCGGGCTGGTTACCATGAAACCGGGCAAGCGTCTTATTACGCGGATCACCACCAAAACCAGCGCACCGCTAACGGTGAGCGCTATTCCCACGACACGCTTACCGCAGCCCATAAAACGCTGCCGTTTGACACCCTTGTCAAAGTCACCAACCTGGATAATGGCAAGAGCGTGGTAGTACGTATCAACGACCGCGGCCCCTTTGTACGAGGGCGGGTGATTGATCTGTCCAAGTCGGCTTTCACGCGCATTGGCGACCTGCGCGCAGGATTGCTGCGCGTGGCGTTGGTGATAGAGCGCCCGGCCCCCGGACGCTGATCCTGAGACGTCTCAGAGGCTGGGTCGGAAGTTGATGCCGATGCTGACGTAGGGGCTGTTGTTGACGTCAAACTCCGGCTCTTCCCAGTTGCTGCCACGCAGGCTCATGCCGGTCAGCCCGGTGACGCCCACTTCGCCCTCAAGCCAGAGGTTGCCACTCAGCCTGCGACCCGCCGAAAAGCCGAAGTCCCAGGTGTCCAGCTCATATTGAATGTCTCGAGTGCCGGTGTCGGCAGACCAGCTGGCGCCCGAGGGCGACACGCCCAGTCGATAGAGCGTTTGCTTGTCCGGCGCGTACAGCACAGCGGGCCAGGGCATGACTGCGCTCAGGGTCCAGCGCTCGTCGAGTGCGTACGACGCGCCCAGGTAAGGCAGGTACAGGTCGTCGCCGGAGCTGACATCGGCATACAGGCCAAAGGCCCACCACAGACGCTCGTTCTGCACATAGCGGGCGAAGCCGCCGGCCATGGTCTCCCAGCTCCAGCTTTCCCCGCTCGCCTTGTGCCCCAGTGGCATGACAAAACCGCCAGCCTGCCAGCGGCTGTTGACCTGTCGGAACCAGCCGACAGGCAAGCCAACGGACAGTACGTCGAAGGAGTCGAGGTTGCTGGAGGTGCTGTCAAAGTGGCTCCAGCTGACCCAGTCTCCGACCAGCAGGGCGTCGCGCGGTGACATCAGAAACGGCAGTACCGCACCCTGCGACAGGGTTGTCTGTCTGGCGCTGACCGAGCTGCCATCGCTGCGTTCCAGCGTGCTTTCTCCATAATGCGTGGCATCTACAAAGGCGAGCGGCTGGAAGGGCACGTTGGTGCTGCCTCGCTGGAGCACGATCTCACTGTTGGCAAAGTCGTCTACCCAGCGCTGCATAAAGGCAGGGTCGGCTGCTGCCGGCAGGCTGTAGAGCAGAGGGGTGAGGGCGACAGCAAGCGCTGCGCGATGATGGAGTGAAAGCATGCTGTGCATGGGACCGGTTCCTTGGCGTCTCTGGCTGAACCCAGCATAGCGGTGGATCGGCCCCGGTGCTGGACCAGGGCCGATTTGTTGCGTGGATCAGCCGAGCAGCACTGCGTGGCCGTCCTTGGGGTCAATCCGTCCGGCTACCAGGTCCTCGACCAGGGTTTTCGCCTGTTCCAGTCCGTGATGCTCATTGACCAGCATCCAGGGTTGCTGCGGGTTCTTGATGCGTTGCGTAAAGGCCAGCTGGGCCTCGTTGAACTTGCGGGTAACCTCGGCAGGGCCCCAGTCGGCGTTGCGCTTCTTGATCTGGTAGGGCGCAAAGTAGGGTTGCGGAGCCGGGCCGTGAGCGGGCGTGTCGGCGGCGCTGAGATGCTCGTGGTTCTGCGAGGAGCCAGCAAAGCAGCTGTGGACCAGGTTGTCGCGCAGGTGGTCGTGTACGCGGTTGCGCAGGGCGTTGTTACCGGAAAAGTCGACGTAGATGGTCGGCACACTGGCGTCCAGTTGTTCCACGTCGCTGTAAGCCAGGGTTTGCTGGTAGCAGCCCAGTTTTTCGACAAAGTCAGTGTTGCCCGCGGAGGTCAGGCCAACCAGTTCGATGGTCGGGTTGCCTTCCAGGCAGAACGCGGTGCCGTAGGCGGTTTTGCTGGAGGCGCTGGAGAAGACGATACGACGTGCGCCAAAGAAGTCGTTGTCCTCCAGGAAGTCGGCCAGCATGAATGAGGTGATGAACAGCGGACGCAGCAGCATCTGATAGTTCTCGTCTTCGGCGCGGTAGGCTGCGTCGGTGCTGATGCGCTGGTACTGGTTATAGGCCGAGGTCAGCTCCAGGCGGTGGGGGATACCGTCGTAGAAGCCGCGCTCGGAAATGCGCACCGGGTTCATGATGATGTGCGATGCAATCGGCCAGTAGCCATAGAAGCGCTCACCGACGGCCAGCCCCTCGACGGTGGTCTCGACGACTTCGGCAAAGCCCCAGGCCGGCATGTGGAACCACTCTGCCGCGCCGGTAGGGAAGAAATCCCAGTAGCGCAGGTGCGGCGTTTCGCCAAAGGCTGCATAGGTGATGTTGTTGGTAGTCAGAGCCAGGCGGTCGATGCGCAGCAACGCCTCGCCCGGCTGCAGGGCGGGCAGTGGCTGGGTTGCGATGCGGGTCTGGTTGAGGTCTTTCTTGTTGTTCTGCAACTGACTGATGACGGTCATGGGCGGCTCCGATTGAGGGTGAATCCGTTGTGCAATGACTGTAGCCTGTCTGTCTTGCCATCGGGTTCGGAATTCCATGAGTAGCAAAGCCACACCGTCGCAGCCACGTAACAAGCCGCTCAAGCGCCCAACCCAGGCGCGCGCCAAGGTTACCGTTCAGGCCATTTTTGATACCTATGTTCGGATTTGGCAGCGCGACGGCTGGGAGCGCATCACTACGCGGGCAGTGGCACTGGAGGCCGGTGTTGCGGTTGGCACGCTGTATGACTACTTCCCCAGCAAGCAGGCGCTGCACTCGGGCTATGTGCGTCATTGCATCGAGCGCTTGCTGGCTGCGGTGCAGGTACAGGCGGTAGAGCCGGCCGGTTTGAGCTGGCAGGCGCGGGTGACACGGCTGGTCCATCTGCTCGGCGGGGTGGAGGACGAGGCGGCCTGGTTTCACCCGCAAATGCTAGAGCTGGAGCCGGTGATTGCCGAGGCCAAGCATCAGCAACGCGCCTACAACGAGCTGTTGCAGGCCTGGCGCCGAGTGCTGGAGGCGGCCAGTGATTTGCCGGCCATGCCCAGCGACGCGCAGCTAGAAGCACTGCATCTGATGGTCTGGGGCGCGCGCCGCTATGCCCTGCTGGTCGAGCTGCCCCCGCAGCGGCTGCAGGCGGTGGTGGCGGCTCAGCTGGACAGCTGCCTGCGTTTGCTCGCGGGGCCAGGCGAAATCAGCGACGGCTGACGCGCACGTCGAGATAGTCGCGCTGAATGGCGGTTTTCAGCGCGTTTGCGGCGCTGACCAGTTCGTCGTAGGTCTCCCCGCAGGCTCGCAAGCGGGCAATCTGTTCTTCAGCGGGGCGGCTTGCCATCGCTGTGCTCGGCAATATCCAGCAGGCAGCACAGGTAGTCCTTGCGGCATTGCGCGATCATGCTGAGCATGGGCTGGAGTGCGTCGATACTGAGCGCGGGAATGGCCGGGTTGATAACGTTGCGGTTGTTTTCTTTCGCAGCTTCTCGAGCTCCAGCAGCAGACGGTTGCTGTCGATGGTCATGGGTGTCTCCTGGCCGGTCATGCGGTTTTTATGCTGTCAGTTTAGCCCGGACTGTAATACGTGCTGGCAGGATAATTGTGGGGGGAGCTGCGAATGTACAAGCTGTGTTTTTACGTGCCGGAGAGTCATCTCGAACAGGTCAAACAGGCAGTGTTTGCTGCCGGGGCAGGGCGCCTTGGCGACTATGACCAGTGTTGCTGGCAGGTGGCGGGGCAGGGCCAGTTCCGCCCGCTGGCCGGCAGCACACCGCACCTGGGTGTACTGGATCAGCTGGAGCAGGTACAGGAGTACCGGGTAGAAATGCTCTGCGCCGAGGACTGTATGGCGCAGGTAATCTGCGCGCTGCGGGCGGCTCACCCCTACGAGGAGCCAGCCTTTGATTACATGCGCACTCACATTGTCTAGGGACTTGACCGGTGCTTACTTCAGCTGGTTGGCAAACCGGCCGACCACGTCTACTACCTGCTGCGCGCCTTTCTTGATCTCACGCATGACCCGGCCCGACTCGTTGGACAGCTCCAGGCCTTGCTGCGCCTTTTCCTGACTCTGGCGTATGGCCGTGACGGTCGACTGGGTCAGGCTCTGGTTCTTCTGCACCACCTCAACGATTTCTACTGTGGCCTTGCTGGTGCGCTGAGCCAACTGGCGCACTTCATCGGCCACCACGGCAAAACCACGGCCTTGCTCGCCTGCGCGTGCCGCCTCGATGGCGGCGTTGAGGGCCAGCAGGTTGGTCTGATCGGCGATGCTGCTGATGCTCTGGACGATACTGGCGATCAGCTGCGACTGCTTGTCCAGAGCCGAAATTTCCTCGCCGGCGCGCTCCATCTGCACGGACAGTTCGCTGATGACTTGCAGGGTGTTCTCGACCACCTGAGCGCCTTCATCGGCGATGCCATCGGTTTGTGTGGAGGTCTCAAAGGCGACGCTGGCAGCGTTGGCGACCGCATGCTCGCGTTCGATCTCCTTGGTGATCACGGTGGCAAATTTGACGACCTTGTACAGCTCGTTGTCCTGACTGAAGATCGGGTTGTAGGAGGCTTCAAGCCATACGACGTTGCCATAGCGGTCCAGCCGCCGGAAGCGGTCTGACACGCATTCACCGCGGGCTAGGCTGGCCCAGAACTCGGCATAGGCGCTGGAGCTGGCCTCTTCCGGGTCGCAGAAAATACGATGGTGCTTGCCGACGATCTCGTCCTTGCTGTAACCCATGGCCGTCAGAAAACGGTCATTGGCGTGCAGTACGTGGCCCTTGAGATCAAATTCGATCAGTGCCATGGAGCGGTTCAGTGCCTGGATCAGGTCCTCATATTCGCGTGAGGTCTCGATGGTGCGCGTAAGCACGGTGCTGTGCAGGGTAAACTCCTGCAGGCGCTGGTTCTCATCCATTACCGGTTGCAATATGGAGCGCAGCCAGGCCTGTTTGCCATCGGCGCGCTTAAACTGCACCGCACCCACCCAGTGCTCTCTTTTCTCGATGGCTGACTTCAAACTTGAGAAGTGCTTGCTGCCGCGCGCCTTCTCAGGCACGAAGTCGAGCAGCTTCTTGCCCTGGACCTGATCTCGGGAATAGCCAAGCTCGTTGGCGGAGTTGCTGTTTTGCCCGGTGATGACGCCAGCCTCGTTCAGCGTCATCACCAGCATTTCGTTGTTCAGGCTATTTGCGATCTGCTCCATGCGAAGCAGTTTCTTTTCCAGTTGGGCAATCTTTTCGTTGTCTTTTTTGCTGAAAAACATGGTGACTCCTTGAGGCGATATGTTCGCTCATCCGCCCCGGATGCGGCGCACTCGCAAGTGTAGTCAAGCAATATGTAAGCCAGTTTACGTCCGCCACAATCGGCCCAGGCGGCGTTAGGGCACTATTTCTACCAGGGTGCCATCGGGAACCAGCTCCCACAGCTCACGCATTTCAGTGTTGCCCAGCGCGATGCAGCCGTTGGTCCAGTCCAGCCCCTTGAAGTACCACTCCGGGTATTCCTCATCGATTGGGGTGCCGTGGATCATGATCATGCCGCCCGGGTCGTCGATACCGGCCTCGAACGCGGCCTGGCGGTCTTTGAGGTTGGGGTAGTCCAGGTGCAGGCTGAGGTTGTACTGGGCGCTCTCGTGGCGCCAGTCGATGCTGTAGATGCCCTCGGGGGTGCGCTGATCACCTTGCTGGCGCTTGGGGCCAACCGGCTGGCGGCCGAGCGAGATGCGGTATTGGTGCAATACCTCGCCATTGCTGATGATCTGCAGGCGGCGCTCCGACTTGTCGATCAGCAAGCGGTCGATCGGCGGTTGCGCCGCCAGCGCGGACACACTGAGCAGGCAGCAGAACAACAGACTTAACAGCCTCATCGGCGTGTCTGCCCCGGTCGATAGGTAATGTCGCGCATGTGCACCGGATAGTGCTCCTGCTGGCGGTCGATAAAGTACTGTTTCAGCGTTTTGCCGATGGTCGGGAAGGCCAGTTCATCCCAGGGGATATCGGCTTCATGAAACAGGCGCACTTCAAGGCTTTCTTCGCCGGCGCTAAAGTCCAGATCGGCCAGCTCGCCACGGAAGAACATGTACACCTGGTTGATGTGCGGCAGATTGAACAGCATGTACAACTGCTGCGATTGCAGCCGGGCGCGGGCTTCTTCCCAGGTCTCGCGCAGCGCTGCTTCTTCTGTTGTTTCGCCGTTTTCCATGAAACCGGCCGGCAGCGTCCAGTAGCCCATACGCGGCTCAATGGCGCGCTTACACAACAATACCTGCCGTTCATGCACCGCCAGGCAGCCGGCGACGATGCGCGGGTTCTGGTAGTGGATGGTCTCGCAGTGGTCGCAAATGAACCGCGAACGGGTGTCTCCATCAGGGACGCGTGCGGTAACCGACTGACCGCACTCGCTACAAAACTTCATGGTGGTGTTCCGGCAGGCTGCAATGGTCTGGCCCTATCTTGCTGATGCTGCGCGCAGACGGCAAGCGCCAGCCGCCTATCGGCCGGTATTCACGCCGTGGTGCGGCTGGTTCTGCCCTGGTGATCATGCCATCATTGAGGAAATAAACGAGGATTTTTGCATGCTTGAAGAGATGCGCATGCGGGTGCAGAACCACACCCCTCGACAGGTGGAGGCTCCGGGGCTGCCGGAGGCGGGAGTGCTGATCCCGGTCACCCGCGTAAATGACCGCCCGGAAATCATTCTGACCCTGCGTTCACAGCGCATGTCGACCCATTCCGGCGAAGTGGCCTTTCCCGGTGGTCGCCGTGACCCCGGCGATGTGGATCTGTGTTTTACCGCCCTGCGTGAAGCGCATGAGGAAATTGGCCTGCAGCCGCAGATGGTCGATGTGGTGGGGCCGATGGATTCGCTGGTCTCGCGTTTCGGCATCAAGGTAACCCCCTATGTCGGGCTGGTGCCCGAACAGTTCGAGATCATTCCCAACGATAGCGAGATTGCCGAGGTTTTCCGCGTGCCGGTGGACTTTTTCATGGAAGACCGCCGCGAGATGACCCACCGCATCGATTACGAAGGGCGCAGCTGGTATGTGCCAAGCTATCGCTTTGAGGGTTTCAAGATATGGGGCCTGACCGCCCTGATGCTGGTTGAATTCATGAATACCGGCTTTTCGGCCGGCATTCAGTTGCATACCCCCTTTGACGGGCATGACAAAAACTAGGAGCAGCACATGAAGTACAGCCTGGGTGAGGATCGCGTGCAGATGGCGGATGACGCCTGGATTGCAGACACCGCAGCGGTGATCGGCAAGGTGACTCTGGAGGCCGGTGCCAATGTCTGGTTTGGCGCGGTGATCCGTGGTGACGTCGAGCACATTACCGTGGGTGAGCACAGCAACGTGCAGGACGGCGCCGTGATGCACGCCGACAGCGGTGTGCCGCTGACCCTCGGCAAGGGCATTACTGTAGGCCACAACGCGATGCTGCACGGCTGCAGGGTGGGCGATTACAGCCTGATCGGTATCAATGCGGTGGTGCTCAACGGCGCGAAGATTGGCAAACATTGCATCATCGGCGCCAACAGCCTGATCCCCGAAGGCAAGGAAATCCCTGATGGTTCTCTGGTCATGGGCTCGCCGGGCAAGGTGGTGAAAACCCTGAACGATCAGCAGAAGAAAATGCTGGAGCTGAGCGCGGCGCATTATGTACAGAATGCCAAGCGCTTCCGTGACCAGCTCAAGGTACAGGAAGACTGATGAACACCCCGGTTCGTTCCCCGTGCGTGAGTATCTGCGCGCTGGATGACAACGATATCTGCACCGGCTGCCAGCGCAGCGGCATGGAGATCGCTACCTGGGGCCGCATGAACGATGACCAGCGGCGTGAGGTGCTGGCGCGTTGCCAGACCCGCGCGCGCGCTCAAGGGCTGTGGATTGACACGGCCACCCATTCAACTTTGCAAGGTAAACAGGCATGACGGTAATTGGCACTCCCTACGCAGACGACGCAACCCGGGTACTGCTGTTGGGCTCGGGTGAGCTGGGCAAGGAGGTGGCCATCGAGCTACAGCGGCTCGGTTGCGAGGTTATCGCGGTTGATCGTTATGACAACGCCCCGGCCATGCAGGTGGCGCACCGCAGCCATGTGATCAGCATGCTCGACGGTCAGGCCCTGCGTGAAGTTATCGAGGCTGAGCAGCCTGACTATATCGTGCCGGAAATCGAAGCGATCGCTACGCCGACACTGGTCGAGCTGGAGTCCGAGGGCTACACCGTGGTGCCCACCGCCGAGGCTGCTCGCCTGACCATGGACCGTGAAGGCATTCGTCGTCTGGCCGCCGAAACACTGGAGTTGCCGACCTCGCCATATCGCTTTGCCGACACCCTGGAGGATTACCGCGCTGCAGTCGCTGCCATCGGCACGCCCTGTGTGGTCAAGCCGGTGATGAGTTCGTCCGGCAAGGGCCAGAGTCTGGTACGCGAGAGCGCTGACATTGACGCTGCCTGGGAGTACGCCCAGTCCGGCGGCCGGGCTGGTCAGGGACGCGTCATCGTCGAGGGTTTTGTCGACTTTGATTATGAAATCACGTTGCTGACGGTACGGCACATCGACGGTACGTCGTTCTGTGAGCCCATTGGTCACCGGCAGGAGGCGGGTGACTATCGCGAGTCCTGGCAGCCGCAGGCGATGAGCGAGGCGGCGCTGGCCGAGGCCAAGCGCGTTGCCTCTACCATTACCGAAGCCCTGGGCGGGCGTGGGGTATTTGGCGTTGAGCTGTTCGTCAAAGGCGATCAGGTCTGGTTTAGCGAAGTGTCACCGCGCCCCCATGACACCGGTCTGGTAACGCTGATTTCGCAGGACCTGTCGGAGTTCGCCCTGCACGCCCGCGCTATTCTGGGCTTGCCGATCCCGGTGATTCGCCAGCACGGGCCCTCGGCCTCGGCGGTGATTCTGGTACAGGGGCAGTCGGCCAATGTCAGCTTCGGCAATCTGGGAGCGGCGCTGGTTGAGCCGGATACGCAGCTGCGCCTGTTCGGCAAGCCGGAGGTAGACGGTCAGCGGCGCATGGGCGTGGCCCTGGCGCTTGACGAGTCAATTGATACGGCGGTGGCTAAGGCGGTGCGTGCCGCAGGTGCTGTTGAGGTCAAGCTCTGAGTAACTGGTGGTACCTGGCAGCACCGGCTCTGCCGCTACTGCTGCCGCAAGCCATCTGGGTCAAGCGCACGGCGCTGCGCCTGCCGGATGCGGCAACGCCCTGGCAGGGCCTGGTGCCGGCGCCCGATGGCTCGTTACAAGCGCCGCTGCGCTTGCTGTTGATCGGTGAGTCCACTGTCGCGGGTGTTGGCGTCGACTGTCAGCAGCAGGCGCTCAGCGGGCAGCTGGCCTTGCAACTGGCCCGGCACTTGGGGCGCGCGGTGCAGTGGCAGGCGGCCGGGCGCAATGGCGCGGTGGCGGCCGACTGTATCCGAGACCTGTTGCCGCAGGTGGTTGATCGGCAATGGGATCTGGCGCTGATTGTGCTGGGCGTCAACGACACTACCCACCTGACTTCACGGCCGCGCTGGCGGCGTCATCTGCAGTATCTTGTTGAGCAGCTGAAGGACTGCGCGGGCCAGGTCATGCTGACCGAGGTGCCGCCGCTGGGGCATTTTCTTGCCTTGCCGCAGCCGCTGCGTGGCTGGTTTGGCTTGCGCGCCGGGCTGATGAATAGGGACGTGCAGCAGGTGGCGGCAGGGCAGGGGGCGGGTTACCTGTCACTGGATATGCCGTTTGAGGCGGCGTATCTGGCACGTGACGGTTACCACCCCTCAGCCGAGGGCTACCGCCTGTGGGCGGCGGGTATCGTGCGTCAGCTGGCGCTGTCTGAGCCGGCCTCGTCGGCACTGGGCGCCGGCTGATTGAGGGTGCGATCCCACACCCGCACGCTCTTCACCATGTTGTCCTTGGTTTGCAGAATCTCCATCCGGTAGCCGCCGGTGGTCAGGCATACGGCGGTTTCCGGGATGTTCTCCAGCTGTTCGGTGATCAGGCCGTTGAGGGTCTTGGGGCCGTCGGCGGGCAGCTTCCAGTGCAGGTGGCGGTTGATGTCACGGATCGCGGCGCTGCCGTCAATCACGTAGGTACCGTCGGTCTGCGGGTGGATGTCCTGGCTCAGGTTGAGCATCTCGGTGGTGAAGTCGCCAACGATCTCTTCGAGAATATCTTCCAGCGTTACCAGACCGATCACATCACCATATTCGTCAACCACAATGGCGATACGGCGCTTCTGCTTCTGAAAATTGAACAGCTGGGTGTGCAGGGGCGTGCTTTCCGGGATGAAGTACGGCTCCTTGCAGGCGCCGATCAGCGCTTCGCGGGTCAGCTCGCCGCGGCTCAGCAGGCGGGCGATGGAGCGCATGTGCACGATGCCCGTTACATTGTTGATGTCGCCCTGGTAGAGCGGCAGGCGTGTGTAGTGGCAGGTCCGCAGCTGGTGGTTGATGGCGGTCATGTCATCATCCAGGTCTATGCCGACGGCCTCGTTGCGCGGGATCATGATGTCGTTGACCGTCATCTTTTCCAGATCAAGGATGCCGAGCAGCATGTTCTGGCGGCTGCGGGTAATGCCCAGGCCTGCTTCGCGCACCACGGTACGCAGCTCCTCGGTGGTCAACTGGTCGCCGTTGGTGTCATTCGGGTTGACGCCCAGCAGGCGCAGCAGCTGATTGCTGATCATGCTGCAAACCCAGACCACCGGGTACAGCAGGCGCTGCAGCGCCGCCAGAATCACGCTGGCAGGGAAGGCGATCAGCTCCGGGCGCAGGGCGGCCAGCGTCTTGGGGGTGATCTCGCCAAAGATCAGCACCACCACGGTCAGGATCATGGTAGCGATGGCAATACCCGCCTCGCCCCACAGATCGACAGCGACAACGGTGGCAATGGAGGCGGCCAGAATATTGACGATGTTGTTGCCGACCAGGATGGTGCCCAGCAGGCGATCCGGTCGCTCCAGCAGGCGCGAGGCGCGGCGGGCGGCGCGGTGGCCCTCTTTACTCAGGTGCTTCAACCGGTAGCGGTTGAGGCTCATCATGCTGGTTTCGGAGCTGGAGAAAAACGCCGACAGCACGATCAGAACCAGCAGCAGGATTAGCAGCAGGCTGGTGTGGGATTCGTTCAAGGGGTGAGCCTCAGGCGGGTCATGAAAGGGTCAGGCGGCGAGCAGAAATTCGCGCACCAGCTTGCTGCCGAAGTAGGCCAGCATCAGCAGCAGAAAGCCTGCCAGCGTCCAGCGAATGGCATTGCTGCCGCGCCAGCCGCGGAAGTGACGGCCCCACAGCAGTGTACCGAAGACTATCCAGGCCAGACAGGACAGCAGGGTCTTGTGCGCCAGATGCTGGGCGAACATGTTGTCGAGAAAGACAAAGCCCGACAGCAGCGCCAGCGTGAGCAGTACCTCGCCACACAGCAGGAACTGGAACAGCAGTTGCTCCATGGTCTGCAGCGGCGGAAAGGTGCGGATAAAGCGGGTCGGGTGCTTGTGTTTGAGCTGGTAGTCCTGAATGGCCAGCAACGTCGCCTGAAAGGCGGCGATGGTCAGAATGCCGTAGGCCAGTACCGACAGCAGGATATGCACCAGTAAGCCCTCCTGGCCGGCGGGCAGGGTGGTGGCATTCTCCGGAAACAGCCCGGCCAGCAGCCCGGTAATCAGGGCCAGCGGGTATAAGCCCAGCAGCAGACTGGTGACCGGCGCTCGGAAGCTGGAGGCCAGCGTCATGGCAACGACCAGCCAGGAGATCAGCGAGGCGATATTGAACAGCCCCAGGGCAAAGCCCTGCGGGGTGGTCAGCTGGATGTACAGGCTGACGGCGTGGGCCAGTAGCGCGACCAGTCCAATGGCGCGCAACAGGCTGGCATTGACGGCCAGGCGTTTGCCGAGGCAATGCAGCTGATAGAGGATGCCGCTGATATAGAAACCAGCAGCCAGCAGACTGGGGGCGAGGGCTGTCATACGTCCTTGCGAGCGATTTTCAACAAAGTCGCAGTGTGGCATAAGCCGCGTCCGGGTGAAAGCGTCTGCAGGCGCTTCCCTATCCTGTGCGGGATGTGCGGGGTATACTGCGCGGCTGAAATCGCGGCGGGGACGGCAAACCGATCCGGCCCCCAGGAGAGAGCATCATGTTCGAGAATCTTACCGAACGCCTGTCACACAGCCTGCGTGGCGTGACCGGACAGGCCAAGCTGACCGAAGAGAACATCAAGGACACCCTGCGCGAAGTGCGCATGGCGCTGCTGGAGGCCGACGTCGCGCTGCCGGTGGTCAAGACCTTTGTTGATCAGGTGCGCGAGCGCGCTGTGGGCACCGAGGTGTCGCGCAGCCTGTCGCCGGGCCAGGTCTTCGTCAAGATCGTCAAATCCGAGCTTGAGGCGGTCATGGGGCAGTCCGAGGGGCTGAACCTGGCGGTCAGTCCGCCGGCAGTGATTCTGATGGCGGGTCTGCAGGGTGCCGGTAAAACCACCAGTGTGGGCAAGCTGGCCAAGACCCTGCGCGAGCGCGAAAAGAAAAAGGTCATGGTGGTCAGTGCCGATGTTTACCGTCCGGCGGCGATCAAGCAGCTCGAAACCCTGGCGGCAGATGTGCAGGTCGAGTTCTTCCCGTCTTCTGTTGAGCAGAAGCCGGTAGCCATTGTTGAAGCAGCGATGCGTGAGGCGAAGAACCGCTTCATGGATGTGCTGATTGTCGATACCGCCGGTCGTCTGCACGTCGATGACGAGATGATGGCCGAGATCAAACAGGTGCATGCGGCAGCCAAGCCGGCAGAAACCCTGTTTGTGGTCGATGCCATGACCGGTCAGGATGCGGCCAACACCGCCCAGGCCTTCAACGAGGCCCTGCCGCTGACCGGTGTGATTCTCACCAAGGTTGACGGTGATGCCCGTGGTGGCGCGGCGCTGTCGGTACGTCATATCACCGGCAAGCCGATCAAGTTCCTCGGTATGGGCGAGAAGATCGACGCCCTGGAAGTCTTCCACCCTGACCGGGTTGCCTCGCGCATTCTGGGTATGGGCGACGTGCTCAGTCTGATCGAGCAGGCCGAGCAGAAGATCGACAAGGACAAGGCCGAGAAGCTGGCCAAGAAGCTCAAGAAGGGCAAGGGCTTCGACCTGGAAGACTTCCGTGATCAGCTGCAGCAGATGAACGCCATGGGCGGTCTCGGCTCGATGATGGAAAAGCTGCCGATGATGGGCGGCAAGATCAACGCGGCCCAGATGGAGACCGCGCAGACCGAGGCGGCCAAGCAGTTCAAGCGCATGGAGGCGATCATCAACTCGATGACCCCGGCCGAGCGCCGCAACCCCGATGTTATCAGCGGCTCACGCAAGCGCCGTATTGCAGCCGGCTCCGGCACCCAGATTCAGGATATCGGTCGTCTGCTCAAACAGCACAAGCAGATGCAGAAGATGATGAAGAAGGTCAGCGGTAAGGGCGGCATGGCCAAGCTGATGCGCGGTATGGGTGGCATGGGCGGCGGCGGAGGCGGTGGTATGTTGCCGCCGGGCGGCGGAATGCCGCGCTTTTGATTTGTAAGGTCTGTTGCTGTTTCGTGCGTTCGCAGGAGGGCACGCGAAATGCTAAGAGACCCCAGGCGACCGGCGGTGTCGGTCGCAGCTGAAAAAAGAGTTTTCATTGGTCGTTATATTCCGTAGAATACGCGACCTTTCGGGCCCTAGGTGTATGTGCAGTACGCTGCATGCCCGTAACTGATCAAGTAGCGATACTCAAACACAGGAAACGATGTCGACATGGTAACCATTCGTCTTGCTCGTGGTGGCTCCAAGAAGCGCCCCTTCTATCATCTGACCGTTGCCAACAGCCGCAATGCGCGTGATGGCCGTTTTGTTGAGCGCGTAGGTTTCTTCAACCCGATCGCTGCTGGCGCTGAAGTACGCCTGTCGGTCAACGAAGAGCGCGTTCAGTACTGGCTGAGCCAGGGTGCACAACCGTCCGAGCGCGTTGCTGCCCTGCTGAAGGAAGCTGCTCAGGCTGCTGCCTGATATGGCTAATGCTCCAGGGCCGGCCGAGGCCCCTCGGGTTGTCCTCGGCAAGATCGTATCGGTTCATGGAGTGCGTGGGGCGGTAAAGGTGTATTCCCATACCGACCCGCTGGACAATGTGCTGGACTACGCCGAGTGGACCCTGAACCGGGGTTCCGAGCAACGCACAGTGTCTGTCCTCGGTGGCCGCGTCCAAGGGCGCGTGCTGGTGGTCAACCTGAAAGGGATTGACGACCGTAACAAGGCCGAGGAACTGATCAACTTCGAGATCAGCGTTGCAGCCGATACGCTGCCTGAGCTGGACGAAGGTGATTTTTACTGGCATCAGCTTGAGGGCCTGAAGGTCGTCAATCTGCAAGGTCAGGTGCTCGGGGCGGTGGCTCACCTGCTCGAGACCGGCTCCAACGATGTCATGGTGGTCAAGCCCTGTGCGGGCAGCATTGATCAGCGTGAACGTTTGTTGCCCTACCTGCCCGGCCAGTTTGTAGTTCAGGTCGATCTGGAGACCAAGGTCATCCAGGTAGACTGGGATGCGGAGTTCTGACCGGTGTGGGCCGGTGTAGTAACCCTGTTTCCCGAGATGTTCACGGCGCTGACCGAGTCCGGTGTTACCGGCAGGGCGGTCAAGCGGGGACAGCTGGAAGTCGCTTTCAGCAGCCCACGTGATCATGCACATGACCGGCATCGCACGGTGGATGACCGCCCCTTTGGTGGTGGCCCCGGAATGCTGATGAAGGTCGAGCCGCTGTTGGAGGCGATTGACGCCATCCGCCAGCAGGCTCCCTCCACCCCGCGGGTGATTTACCTGTCTCCGCAGGGGCAGCCTCTGACGCAAAAACGCGTCGAACAGCTGGCGCAGCTCGACAGTCTTGTACTGTTATGCGGGCGCTACGAGGGCATCGACGAGCGCATCATCGATCGCTGCGTAGATGAGGAAATCTCCATCGGGGACTATGTCCTGTCCGGTGGCGAACTGGGAGCCATGGTGCTCCTGGACGCAGTAACCCGCCTGATTCCCGGCGTACTGGGGCATGCGGATTCTGCGGTAGAAGATTCCTTTTCGGCGGGATGGCTCGATTGCCCACATTACACCCGACCGGAAGAATTTGATGGGCAGCGCGTTCCGGAGGTGCTGCTCAGTGGTAACCATGAACGTATCCGGCGCTGGCGCCTCAAACAGTCTTTGGGTCGAACCTGGCAACGTCGGCCAGAGTTGCTTGAAGACCTGGAGTTGAGCAAAGAACAGCAACAGCTGTTGGCGGAATACATCCGCGAGCAGGCAACCGATAACCATTGAAACAGGTCCGACGGCCTGTGCAGGAGAAGCAAGATGTCCAATATTATTGCCCAGCTTGAAGCTGAACAGATGTCCAAGGAAGTACCGGCGTTCGCCCCTGGCGACACCGTTATTGTCCAGGTCAAGGTTAAGGAAGGTGAGCGCTCCCGTCTGCAGGCCTTCGAAGGCGTGGTTATCGGTAAGCGTAACCGTGGTCTGAACTCTGCTTTCACCGTTCGCAAGATCTCCAGCGGTGTTGGCGTTGAGCGTACTTTCCAGACCTACTCTCCGCTGATCGACAGCATCTCTGTCAAGCGTCGCGGTGATGTTCGCAAGGCCAAGCTGTACTACCTGCGTGCTCTGTCCGGTAAGGCAGCTCGCATCAAGGAAAAGCTGTCCTGATCGGATCGCTTGCCAGCAAAAAAGCAGCCTCAGGGCTGCTTTTTTGTGCCCGAGTGTTTGTAATGGGCGCACCTTTTCAAATCACAGGTTGGCTCCATGAGTGATGGTGCACCGCCGGCCCCCAGTGCGGCGCAGCAGCAGTTGATCGACCAGTTTCTCGACAGCCTGTGGCTGGAGAAGGGGCTGTCGCAGCATACCCGCAATGCCTATCGCACCGACTTGCGCAGCCTGGCTGGCTGGCTCGAAGGCCGTGGCGGCGGCTTGCAGCGAGCGAGCCGCGCGGACCTGATGGCCTATCTGGGCTGGCGTCTGGCGGCGGGCTATCAGGCGCGGTCCAGTGCCCGCATGCTGTCCTGTGTGCGCAGTTTCTACCGCTACCTGCTGCGCCAACAGCTGATCAGCGAGGATCCGACGCGTGATGTGGCCATGCCCAAGCTGGGCCGGCCGCTGCCCAAGTCGCTGAGCGAAGCCGATGTCGAACGCCTGCTGGCCACGCCGGACACCGAGGACAGTCTGGGGTTGCGTGACCGCTGCATGCTGGAGGTGTTGTACGCCACTGGCCTGCGCGTCAGTGAGCTGGTTGGCTTGCGGCTGGATCAGCTCAATCTGCGTCAGGGCGTGGTGCGGGTGACCGGCAAGGGCAGCAAGGAGCGCCTGGTGCCGCTTGGCGAGGAGGCGATGACCTGGCTGGAGCAGTACCTGCATTCGGCCCGCGTCCAGCTGCTGGCCGGTAAGCCCAGCGATGTGCTGTTTCCCAGTCGGCTGGGCCAGATGATGACGCGCCAGACCTTCTGGCATCGTATCAAGCAGCATGCCCTGACGGCGGGGATTCGCAGCAACCTGTCGCCGCACACGCTGCGTCATGCCTTTGCTACGCACTTGCTTAATCATGGCGCCGATTTGCGGGTAGTGCAGATGCTGCTGGGACACAGTGATCTGTCGACTACGCAGATTTATACCCACATTGCCCGGCAGCGCCTGCACGATCTGCACGCCCAGCACCATCCCCGTGGGTGACGCGGTTGATCAGTGCTTGCTTTATTCGTGGTAAGCTTGGCGGTCTTCAAAAGGAGCGGACTATGCGACTGAAACTCGGCCTTGCCGCCATGCTGGCGCTGGCAGCGACACCGGTCATGGCTAACCCCGATCAGGCGATTCGGGATGCCCTTACGCAACTGAATTTCGATGTGCCGGTCAAGGCGGTCAGCGCCTCGCCGATAGAAGGACTGCACATGGTCGAGCTGGAGAGCGGGCGTGTGCTGTATGCCACCGCTGACGGCAAGTATTTCGTCCAGGGCGCACTGATCGAGGTGAACGACGGTCAGCCGCGCAACCTCACCTCCATTGCTGAAGCACGCAATATTGGCGCCGTGATCAACGATCTGCCGCAGCAGGAGCTGATCGTCTTCGCTCCGGAGCAGCCGAAGACGCACATTACCGTCTTCACCGATGTGGACTGCGGCTACTGCCGCAAGCTGCACGCCGAGATTGACGAGCTGAACGAGCTGGGCATTGAGGTGCGCTACGCGGCCTTCCCGCGGGGCGGTATGCAGTCACGCGCTGCCAGCGTTATGCAGTCGGTCTGGTGCGCAGAAGACCCGAAGGCCGCGCTCACCGCTGCCAAGCAGGGTAAGGATGTGGACGACGCCAGTTGTACTAACCCGGTCGCGCGTCAGTTTGCCCTTGGGCAGCAGGTCGGGGTGCAGGGTACCCCGGCGATCTTTCTGGCCAACGGCGTGATGATCCCGGGCTATCAGCCTGCGGCGCAGCTGGCGGCCATTGCGCTGGAGAATCAGCAGTAAACCCGGTGGCGACGCGCTCGCCACCGTTTTCATGTAATCGATTAACAACCAGGTAGGGACCAAAGTTTGAAACCGGTCAAAGTAGGTATTTGTGGTTTGGGCACCGTTGGCGGTGGCACCTTCAATGTTCTGCAGCGCAACGCGACGGAGATTGCCCGGCGTGCTGGGCGTGGCATTGAGGTAGCCCAGATTGCAACCCGGCACCCGAACCCGGCCTGCAACCTGGGCATGACCCCGGTGACCGACGATGTATTCGAACTGGTCAACAACCCGGAAATCGACATCATCGTCGAGCTGATTGGCGGCTACACCCTGGCCAAGGATGTAGTCCTCAAGGCCATCGAGAACGGCAAGCACGTGGTTACCGCCAACAAGGCGCTGATTGCCGTGCACGGCAACGAGATCTTCTCCGCAGCCAGCGCCAAGGGCGTGATGGTCGCGTTCGAGGCCTCGGTGGCCGGCGGTATTCCGATCATCAAGGCACTGCGTGAAGGCCTGGCAGCCAACCAGATCGACTGGGTTGCGGGCATCATCAACGGCACCGGCAACTTTATCCTGACCGAAATGCGCGACAAGGGCCGTACCTTTGAAGACGTGCTGGCCGAAGCGCAGGCGCTGGGCTATGCAGAGGCAGACCCGACTTTTGACGTTGAAGGTATCGATGCGGCGCACAAACTGACCATCCTGGCGTCCATCGCCTTTGGTATTCCGCTGCAGTTCGACAAGGCCTACACCGAAGGCATCACCAAGCTGACCACTGCTGACGTGAATTACGCCGAGGCGCTGGGCTACCGTATCAAGCATCTGGGTGTGGCGCGCCGCACCGAGAACGGTGTTGAGCTGCGTGTACATCCGACGCTGATCCCGTCCGACCGCTTGATTGCCAACGTTAACGGTGTGATGAACGCTGTCATGGTGCAGGGCGATGCTGTTGGTCCGACCCTGTATTACGGCGCCGGTGCCGGCTCCGAGCCGACCGCGTCGGCCGTTGTGGCTGATGTCATCGACGTGGTTCGCACCCTGACCACCGACCCGACCAACCGCGTGCCGCACCTGGCCTTCCAGGCTGACGCCCTGTCGGACCTGCCGGTCCTGCCGGTAGACGAGGTCAACACCGCCTACTACCTGCGCCTGCACGCCCAGGATCGCCCCGGCGTACTGGCCAAGGTTGCCAGCATCCTGTCCGAGCGCGGCATCAACATTGAATCCATCATGCAGAAGGATGTGGAAGAGCAGGACGGCCTGGTGCCGATGATTCTGCTGACCCACCGCGTGCGCGAACAGGACATGAACGATGCCATCGCCGCTCTGGAAGCACTGGACGACATCGCCGGCCCGCTGATGCGGATTCGCGTGGAACAACTGGACTAATCCAGCGGCAAGCGACAAGCCTCAAGCGGCAAGCAACCCTGATGGTGCTTGCGGCTTGCAGCTTGCGGCTTGCAGCTCAAACCGAAGGTTTGCCGATATGCGTTATATCAGTACCCGTGGCCAGGCTCCGGCCCTGAATTTTGAAGACGTTCTGCTGGCTGGTCTGGCCTCTGACGGTGGTCTGTACGTCCCCGAGAATTTGCCGCGCTTTACCCAGGAGCAGATCGCGTCTTGGGCCGGTTTGCCGTATCACGAGCTGGCGTTCAACGTCATGCGTCCGTTTGTTACCGGCAGCATCCCGGATGCGGACTTCAAACAGATTCTGCAAGACACCTACGGCGTCTTTGAGCACAAGGCGGTTGCCCCGTTGCGCCAGCTGGACAGCAACGAGTGGGTGATGGAGCTGTTCCACGGCCCGACCCTGGCGTTCAAGGATTTTGCCCTGCAACTGCTGGGCCGTCTGCTCGACTACTTCCTGGTCAAGCGCGGCGAGCGCGTGGTGATCATGGGCGCAACCTCCGGTGACACCGGCTCGGCGGCTATTGAAGGCTGCAAGGCTTGCGAGAATGTCGACATCTTCATCATGCACCCGCACAACCGGGTGTCCGAGGTGCAGCGTCGCCAGATGACCAGCATCCTCGGCGACAACATCCATAACATTGCCATCGAAGGTAACTTCGATGACTGCCAGGAGATGGTCAAGGCCAGCTTCGCCGATCAGGGCTTTCTCAAGGGCACCCGTCTGGTTGCGGTCAACTCGATCAACTGGGCGCGCATCATGGCGCAGATCGTCTACTACTTCCACGCAGCCCTGCAGCTCGGCGGCCCGGCGCGCTCCATGGCGTTCTCGGTACCCACCGGCAACTTCGGCGACATCTTCGCCGGTTACCTGGCGCGCAACATGGGCTTGCCGATCAGCCAACTGATCGTTGCTACCAACCGCAACGACATCCTGCACCGCTTCATGAGTGGCAACCAGTACGACAAGGATACCCTGCACCCGTCGCTGTCGCCGTCGATGGACATCATGGTGTCCTCCAACTTCGAGCGTCTGCTGTTTGACCTGCACGGTCGCAATGGCCGCTTGGTGTCCGAGCTGATGGACGCCTTCAAGGTCAGCGGCAAGCTGTCTGTCGAAGACGACCGCTGGACCGAGGCTCGCAAGCTGTTCGACTCGCTGGCCGTTGACGACGAAGGCACCTGCGCGACCATCGCCGAGGTGTTTGAGCAGTGCGGCGAAGTGCTGGACCCGCACACCGCCATTGGCGTGCGTGCGGCCCGCGAGTGCCGCCGCTCGCTGTCGGTGCCGATGATCACGCTGGGCACCGCTCATCCGGTCAAGTTCCCGGATGCGGTCCGTCAGGCGGGCGTGGGTGAGGCGCTGCATCTGCCTGCGCATCTGAGCGATCTGTTTGAGCGCGAAGAGCGTATGACGGTGCTGGCGAACAGCCTGGCTGATGTGCAGGGCTTTGTTGCCGCTCACGGCAATCGTGGTAAGCCGCTCTGAGCTGAGCTGCTGACACAACAACGGCGCCCTCGGGCGCCGTTGTTGTTTGTGCGTTTTAAGAAGGCGCTGATCAACTCCTTACTCAACCCGCGTCAGGGTCACATCAATATTGCCGCGGGTGGCGTTGGAGTAGGGGCAGACCTGGTGGGCGCGCTCGATCAGCTGCTCGGCTTGCTCGTCGTTCATGCCGGGCAGGCTGACGCGCAGTTCCACTTCAATGCCAAACCCCTGCGGAATTTGGCCGATACCAACCACGCCCTCAACGGACGCATCAGCGGGCATGGGCAGCTTGTCGCGACCGGCGACGAACTTCATCGCGCCAATGAAGCAAGCTGAGTAGCCTGCTGCAAACAGCTGTTCGGGGTTGGTGCCCTGGCCGCCTGCGCCGCCCAGTTCCTTGGGGGTTGTCAGTTCGATATCCAGTACGCCGTCGGAGGAGATGGCGCGACCGTCACGGCCGCCGGTAGCTTCAGCTGAGGCGCGGTATACAACCTGTTCAATAGACATGCGGTGTCTCCAGTCTTGGGGATGAATGTAGATTGCGTACAATCCAGTTGCTGCAGATTAGCATAATTTAGATTGTGCGCAATATTATTTCGAGATACCTATCTTCCTCTTTGCTATATCGTGAAACATTCTCATTCCCTGCTTATGCCTTAAGGCCACTATTTTCTGGCATGCTGACCGCCTTTGAAGTTGCAGGAGGCTCCTTCCGTGCTGCGCACCGTCTTTGTCGTGTCCTTGTTGTCCCTGGCTCCCCTGGTCTTGGCGGAAACCGCTGTGCCGGTGCGGGTAACCAGCTCCAGCCTGCAGCCGCTGACAGAGGCGGTGCCGGTCAGCGGCAGTGTCACCACGGCACGGGTGGCGACCTTATCGGCGGAAGTACAGGGGCGCGTTGCCAGCCTGCCGGTCGAGGAGGGTCAGCAGGTTGAGCAGGGCGCCGTGCTGTTGACACTGGATGATGAACTGGCGCAGCGCGATCTGGATGGCGAGCGCGCCGAGGTAGCACGTCTGAGCAGCACTCTGGACGACGCCCGGCGCCGGTTAAGTGATGCGCGCACCCTGGTCGAGCGCCGCAGCATTGCCGCCAGCGAAGTGCGCAGCCTGGAGGCTGAGGCGGCTCAGGCCGAGGCGTCTCTGTCCGGCGCCCGTGCCAGCCTGCAGCGGCGTGAGGCCGAGGTGCGTCGGCACCGGCTGCAGGCGCCCTTCAGCGGTGTGATCAGTCGGCGGCTGACCGAGCTGGGCGAGTGGGTAGAGCCGGGCACCGGTGTGCTGGAGCTGATCACCCTGCAGCAGCTGCGCGCTGATCTGCAGGTGCCGCAGCGCTACTACGCCCGGGCGGAGGCCGGCAGCCAGGTCGAGCTGCAGTTTGAGGGCCACCCCGGCGAGCGCTTTGCCTTGCCGGTGTCGGCGCGTATCCCGCTGAGCAGCCAGCAGGCCCGGACCTTTCTGCTGCGCATCGAGCTGCCGGAGGATATCCCCGGCCTGATCCCCGGCATGTCGGTGCAAGGTGATCTGCTGCTGGATCAGCAGCGCGAGGGCGTGGTGGTCTCGCGCGATGCGCTGCTGCGTCACGCCGATGGACGCGTTGCCGTGTGGCGGGTGGTGAATGAGCAGGGCCAGTGGCGCGCCCGCGAGCAGCAGGTGGAGCCCGGTCTGGCGTTTGATGGCCTGATCGAGCTGCGCGAGGGGCTGCAGGCCGGTGAACAGGTGGTAGTGGAAGGTAATGAAAGCCTGCGTGAAGGGCAGTTGCTTAACGTGCTGAACCACGAGGGTAACTGACATGTTCCAGGCCATCACCCGCCACGGCATTCTGGTCACTGTGGCGCTGCTGATTCTGTGTGTGCTGGGCACCATGGCTGCGCTGAGGATTCCGGTGCAGATGATCCCGGATCTGGAAACCCGCACCATCACTGTAGAAACCCAATGGCCGGGCGCCACGCCGCAGGATATCGAGAAAGAGATTCTGGTCGAGCAGGAAGAGTTTTTGCGTAACCTGCCCAACCTGGAGCGCATTACGTCGGTTGCCGGCACCGGCTGGGCCGAGATCGAGCTGGACTTTCCCTTTGGTGTCGACCTCAACGAAACCCTGATTCGCGTCAACAATGCGTTGACCCAGGTATCCGGTTACCCGGAGAACGTGGATCAGCCGTCGGTCAACGCGACCTCCTTCTCCGCCAATGCCTTTATGCATCTGGCGGTGTCACCGCTGGACGGCAACCCGCGCAACCTGGATATGGACATGTTGCGCGACTACATCGAAGACAACGTGCGGCCGCGCCTGTCTGCAGTCAATGGTGTGGCCCAGGTGGATGTGCGCGGCGGTGCTGCCCGGCAGGTGCAGGTGCGCCTGTATCCGGAGCGTCTGGCGTTGAACGGCCTGACTCCGGCCATGGTGCGCGACGCGCTGCGAGCGCGTAACAGCGACGTGTCAGGCGGCGAGATCGATAGCGGCAAGCGACGCTTTCTGCTGCGTACCGTAGGCCGCTTCGAGAACCTGGATGAGATCCGCCAGCTGGTGGTCGAGCGCCGGGGCGACAGCCTGATTCGTCTGCAGGACCTGGCTGACGTTACTCTGGATCATGCGCGTATCAGCCAGCGTAGCTACGTCAATGGTGCGCCGGTTATCGGCCTGGGCGTGCGCCGCGAAAGCGGCTCCAACGTGATCGCTATCAAGGACGCCATGCTGGCGGAAATGGCGCTGCTTAATCAGGAACTGCTCAACCCGCAAGGCATGCAGATCAAGCTGAACTCCGATGATGTGGTGTACGTTCGCGATTCGGTGTTCAACGTCTGGAAAAACCTGATTCTTGGGGCGCTGCTTGCCTCGCTGATCATGTACCTGTTCCTGCGTTCCTGGCGTGTCACGCTGATCGGCGTGATGGGTATCCCGATCTGTACCATTGCAGCCTTTCTCGGCCTGATGCTGACCGGCCGCACCATCAACGTGATCTCGCTGGCCGGCGTGGCCTTTGCCATCGGCATGACGCTGGATAACAGCATTGTGGTGCTGGAGAGCATTGAGCTTGAGCGGCGGCGGGGCATGGACCGACTGCGCGCGGCGGTAGCCGGGGTGAGCAAGGTCTGGCCTGCCATTCTGGCCTCTACCCTGACTACGGTCATGGTGTTTCTGCCGGTGATGTTCATTCAGGAGGAGGCCGGCCAGCTGTACTCCGACATCGCCATTGCCATTACCTCGGCCATTCTGGTCTCCATGCTGGTGGCGATAACGGCGGTCCCGGCAGCCTGTGCCCGGCTGCGCGGTGATGAGCTGGCGCAGGCCAGTGGCAACGGCCGACTGGCTGGGCGCTGCGCAGACCTGGTTGCCTGGTTGCTGGCCAGTGCCCGGCGCCGGGTGCTGTGCGCTGTTTCCGTGATTGGCGGTAGCCTGCTGATCGTGCTGCTCCTCACGCCGCCGGCGGAATACCTGCCCGAGGGCGAGGAGGCCAAGACCTTTGCCATGATGAATGCGCCGCCCGGTTACAACCTGGCCAGCATGCAGAAAATTGCCGATCAGGTGCAGGCACACTTTCTCCCGTACACACCGGCTGGCCACCCGCCGGATGACGCTGACGGCACCGTGCCGCCGATTGCGACGCTGATGATGAACGTGTCTACCGAAGGGCTGTGGACCGTCGTTGTGCCACGTGACCCTGCCGACATCGACGCATTGATGGCGTCGCTGGTTGAGCATTTTCGCAGCTATCCGGGGATGCGCGCGTTCGCTACCCGGGGCTCGATAATCAGCAGCAACGATGGCGGCACGCGCAGCATCAATCTGGATATCGCCGGTGCCGATCTGGCCAGCCTGTTTGATGTGGCACGCCTTGCCTACGACCGGGCCGGTGTGATCTTCGACAACCCCTCAATCCAGACCCAGCCCTCCAGCCTTAGCCTGGCGCAGCCGCTGCTGCAGGTTTATCCGGACTGGGAGCGCGCCGCCGAACTGGGTCTGGACGCCGACAGCGTCGGTTTTGCCGTATCGGCTCTGACCGATGGCAGCTACGTGGGGGAGTTCTTCCAGGACGACGACAAGGTCGATATCTACTTTTATAACGCTATGGCCCTGCAGCCGGACCTGCAGACCCTGCGCGGCCTGACGCTGCATACACCCAGCGGCCAGGTGCTGCCGTTGTCGTCGCTGGCCCGCATCGAGGAAGAGGTGGATACCAGCATGGTGCGGCGCGTGGACGGCCGGCGCACGCTGACGCTGAACATCATCCCGCCGCGCTCGGTGCCGCTGGAGGCCGGCGTCGAGCGGGTGCGCACCGAGCTGGTGGAGTACCTGCGGGCCGAAGGGCAGGTGCCGCTGGGCGTCAGCCTGTCGATCTCGGGGGCTGCCGATCAGCTCGATGCCACCCGCGAGTCGCTCAGCAGCAACTACCTGGCGGCGTTGTTGATTGTCTTCTTGCTGCTGGTGGCCATCTTCCGTCATTGGGGCTATCCGCTGCTGATCATGATCAGTATTCCGCTGGGCATGGCCGGCGGCTTGGCCGGGCTGGCGTTGCTGAATCTGGCGGGAGGGGTGTTCGCAGCGTTGGGTATGGGCGGCTTCAGTCAGCCTTTGGACATGATCACCATGCTGGGCTTTTTGATTCTGATGGGCACGGTGGTGAATAACCCGATCCTGATCGTGGATCGTTCCATCGACAACCTGGATCAGCAGGGTATGACGCCGGTAGAGGCAGTGCGGGAGGCAGTGGAGGCGCGTCTGCGGCCAATCGCTATTTCGACCTTGACCACGCTATGCGGGATCGCACCGCTGGTGTTTTTGCCCGGGGCCGGTACCGAGCTGTATCGCGGTGTCGGGGTGATCGTGATGGCGGGTATTCTGGGCGCGACTCTGGTGACCCTGACGCTGCTGCCGGTGATGCTGCATGTGGTATTGAGCCGGCGCAGCAGGCAGCAGACGCCGGCTTGAAGCCGGTATACTCCACGCCCATGTGGCCTGTGTGGAGTCGAAATGCCTTATCTGGTTGCGGTAACCCTGTTGTGGGCGGTGTCATTCAGTCTGATCGGCGAGTATCTGGCCGGGCAGGTAGACAGCTACTTTGCCGTGCTGACCCGCGCTCTGCTGGCGGGCCTGCTGTTCTTGCCGCTGCTGCGCCTGCGTCTGTTGCCGCGCCCGGTGGTGCCGGGGCTGTTGGTGGTGGGCGCGCTGCAGTTTGGCGTTACCTATATCTGTCTGTACCAGTCCTTCGAGTACATCTCGGTGCCCGAGGTGTTGTTGTTCACCATTTTCACGCCCCTGCATGTTGCGCTCATTGATAACCTGCTGAACCGCCGCTTCAGCAGCGGCCCGCTGGTGGCTGCCGCCATTGCTGTGATCGGCGCGGGCATCATTCGGTACGACGGTTTGAGCGACAGCTTTATTCGCGGCTTTCTTATCCTGCAGCTGGCCAACTTTACCTTCGCCGCCGGGCAGGTGGGCTATGCCCATCTGGTACGTCGTTATGAGCTGACCTCAACCCAGCAGTGGCGCGGTTTTGGTTTGTTCTTCATCGGCGCACTGATGGTGATGCTGCCGGCCTGGCTGCTGCTCGGCAACCCCGAACGTCTGCCGCACACGGCGCTGCAGTGGTCGGTTCTGGCCTGGTTGGGGCTGGTGGCTTCCGGGCTGGGCTTTCTGTTCTGGAATCGCGGCGCCGCGCAGGTGGATGCCGGCACCCTCGGCATCATGAACAATGCGCTGGTACCGGCGGGTCTGCTGGTCAACCTGCTGATCTGGAATCACGATGCCGACCTGCTACGCCTTGCCGCCGGCTCGGCGGTGCTTGGCCTGTCTCTCTGGGTCAACGCGCGCTGGCCGCACTGGTTCGCGCGGCCGGCACAGGGCTGATCAGAGCGGCCCGGCGAAGGTGTCGCAGGCGGTGATATCGCCGGACTCGAAGCCGCGCTTGAACCACTTCACCCGCTGCGCGGAGGTGCCGTGGGTAAAGCTATCGGGTACCACATCCTGCCCGGCGCGGCGCTGCAGGCGGTCATCACCGATTGCGCTGGCGGCGGTAAGGGCCTCGTCCAGATCGTCCGGGTCGAGCATCTGCCGCTGGGTATTGGCGGCGTGGCCCCAGAGCCCGGCAAAGCAGTCTGCCTGCAGCTCCTGGCGTACCGACAGTGCGTTTACCTCGGCCTGGCTGCGGCCGGCGCCGGCCTGACGTACCTTCTGGCTGATACCCAGCAGCGTTTGTACATGGTGGCCGACCTCATGGGCCACCACGTAGGCCTGAGCGAAGTCCCCGGGGGCACCCAGCTGCTGTTTCATGTCATTGAAAAAGGACAGGTCCAGGTAGACCTGCTGGTCGCCCGGGCAGTAGAACGGGCCGACTGCGGAGCTGGCGGTGCCACAGGCAGATTGCACGCGGTTGGAGAACAGCACCAGCGTGGGTTCCTGATACTGCCGGCCGATGCTCTGGAATATCTGGTGCCAGGTGGTTTCGGTGTCGGCCAGAACCACGCTGACAAACTCGCTCAGCTCCTGCTCGGCGGGCGACAGTGGGCGCTGACTTTGCTGGCTCACGGTTTGTCCGCCGCCCAGCAGCAACGGCAATAAATCTATCCCGAGCATCTTGCCGCCCAGCACCACGAGCACGCCGATACCCAGTATCCAGCGCCCGGTGCGCGTACCCAGCAGCATGGGAATAAAGCGCAGCAGCAGGGCGCCGCCCGCGCCGGCACTGGCGATATTGTCGCCACGACGATCCTCGATATTGCTGCTGCGCCGTCTGCCTCGCCAGTCCATTTCAACTCCCTTGTTGTGCTGTCAGACGTCCAGGTGACGCCTGCCGTAGACCTTGATGAACAAGCGAATGATACGCCGCTTGCAGCGGCCTTTGCGTTTTTCCAGTTGCTCGGCAAGTGCCTCGCTCTCCTGGTCCGGTGCCAGTGTTTGCAGCTGCGCCTCCAGGTTGCACAAGTCCTGCAGCTGGCCCAGCTGTTCGCCCAGCCGGGCCAGCGTCTGCATCTCGCTGCTCGCGGGCAGTCTGCTGTCGTGCAACTGCTCCAACTGGTAGAGGTAGTACTTGGTCCATTTGCGGCAACGGTGAAAGAGCGCGTCCTGGTCACTGTTGCAGGCGCGGCGCGCCAGCGAGCGTGCACGTTTGCGGGTGCGTGTCAGCCCGGCTGCCCAGGCGTCGCGCCTGCCGCTGTCGCAGTGCGGCCAGTCGCTCAGGACTGCCGCAAAGGCGGCGATGATGCGCTCGTTGTCGGCAGCGACGAGGCTGTGATTGCCTGATGAGAGCAGCAGCTGGCTGTTCAGCGCCGGGCTGAGCGGGCGTTCGAGCTCCCGGGCCAGCTGGCTGATCAGTTGCTGCTGCACATGCAGGTCGCGGCGCCCGGCCAGCGACTTGGCGATCAGGCGAATCTGCTGATCCAGCTGACGCAGGCGTTGATGGCCAGTGTACGGACGATAGAGCTGCAGCAGAGCGCGCAGCCGTTTACAGCACACGCGCAGTTGGTGGATGGTGTCGGCATCAAGCGGGCTGCCGCTGACAACCGGCAGCAGGGCAAGGCGCACGCGTTGGCGGGCGGCCAGATACAGCGGATCAGCGTCGGGTTTGAGCGTCATCAGCCGAGTGTAGGACAGCCGTTGCGGCGCGGGAAGAGCCCGCGCTCAGCCAAATGCCGTCATGACGCTGTCCTTGAGTTCGGCCCGGCAGGCGAGGCCCAGGTAGCGATGGCGCAGCGTCTCCGGCACCAGGCCCTTAAGGGAGTGGCTATCAACGGCCGGGCTCAGCAGGTCGATGTCGTCGCTGACGGCCATCACCGTTGCCCCCTGACGGTGCTGCACCAGACTCAGGGCCAGGTCCTCGGTATCCACCTGAATACTGGCGTGATCGGCGAGGTCGGGCAGGCGCTGCAAAAAGGCCGCGCGCAGCTCGCAGTCGAGCCGGTCGATCCACGGATAGCGGATGGCCTGCTCCAGCTCAAGGGGCTGGTTGAGCGACCAGCCGCGCGGCAGTAGCAGCCGGTATTCCTGCTCCAGCAGCGCGATAAAGTGATAGCCGTCCGGCACCTGCCGCTCACTCAGCAGCCACAGGTCCGCCGTTTGCGTGGGCTGGGTGCGTACATGCAGGCGATAGTCCTGTAGTCTGCCTGCGGTCAGTTGCAGCAGGTAGCCGCTGTCGCGGCTGGCCAGGCTGGAGTCGATGCCGACCGACAGCCGCGGGCGCTCCACGCGCTTGAAGCGTTGTTCCATCTCGCCGGCGTTGCCGAGCAGACGCGCTGCTTCCTGATAGAAGGCTTCGCCCTCGGGCGTCAGAGTGACGCCCTTCTTGCTGCGACTGAACAGGCGCAGGGCAAACTCCTGCTCCAGTTGGGCAACGGCGTTGGAGATGGACGGCTGGGCGACGTGGCAGCGTTCGGCGGCTGCGGTCAGGCTGCCGGCTTCAGCGGCGGCGCAGAAGTAGCGCAGGCTGCGCAGGTCCATGGTTACTCCTCAAAGTGGGGGAAATGCGCCAGACCTGCGGCCACCACCTCATCGTGCGCGGGCACGATCAGCAATTCCGGGTCCCGCTGGTGCAGCTCGTGGATACGCTTGAGTTGTTCACTGTTGCGCTCACGGTCGCTGTCGACATGGGATATCCACTGCACGAACACCGGGCGCGGTTTGTTCTGCTCAACGCCGCGCTCGGTCCAGCTGGTATCGCCAATCAGGAACAGGCGCTTGCCGGAGGGCAGGTTGACGAACATGCCGACCTGCCCGGCGGTGTGGCCGCTCAGATCAACCAGCACCAGCGTGCCGTCAGCGAACAGGTCGAGACTACGGTCAAAGCCGTTATAGGACGCGTTGTCGAGTTCTATCTGCCGCCACTCGCGTTCGCCTTCCAGCTGTTCGGCAAGAAAGGCGGGCGGCTCGCCATGGGTTTTGGCCTCCTCCAGTGCGCCGGGCAGGATCAGTACCGGCAAGCCGGGAAAGTCCGGCAGGCCGCCCAGGTGATCCCAGTGCAGGTGGCTGGGGAGGATGAAATCGATATCGCTGGCCTGATAGCCCGCTGCTTCCAGCTGATCACGCGCGGGGTTCAGGTTCTCGTAGGCGAGCAGTGTGCGGTTGAGCCAGTTGTTGCGGGCGAAGGCCTCGGCGGTCTCATGACCCAGGCCGGTGTCGAACAGAAAGCGCCCCTGCGGATGTTCTATCAGTACCGCCGCATGCAGCAGATGACGCTGCGTACCCCAGCGCCCACCGCTGACCACCATGGCCTCGGCGGCGCCGCTGGAGCTGGCGGTAGGGATCACGGACAGGCGCAGCTGGTCGACGGCCGGTGCGGCGCTTAACAGGCTGCTGCAGGCGAGTAGCAGGGGGGCGGCAAACAGGGCAAGGGGCTTCATGGGATGGCTCCAATTGGGTGAGGGCCCACTGTGGCATCCGCTGAAGAATAGATTAAATATTCTTTATTGTTGGCTGTGTAATAAAAAAGTTATGGAAGGGGCGGCTGTTGCCGCCCCCGGCTGGGTTGCTCAAGCCTCTGCGCCGCTGTTGCCGCGCAGGCGGGCCAGAACGCTGTTGGCGTCGGTCTTGCCGGTAGCGATACCGGCGCGTTGCAGGCGTTGATCCAGGGCGCTGCCGTCGTCTTCATCCTGCAACTGCTGCAGGGCGGCGCCAACGTCGCTGGCGTTGTCCTGGCGCTGGCGAATGCGCTCCAGTGAGCTAGCCAGGTCGCCCATGTGCGCCTGCAGGCCGCGGGTCTGGTGGCTCAGATTGCCCATCAGGCGCTCGGCGCTACGGTTGGCGCGGGCCAGTTGCAGCTCGCGGCGGTATTGTTGGTGCAGCGCTGCGGCGCGGCGCAGTTGCTCACGCAGCGTTGCCTCCTGGCGCTCCAACTGCTCGGCGTGCTGGCGTTGCTGCTGTAGCTGGTTCTCCTGCGCGGCTATCCATTCGGCCAGTTCGTAAGCCAGCCCGGACTCGTCGCGTTCCAGCGCCTGGCGAGCCTGCTCTTCTCGCTGCTGTAGCTCGTCGCTGAGCTGCTGGTTGCTGCGTTGCAACTGCTTGATAGTCGCCATCAGGCCGGCCAGCTCACGCTTGGCCAGCAGCATGGCGTTTTCGGTGTCGCGCAGTTCCTGCTCCATGATGCGCAGGGCATTGGCGTCGACCAGTTGCTCAAGCGGCTCGTGCGCGCTGGCGCGGAACAGGGTGCCTACCTTTCTCCAGAGTGTCATGGCTGTTACTCCGTATATTCTTTCAGCAGTTGCTGGGCGCGGGCTTCAGACAGGCGGTTATGGATGCGCTTGCCTTCGTGTTCGTCCCGCATGGTTTTTGACAGGGTGATGGTGGTGCTGACCAGAAACAGCGCACAAACCGACATGTAGCCTTTGACCAGCAGGTCGGTGGGCGAGAAGATGACGCCCGCGCCGGTCGCCAGCAGGGCAATTGCAAAAGATGCCTTGACGAAGAAAATCCAGCCCGAGGAGTTGCTGTTGATCTCGTTATCCATGGTGTTGCCTCCAGCGTGAGTGGCAGTCGCACAGGGTGTGGCTGCGTCTGGAGCGGACTGTGCACGGGCCTGATCGGCGGCGCCAGCGTTACCGAAAAGGTTGCGCGCAAGGTGGCTTAAGGTATTACATGGCGATACTTTTCGGTGGCTCGTACCGCCTTCACGGCATTGGACTCTTGTAAAGGTATTGTCATATGGCACAGACTGCAGCGATTGTTTCTGCACTCAAAAACGCGCTTAAAGAGCAGGGCATTACCTATCAGCAGGTGGCCGAGGCGCTGGATTTGTCGGAGGCGAGCGTCAAGCGGCTGTTCTCCGAGCGGCAGTTTTCGCTGCAGCGGCTGGATCAGATCTGCTCATTGCTGGGGCTGGAAATAAGCGACCTGGTGCGGCGGCTGGATCAGGCCCAACGCATCGACGCCTTGACCGCCGAGCAGGAGCAGGAGCTGGTGGGCGATGACCGCTTGCTGCTGGTCGCAATCTGCGCACTGAACCGCTGGAGCCTGGCGCAGATTCTGGAGACCTATCAGCTTAGTGAGGTGGAAGCGGTTGGTCGGCTGGCGCGGCTGGATCGCATGGGGCTGATTGAGCTGTTGCCGGGCAACCGCATCAAGCCGCTGATCAGTCACGATTTTCGCTGGCAGCAGCATGGACCGATCCAGCGCTTTTTCGAGCAGCAGGTGCAGGCCGACTTTTTTCAATGTCACTTCAACTTGCCGGGTGAGTTGCGCCTGTTCCTCAGCGGCATGCTGTCGCCGCAGTCGACCGAACAGATGCATCAGAAGCTGCAGCGTCTGGCTCAGGCGTTTCGCCACAGTCATCAGGAAGATCTGGTATTGCCGCTGGAGCAGCGCTTTGGCGTCAGTATGATCCTTGCCATTCGGCCCTGGGAGGTGGCAGCGTTTCAGCAACTGCGCCGCCCTGAAGCGGCCAAGTACTACCCTGGACACAAACTGACGGGAGAGGCGGGATGAACCTGCTGACAGATATTGTGGCAGCGGCCCTGGCGTCCATACCGTTGCTACTGACGCTCGGGCTGGTGACGCTGGTGCTGGCGCTGGCGCATTTTTTGTTGATTCGGCGCAATCGTGACCTAGGCAACGAGCGGCTGTTTTCACGCCAGCTGATCATGCTGGCGCTGACCCTGATTGGTCTGGTTGCGGTCATTCTCGCCTTGCCGGTCAGCGAGGGCGCACGCAATCAGATCATCGCCCTGCTGGGGTTACTCATCTCCGGTGTCTTTGCCTTCTCGTCTTCCAATATCTTTGCCAACCTGGCGGCGGGTGTGCTGATGCGCATGACCCGGCCCTTTGTGCTGGGCGACTTTATCTCCGTGGGTGAGCACTTTGGACGGGTGGCCGAGCGGGGGCTGTTTGATACCGAGATTCAGTCTGAAAGCGGCGAGCTGATTGCCTTGCCTAACAGCTATCTGACCAGTCGACCTATCGCCACCCTGCGCAGCGACGGCGCGCTGGTGTCGGCAGAGCTGTCGCTGGGTTACGACGCTCATCACGCCGATATCGAGCCGCTGCTGCTTGCCGCAGCCAAGGCCAGTGGCCTGCAGGATGCCTTTGTGCAATTGCTGGAGTTGGGCAACTTTGCCATCAGCTATCGGGTGTCCGGGGTGCTGCCCGAAGCGCGCGGCCTGATTACGGCGCGCTCCAACCTGTACAAGGCGATTCTCGACAGCTTGCACGGCGCCGGCATCGAGATCATGTCACCCACCATCATGAATCAACGCCCGGTCCCTGCTGAGCAGGTGTTTATTCCGGCGGGCGGCGGGCATCGTCAGCGCCGCGCGCAGGCCGCTGAGGCCGAAGCGGTGCTGTTCGACAAGGCCGAACTGGCGCAGCAATTAGCCGAGCGCAAGGCACAATTGTCCGAGCAGGCGCGTGCGCTGGAAGAGGAGGCCAAAGGCGCTGATGGTGAACGCAAGGCGGCGATCAAGGCGCAGCTGGAGCGTATGCGCGAGCAGCGGCGAGAGCTTGATGCGATGACGGAGTCGGGTAGCGAAGCGACTGGGGCAGGGCAGGCAGGGCGCTCCTGAGGAGCGCCCGCGCAGATCAGAACTCGGCGTTGTGGAAGATGTTCTGCACGTCGTCGAGGTCGTTCAGCATATCGGTGAACTTCTCGAACATGGCCACATCATCACCGCTGATCTCGGTGGTGGTTTGCGGTACAAACTGGATCAGGTCAGCTTCGAAATCCAGCTCGCCAAAGGTGTCAATCAACGCCTGCTTGGCCTTGAAGTATTCAGTGTGCGGCGCGAATACGGTGATCACGCCGTCTTCGTTCTCGATGTCGGTGACGTCGACGTCGGCCATCATCAGCGCTTCCAGTGTGCCTTCCTCGTCTTCACCCTTGAACGCCAGAATGGCGCAGTGATCGAACATGTGGCTGACGCTGCCCTCGGTGCCGATTTTGCTCTTGGTCTTGGTGAAGCAGTTGCGCACGTCGGCAAAGGTGCGGTTCGGGTTGTCGGTCAGGCAGTCGACGATGACCATGCAGTTGCCGGGGCCAAAGCCTTCGTAGCGCGCCTTTGCGAAATCCTCACCGCCACCGCCCTTGGCCTTGTCGATGGCCTTGTCGATCACGTGGCCGGGGACCTGGTCTTTCTTGGCACGGTCAATCAGGCCGCGCAGGGCCAGGTTACCATCGGGGTCCACGCCGCCGGACTTGGCGGTGACGTAGATCTCCCGCGCATACTTGCTGTACAGCTTGGTTTTGGCGTCGGCCGTTTTGGCCATGGATTCCTTGCGGTTTTGATAAGCGCGACCCATCTGCGAGTGTCCTGTCGAAATGTCGAAAAACAGCGATTCTACTCGCAGTTGGCGGCGGATATCCACGCCTGAGGCCGGTAAGGCTGACGAACGTACGGCCGCCGGACAGGGGGCGTGTTCGCGGCGTATGATGGGGCCTTTTACCGGGGGGCGAGCAGGTGATTTCCAGACTGCCACCATGGGTTGAGGTTGGCGCCTTTACCCTCGCGCTGATGGCCGGCATGGTCAATGCCGTCGGACTGCTGGGGTTCAGCCATCAGGCTGTGTCGCATCTGACGGGCACCTCTACATTGCTGGGGGCTGGGCTGACCCGCCTGCCGCTGGCTGAGTTGATGCACCTGCTGCTGGTGTTGCTGAGCTTTGTCGCGGGCGCGGCCTTCAGCGGGCTGTTTATTGGCAGCAGTGCGCTGCAACCGGGGCGGCGTTATGGCGCGGCACTGCTGGTTGAGGCTGGATTGCTGGTGCTCGCCATGCTGGCGCTGCAGGCCAGCAGCCTGAGCGGTCACTATCTGGCCTCGGCTGCCTGTGGGCTGCAGAACGCCATGGTGACGACCTACAGCGGAGCGATCATTCGTACCACCCACGTCTCGGGTATCTTCACCGATCTGGGCGTCATGCTTGGCGCGCGCCTGCGCGGCGTGCCGCTGGATCGGCGCAAGGCGGTGCTGTTTCTGCTACTGATTGGCGGGTTCATTCTGGGGGGCACGCTGGGGGCGCTGGGCTTTGCCCGCTGGCAGTTCTATTCGCTGCTGGTGCCTGCGTTGATGGCGGTGCTGCTGGCGGCGATCTATCAGGCTTGGGTACTGCGTCGTGGTACTGCGGCTTGATGGGGCGGGGCAGGCAGGGCTGAGGGGCGGCTGGCCGCCCCTCTAGACGTCTCAGTCCATGTCGTCCAGGGTGAAGACAACGTCGTCACGGGCAACGTCGATTTCCCAGACGGTGTAGGTGTCGCCGTCTTCATCCTTGGCGCGGATGTCAAAGATGGACGACTTGGCACCGCGCAGGTTGACCCGCACGGTGTGGCCGTCGGGCAGGATGTCATCATCCAGCACGTCTTCTTCCCAGCTCTTGGACTTGGCGTGGCTCACGTACAGATAGTAGATATCGTAGCCGGTGTTGTTGGTCACCTCGACATAACCGTCGAAGTCGGCGGTGGCGGGGCCACTGAACAGAAACAGGACGGCAAACAGCGCTAAGGCTTTTTTGATCATTTTTCTCTCCCTGGGTGCGCCCGTCTGGTAGGCGCGAAAGCTGATCGGACAGACCGAACAACGCATATGGCTAACGGCCACGCCGCGACTGACTCGGCCGCTGCAGCGGCAGATCAGAGCGATGGGGCCTTATGGGTGACCAGTTGCAGGCTGGCCGAGTAGAAGCATATAGCCATATGCGGGGATGGCAAGTACCTAAAACAGGGTATTGCGCAGGCGGGTAGGCGGACCCGCCTGCGGGAGAGTTCAAAGCACCTGTGTCAGTGCGCGATGCGGTTGGCCAGGCGCTTGCCCCAGGGGCTGTCCGCTGCGCTCAGCCAGACCTGCTCATGCAGCCAGCGCAGGGACTGCGCGTCGGCTGCCAGCAGTTGCTTGTGCGCCGGCTCCAGCTGCTCCGGGCCCTGTTCCAGGCAGCGTTGGCGCAGCAGTTGCAGCTCCTGTTGCTGGCGCCGGGCTCGGGGCGCATGGGCCAGCCCTGCCTGCAGCTGCTGTGTAGTGGGGTGGATGACGGCCTCGACAAAGGCGTCTCGCTCGCACAGATCTGGCAGGCTGGAGGGTTGCTCCAAGGCGTCCAGCAGCGCATTGCCGTGGTGCTCGTCCGGACTCAGCAACAGGCCGCGATCGCGCAGCCAGGTACCGATGCCGATACGGCTGAACAGCACGAACAGCGGCGCAGCCAGCACCAGCGGCACGGCCACCGGCAGTGACCAGAGGAAGAACATGGGTTGTAGCCAGTAGGCAAACGCGGACCAGCTCAGGGCTAGCAGGCTGCCGATACCCTGGTCGAGCACCGCCGCCAGCCAGCTGGTCTCGCCGCTGCGGTTTTGCCCGGCCCAGCGCAGGTTGACGTTGAACAGCGCCTCAATCACATAGCGGCTGTGGGCGAGCATGCGGATGGGGGCCAGCAGCGCCGAGGCCAATGATTCGAGCAGCACGCTTAGACACAGCCGCAGCGCGCCGCCGTAGCGCCGCCGCTGCCCGCTGATCAGCACGTCGGCCAGGGCCAGCAGCTTGGGCACAAACAGCAATATCAGCGTAAAGCCCACCAGAGCCAGCGCGCGGGTGGGGTGCCACTCGGGCCAAAGCGGGAACAGCTGGTTGGGCTGCGGAAAGTAATTGATCGGCCACAGCACCAGCCGTGCCACCTCGACGGTGGTCAGCACCAGAAAGCCGAACCACAGCGGTGAGGCCAGATACCCCATGATGCCGTTGAGAAAAGCCAGACGGTGGGCCAGGCGCAGGCGCCGGCTGAACAGCATCAGCCACAGGTGTTGCAGGTTGCCTTTGGCCCAGCGGCGGTCGCGCGTCAGTTCATCACTGAGGGTGGGCGGCGATTCCTCATAGCTGGCGTGCAGTTCCGGCTCCAGCCAGACCTCCTGCCCGGCGCGGCCCATGTAGGCGGCTTCGACAAAGTCGTGACTCAGTACCGAGCCCTTGAACAGGCCCCAGCCTGGCAGCCGGCGCAGGCCGCAGTGCTGCATGAAGGGGCGAATACGCAAAATCGCGTTGTGCCCCCAGAAGGCCGCTTCCCCCAGCTGCACCGCTGCCAGGCCGGTGGTGAACAGCGGGCCGTACAGCTGGTTGGCAAACTGCTGGATACGGGCGAACAGTGACTGCGCGTTGAGCAGGCGTGGGCTCGATTGCAGGATGCCGACCTGCGGGTGGCGCTGCATGAGCTGGACCATTTGTACGATGGTGTCGCCGCCCATCAGGCTGTCGGCATCCAGTACCACCATGTACTGGTAGTCGCGGCCCCAGCGCCTGAGAAAGTCCGCGATATTGCCGCTCTTGTGGTTGAGGTTGAGCCTGCGCCGGCGATAAAACAGACGCGACTGGGCGCCCAGCTCCTGGCGCAGAGCCTGCCAGGCTGCTTGCTCCTGCAGCCAGACGTCGGCATCACGGCTGTCGGAGAGGATGTAAAAATCAAAGTGCTGCAGCTCACCGCTGGCCTCCAGGCTTTGGTATATCGCCTTGAGGCCCAGCAGGCTGCGCGCAACCGGTTCATGGTAGATCGGCATCACCACCGCCGTGCGCCCGAGCGGGGTGCTGGCCAGCGTCGCTGCATCCTGGCGGCGCAGCAGGCTGCGCTGGTCACCGCCCAGGCGGCGCAACACAAAGCCAGTCATGGCAATCCAGAAACCCAGCGACAGCCAGGTGAACAACAGAGCAAATAGCGCGGCAATTCCGACTTCAACCCAGGTGCGGCCGTGATACGGCAGCACCGCGAGTAGCAGCCAGGTAGCGGCCAGCGTCTGGCCAAGCACCAACACCAGCAGCAGGGCGCGTCGACGTCGCGCGCTGGCGCGCCAGTTGTACTGGGCGTGGGTGCTGTCGGGCAGCAGGGTGGGTGGCAGGCTGGTCATCAGTAGGCTCCGTAACGCAGACTGCCACGGCGCAGCGGCGGGCCGGCCGAGGGTGCTGGCGGCGCCGGCGGCAGCGCGGCGCGGGCGGCTTGCAGGGCAACCTCGAGCGGCGGCTGCTGATGTTGCTGCAATGCCTGGCGGGTGATCGCCAGGGCCTTCAGTTCGGTGTCTCGGTCCATCGGCATGCCTGCCCATTGCCAGTAGGCCAGTATGCGCTGCAGGATGACGTTGCTGTCGCGCGCGTTCATGCCTTACTCCGGTTTGGCCAGCAGGTCGCTGCCGGCGGGTATTTCGTATTGCCAGGTTTCGCTCAGTGTCTGCTCGGCATCACGCAGATGAGCGCTGAGGGCCAGGGACTCGTTGGCCGCCGGGCGGACCAGCATCGACAGCCGCCAGCGTTGCAACGCCGGCAGGTACTGCACAAACTGCTCAATCAGCTCGCCGCCATTCTGCATCTCTACCTCGCCCAGCACCGCCGCGTCTTCGCTCAGCTCATCCAGTGGGCCGCCGGCAAAGTCGACGATCAAGCGCAGAGCGCCTTCCTCGCTGCCGCCGCCAACGCGCATGCCATCACCCACGAAGGTCTCATGAGCTCTGCCGAGCGGGTTGGCGGTGATGCTATGGTCGCCGAACAGGACGCGGTAGCGGTGTTTGAGCGGCTTGCCACGCTCAACCGGATCGTTGGGTTGCCAGAAGGCGACGATGTTGTCGTTGGTTTCGTTCGGGGTGGGGATCTGTACCAGTACCACCTTGCCCGGTCCCCAGCTGCCATCTGTTTCGACCCAGCTGCTGGGGCGTCCGTCGTAGATGGCTTCCGGGTCCTGGTAGCTGCGAAAGTCGGTGTCGCGTTGCAGCAGCCCGAAGCCACGCAGATTCTGCACGCTGAAGTAGTCCATACGCAGGGTGCTTGGATTGCGCAGTGGGCGCCAGAGCCATTCGCCGGTGCCGCCATCGTGTACCAGCAGGCCGTCGGAGTCATGCACCTCGGGCCGCCATTCGCCGCGCGGCCGGATGCTGTTTTCCCCGTAGTAAAACATGCTGGTCAGCGGCGCTACGCCCAGCAGCTCGACGTCGTGGCGCGGAAACAGAACCGACTCCACGGCCAGGGCGGTTTGCTCGCCCGGGGTGGCCACAAACCGGTAGGCGCCGGTCATGCTCGGACTGTCGAGCAGGCCATAAAAGGTCATGCTGGTGGCGTCCGGTGCCGGACGTTCCAGCCAGAATTCGACAAAGTCCGGAAACTCCTCGCCTCCGGGCATGCCGGTATCGATGGCCAGGCCGCGGCCGGAGATGCCGAAGTTGTTCTCGCTGCCTACGGCGCGATAGTAGCTGGCACCGGCAAACACCAGAAACTGGTTTTGCTGGTCCTCGCCTTTGAGCGGAAAAGTCAGCTTGAAGCCGGCGTAGCCCAGGTCGGCTGGCACCAGTCGTTCGACTTCTGTATTGGGGTAGGTGAACTGGTTCTTGGCAAAGGTCAGCGGTTCGACACCTTGCTCATCGATGACATGAACCTGAACCGGGTTGCGGTAGAACAGCCCGCTGGGTACGGGCATGACTTGAAAGGCTGAATCGCTCTCATGCCAGAGGCTGTTTTCCGGCTTGAAGCGGATGCCCTGATAGTCGTCGAAGCTCAGCTCCTGCAAAAAACGCGGCACTTCCTTGGGCGGCTGGTAGCTGCTTTCGGCGCGCTCGCGGGCCTTGGTGATGACCTGTTCAAAGCTGAAGTCGGCTGCCTGCAGGCCTAAGGGTAGACAGAGGCAGAAAGCGGCACTGGTCAGAACAGTCCCTCGTAGCATGGTGCGAATTCCTTGCGATGGTATCTGAGCGATTAGGCCGCAAACCGGCGTTGCAGTTCCGCACCGAGCTGGCTGTGTATCGCTGATTTACTGCGGGCCGCGTGCAATGAAGTGCAGTGCATTGATAGCGGCTAAAACGAGCGCGCGCCCCGAACGGTGGTCCAGGGCGCGCGTTGCGAGTGAGATTACTCGACGGTGATGGTGATCTGCTCGGAGGTCACTGAGGGGGACAGCGGAATGTGATGATGATCGCCAACAATCAGCTGTAGCGTATGCTTGCCCGGCGGCAAATCGAGGCTGGTCTGGGTTTGGCCGCCACCAAAGTGCACATGGTTGTCGTCGGCCGGGATCGGCTGACCTGCCGGCGGCAGGGTGTCGGTGTCGATCAGCAGGTGGTGGTGGCCGGTGGCTTCGCGTTCGACCCCGGCAGGCGCGATACCCATACCTTCCAGGCCAAACTGCACGGTGACCGGGGAGCTGACGGTAGCGCCGTCACTGGGTGAGATGAAAAACACCTTGGCGTCGTCGGGGGCGGCGGTTTGGGCAAAGGCGAGGCTGGCGCTGCCGGCCAGCAGCAGGCCGGCGAGTGTGCGAGTGATCCGTTGCATGGGATGCTCCTTGTTGGCGTGTTTGGCAGGGTTGAGTTCTGTCGACCCGTCAAACCGGCTCTGGTTCAACCGCTGCCTCGTTTGCGTCTGATGTTTATCCTGCCTACCCTGTGGAGGAGGGTGCTGACCGGGGGAACACACCGGCCGCAGCGCGGTCGACTGAAGCAGTGCCCTGCCGGTTATGTCTTCGCTGCGCTGCGCGCGTGGCGTCTTTTACGCAGTGCACTGCGTGTCGTTTTTCAGGTGAGCAGGGCTGACCTGCTCCTACATCGTTTTGCCCCAGGAGGCCGCTATGTCTGCACCGTCCCGTCTTGCCGAACCCCGCCTGTTTCGCCAGCAATGTCTGGTCGCGGGTAACTGGATCGACGCCAGTAATGGCGCCACCATCGAGGTGGATAACCCGGCCAGCGGCGAGATCATCGGCAGCGTGCCCAGCCTGAGCGAAGCCCAGCTTAACGATTGCATTGCCCAAGCCGACAAGGCTTATGCCAGCTGGCGCAGGACCACCGCGCTGGAACGCGCGGATCTGCTCATGCGCTGGTACGACCTGATGCTCAAGCACCGCGAGGACATCGCCAGCCTGATGACCCTTGAGCAGGGCAAGCCATTAGTTGAATCACGCGGTGAGGTGGATTACGCCGCCTCCTTTATCCGCTGGTTTGCTGAGGAAGCACGCCGGGTTTACGGCGAGACCATTCCCGGTGCCAAGCCCGGGCAGCATATCGTGGTGACCCGCCAGCCGATTGGTGTGACGGCCGCCATCACCCCCTGGAACTTCCCGGCAGCGATGATTACGCGCAAGGCTGGCGCCGCGCTGGCTGCCGGCTGCTCGATGATTGTCAAACCCGCCAGCGCCACCCCCTTTACCGCGCTGGCGTTGGGTGTACTGGCCGAAGAGGCGGGTATTCCGGCTGGCGTATTCAATGTGGTCACCGGCAAGGCGTCGATGATCAGTGATGTGCTGACCAGCAGCGAGACGGTGCGCAAACTGAGCTTTACCGGCTCGACCAGCGTCGGCAGCCAGTTGATGGCCCAGTGCGCCGAGCATGTGCAGAAGGTGTCGCTGGAGCTGGGCGGCAACGCACCCTTTATCGTTTTTGACGACGCCGACCTTGATCGCGCAGTGGAAGGCGCCATGGTCAGCAAGTTCCGCAACACAGGGCAGACTTGCGTCTGCGCCAACCGTTTTCTGGTGCAGAGCGGCGTGCACGATCGCTTTGTCGAGAAGCTGGCCGAGGCCATGGGCAAGCTCAAGTTGGGTGATGGCTTTGAAGAGGGCGTAACCCAGTCTGCGCTGATCAACCGGGCAGCGGTGCAAAAGGTGCAGGAGCACTTTGACGATGCGCTGGCCAAGGGCGCCAAGCATGTTGCCGGCGCCTCACCCGGTGAGGCCAAAGGCAACTACGTTGAGCCCGTACTGGTAACCGGTGTTACCCCGGACATGCAGGTGTGCGCCGACGAAACCTTTGGTCCGCTGGCTGCGGTGATTCGCTTCGACAGTGAGGAGCAGGCCATCGAGCTGGCCAACGACACGCCCTATGGGCTGGCAGCCTACTTCTACAGCACCAATATCCACCGCGTCTGGCGCGTTGCCGATGCGCTGGAAGCCGGCATCATCGGCGTCAACGAAGGTGCCGTCTCCAATGCGGCCGCGCCCTTCGGCGGGGTCAAGGCCAGCGGTCTGGGCCGCGAGGGCTCACGTCACGGGCTGGATGAGTACACCGAAATCAAGTACCTGTGCATGGGTGGGGAATAAGCTATGGCTGAGCCACGGCGCATCGCCCTGATGCCCGGCGACGGCATCGGCCAGGAGGTGATGGCCGCTGCTGCCGAGGTGCTGCAGGCGCTGGATAAGCAAACGCCACTGGGCCTGACCTGGGATTGGCTGGAGTGGCCCTCGACCGACTGGCACCGGCGGCATGGCGAGATGATGCCGGCCGATGCCATGACCCAGGTGCAATCCTACGACGCGCTGTTGATGGGCGCACTGGGTGACCCGGGCCCGCTCAGTGATGCAAACCGTTATTGCCTGCCCGACAGTGTTTCGCTGTCGCCGCTGCTGCAGTTTCGCAAGGGGCTGGGGCTGTGGGCCTGTGAGCGGCCCGCGCGGCTGCTGCCCGGCGCGCCGCAGTATCTGGCAGACCCGCGCGCCGCTGAGGTCGACATGCTGGTGATTCGCGAGAACAGCGAGGGCGAGTACGTTAATCAGGGCGGGCGCCTGCACCGGGGCACGGCCGATGAAGTGGCTACCCAGCTGGAGGTGTTTACCCGGCGCGCCACCGAGCGGCTGATTCGCCATGCCTTTGTCCGCGCCCGTGAGCGGCTGGAGGCGCGGGGAGCCGATGCGCGGCACTTTCACTGCGCAGACAAGGGCCGTGCTGGTGCACAGGTGTGCCTGATCACCAAGCGCAACGCGCAGCCCTATTGGGGCGATATGTACACCGAGGTGTTTGCCGAGATTGCCGCCGAATTCCCTGAAATAGGCGTGCACCATGAGCTGGTCGATGCGGCTTGCATGAAGTTTGTGCAGTGCCCCTGGACCTTCGACGTGGTCGTGGCGAGCAACTTGCATGGAGACATTCTGACGGATCTGGCCGCCGTGCTTTCGGGTGGACTGGGGCTGGCACCGTCTTGCAATATCAACCCGGACAGCCGTGCCATGCCCGCGCTGTTCGAACCCACACATGGCAGCGCGCCGGATATCGCCGGCCAGGGGCTTGCAAACCCTGCTGCCATGCTGCTCACCACAGCTCTGATGCTGGACTGGGTGGGCTGCGCACAGGCTGCCGAACGCCTGCGCCAAGCGGTTGCCAAGGATCTGGCGACTACAGCTGGCCAACGGCGGACCTGTCGGGATGTGACTGCTGGCGTGATTGCCGCGCTGCAGTGAATCCCGCTCGCGTGTCAGGACACGCTCTGCGTGTCGCTGGCCGATCAGATACGGGCTCCGGCCCGCCGAAAGGACAGGAGAGATGGCTATGCACCATTTGTCACCGCTGCTCAAGCAGGCCAGCCAGGTCTGTGTCGATCACGGCGAAGGCAGCTGGCTGGTCGATACCGACGGTCGGCGCTATCTGGACTTCACCTCAGGCATCGGTGTGACCAGCACCGGCCATTGCCACCCGACCGTGGTCGCCGCCGCCCAAGAGCAGGTTGGCCGCGTCATTCACGCCCAGTACACCACGGTGGCTCACCGGCCCATGCTGGAGCTGACGGATGCGTTGGCCGAACGCATGCCCGAGGGCATCGACTCGGTGGCCTTCGCCAATTCCGGCTCCGAGTCGGTCGAAGCGGCCTTGCGCCTGGCGCGCCAGGCCACCGGGCGGGCCAATATCATCGTTTTTGATGGTGGCTTTCACGGTCGCACCATGGCCGCCGCCTCCCTTACCACCTCCGGCACCAAGGTGCGTACCGGTTTTCACCCGATGATGGCCGGGGTTGAGGTGTCGCCCTTTCCGCACGCCTACCGCTACGGCTGGAGCGAGGAGCAGGCTACCGAGTTTGCGCTGCGCGAGCTCGATCACATTCTCAAGACCCGCACCGCGCCCAGTGACACCGCCGCCATGTTGATTGAACCGGTGCAGGGCGAGTTCGGTTACTACCCGGCCAACACTGCCTTTATGCAGGGGCTGGCCGAGCGTTGCCGGCAGCATGGCATCTTGCTGATCTGCGATGAGATTCAGGCCGGGTACGGCCGTACCGGGCGCTTCTGGAGCCACAACCATTTTGATGTTACGCCGGATATCGTGATCACCGCCAAGGGGCTGGCCAGTGGTTTTCCGCTGTCGGCCATCGCCGCCTCTGAATCGCTGATGAGCAAGGGGTTGGCAGGTTCTCAAGGCGGCACCTATGGCGCCAACGCCGTGGCCTGCGCCGCCGCCCTGGCAACGCTGGAGGTGATCGACAAGGAACAGCTGGTGGCCAATGCAGCGGAGCAGGGTGAGCTACTCACCGAGCGCCTGCAGGGCCTGCGCCAGCGTTTCCCGATGATCGATACGCTGCGCGGCAAGGGGCTGATGCAGGGCATGGAGATTGCCGACGATCACCGCACGCCGCGTGGCGATCTGGCCGCACGCCTGACCAGCGCCGCGGAAGCCGAAGGCTTGCTGCTGCTGCGTTGCGGTACCGAGGGGCAAATTGTCCGCTGGTTGCCGCCGCTGACGGTCAGTAGCGCTGAAATTGACGAGGCGGTAGCCCGCTTTGCCCGTGCGGCTCAGCAGGTGGCTGCGTGACACGGATTCTGGTGCTGGTGGCCCCCGGTGAGGAGCCCTTGCCGGGGCTTGATGACTTGCCCACCACGGTGGAGCTGCGCACCGTCAGCGATGAGGCAGATCTGCGCGAGCACCTGCCGCAGACCGATGTGCTGGTGGTGACCGACTTTCGCACCGGCTTGCTCGAAGGCTGCTGGCCGGCCGAGCACAGCATCCGCTGGGTGCACGCCACCAGCGCCGGAGTCGATGCGCTGATGTTCCCGGCGCTATGGGACAGCGATGTGCTGCTCACCAACGCGCGTGGAGTGTTTGACCTGGGCATTGCCGAGTATGTGCTGGGGGCGGTGCTGATGCATGCCAAGGACAGCCTCGGCAACCTGCGGCTGCAGCGCCAGCATCAGTGGCAACATCGCGAAACCGCGCTGGCCGCGCGTCAGCATGCCTTGGTTATTGGTGCCGGCTCAATCGGCAGCGAAGTGGCGAGGCTGCTGGCGGCACTGGATATCGAGGTGACCGGCATCGCCCGCACGGCGCGCGAGGCGCCGCACTTTACCCGCGTTCTGGCCAGCGACCAGCTGGATGCGGTGTTGCCCGAGGCTGACGTGGTGATCATCACCGCGCCCCTGACCGAGGACACACGCGGGCTGATTAACCGTGATCGCCTGGCGCTGATGCGCCGCGAGGCGCTACTGGTGAATGTCGGCCGTGGCGCGATTGTGGTCACCGACGATCTGGTCGACGCCCTTAAGCGTCGTCAGCTCGGCGCTGCGGTACTGGATGTTGTTGACCCTGAGCCACTGCCCGAAGGGCATGCGCTCTGGGATATGCCCAACGTGATGCTGTCGGCGCACATGGCCGGTGATTTTATCGGCTGGCGCCGCGCGCTGGGTGAGCAGTTCATGGCCAATCTGCACCGCTGGCTGGCCGATGAGCCCCTGCACAACCGTGTGAACAGGGGGAAATAGCGCCCGGAAACGAGAAGCAGCCCGGGCACTCTGGCACTGAGGAGACGATTATGTCCGACGAAATTCTGGCAATGACGGCGATGCAGTTGCGGGCACATTTTTCCGACCGTCAGCTCTCGCCAGTCGACGTGGCCAGCGCCATGCTGGATCAGATCGAACGAGTGGACAGCCATACCAATGGCTTCTGTCTGGTGGATCGCGAGACCAGCCTGGCGCTGGCGCGCGAGTCGGAGCAGCGTTACGACGCTGGCGCACCGCAGGGGCTGCTTGATGGCGTGCCCGTGGCGGTCAAGGATGTCTTTCTCACCCCCATGTGGCCAACCCTCAAAGGCTCGCACACGGTTGACCCGCATAGCACGCTGGGCAAGACCGGGGCGTGCACCGCAGCGTTAGCGCGTCACGGCTACGTGCCCATCGGCAAGACCACCACACCAGAGCTGGGCTGGAAGGGCGTGACCGACAACCCGGTCGATGGTGTAACCAACAATCCCTGGAATCCGGACAAAACCTCGGGCGGCTCGAGCGGCGGTAGCGGTGTGGCAGTAGCCTTGGGCATGGCGCCGATGGCGTTGGGCACCGATGCTGGCGGGTCCATTCGCATTCCTGCTGCCTTCTGCGGCATTGTCGGGCTCAAGCCCTCCTTTGGCGAGGTGCCGCACTGGCCCTCCAGCCCGTTCGGCACGCTGGCCCATGCCGGCCCGATGACCTGGACGGTAGAAGACTGTGCGCTGATGATGAACGTACTGACCGAGGCCGATCATCGCGACACCAACGCGGTGCCCCGGCGCAATATCGATTATCTGGCCGAACTGCGCGGCGGGGTGAAGGGCCTGAAGATCGCCTACAGCCCGAACCTCGGCTACGTGGATGTGGACCCCGAAGTAGAGGCAGCGGTAGCCGAGGCAGCCAAGGTGTTCGCCGACCTGGGCGCCGAGGTGGTGCGGGTCGACCCCGGTTTCAGTGATCCGTTGGCCGCCTTTGGCCATCTGTTTTACGGCGGCGCAGCCAATGCCATTCGCGATCTCGGACCCAAAAAACGCGCGCTGATGGACCCTGAGTTGATCAAAGTCTCGGAGAAGGCGGCGCGCCTGAGCATGCTCGATTACATGGGCGCGATGAACGAGTCTATGGCGCTGCGCGAGCGTATGGCGGCGTTCCACCAGAAGTACGACCTGCTGCTGACACCAACCCTGCCGCTGACCGCCTTCAAGACCGGGCGCGAAGTGCCGGAGGACTGGCCCAGCACCCGCTGGCCGACCTGGACGCCCTTTACCTATCCCTTCAACATGACCGGGCAACCGGGGCTGTCAGTGCCCTGCGGCTTTGACAGCAAGGGGTTGCCGATTGGCCTGCAACTGGTGGGTGCGCGCTTTAACGATGCTGTAGTGATGCGCGCAGGCCATGCCTATCAGCAGGCGGCGCCGCTGACCGATCGCCGTCCGGCCCTGTTCACCGCGGCACAGGAGTAAGGCCATGCCACTGGGAAGCTCCGACATTGACCTGTACGAATCGGAAGATCCGATCTGGAACCCGGCGCTGCTGACCATTCCGATTCCCGGTATCCGCAAGATGGTTAATCTGGCGTCCACCATGAACGACGTCATTCACCTGTCCATTGGCCAGCCTGATTTGCCCGCGCCGGACACAGTGGTTGAGGCTTCGGTCGAGGCCCTGCGCGCCGGGCAGACCGGCTACACCATGGACGCCGGGATGCCCGAGCTGCTCGAGTCGCTCGCTGAATACTACAGCGAGCGCTATCAACGGCCGCTCAGCCCAGACAACATCATGATTACCACCGGTGCGACCGAGGCGATCTATCTCGCGCTTACCGCCGTGGCGGCGCCGGGACGGCACTTTATTGTGCCGGACCCGGCGTTCATGCTGTATGCGCCGCTGATTCGCATGAATGGCGGCGAGGTCACAGAGATACCGACGCGGGCCGAGAATCACCACCAGCTTGACCCTCAGGAGGTGATCGACGCCATCGAGCCGCATACCCACGCGATTGTGCTCAACTCGCCCAGCAACCCAACCGGCACGCTTTATCCGCGCGAAACGCTGGAGGCTATTCTGGAGGAGGCGGCCTACCGCGGTATTCATGTGATCAGCGATGAGGTCTACGACCACCTGATCTATGACGGCCGCGAATATCCGTCGGTACTGTCGTGCTGCAGCGATCTGGACCACGTGATGGTGGTCAGCAGTTTCTCCAAAACCTACAGCATGGCCGGGATGCGCATCGGCTGGTTGATCGGCAGTCAGGCGGCGATCAAGAAGCTGCGGCGCTACCACATGTTCACCACCACGGTGGCCAACACGCCATTCCAGTGGGCTGGGGTAGCGGCGCTGCGCAGTGGCGGTGCCTTTATCGAGGAGATGCTCAGCGAGTACACCCGGCGGCGGGATCGATTGGTGGAGTTGGTAGAGCAGACGCCGCATCTGACCGGGTACAAACCCGAGGGTGCTTTCTACCTGTTCCCGGCGCTGCCGGAGGGGGTTAACGGCACCAACGTGGCGCTGCGGCTATTGAAGGAAACCGGCGTGTGCACCATTCCTGGCGAGACGTTCGGCAACAGTTGCAGTAACGCTCTGCGGCTCAGTTATTCGACGTCGCTGGAGAGTATTGAGCGGGCGTTTGAGCGGATTATTCCGTGGATGGAGAAGCAGGATTTTGATTAGGGGACTGGGTTCTAAGTCGGTTAGTCACCGCTTAGGGGAGATTCTGGTTCGCCGTTTTTAGTAGCGTGCCGTTGTCGAATCGGCTTTTCGCCTTTACGGCGAGCCAAGGGGGGGGGCGCTTGCCCGGCCCTCCTTGGCGATCCCCCCCCGGGCACCCGACTACGCGGCCCTTCGGGTTCGCTGTGTTGCTCGATTTCTCGGGGAGTCGCAGAACTCGTCGCTGCGCTCCTCAGACATGCTGCGACTCTTTTTTCCGATAAATCTGCGCTACTCGCCCGCGTAAACGGGACGAAATCCGGATGCGCACTCCATCATTGGAGCACGTTGCAAGTACTGATCGCTCCCACGCTCTGCGTGGGAGTGCCTACCCGGACGCTCTGCGTCCGAGCGCGATTGCTGCGCTGCGCGCGTTTCCGTGTGTCCCGCAAGCGACGCTTGCTTAGATTGTTCCCCGCCCACGCAGCTCGGCAATCTGCTCATCCTTATACCCGAGGGTGCGCAGAATGCTGTCGGTATGCTCACCCAGCGCCGGTCCGGTCCATTCGGCGCTGCCTGGGGTGTCTGATAGCTTGGGTACGATGCCGGGCATCTTGAAGGCTTTGCCGTCGGGCAGGGTGGCGTTGAGGAACATCTCGCGGGCCAGGTACTGCGGGTCGGTGAACATGTCGGCGGCGGAGTAGATTTTACTGGCCGGGACTTCGGCCTGTTCCAAAACTTTTAACACCTCGTCCTGCGGAAGACTCGCGGCCCACTGGTCGATCAGCGCGTACAGCTCGTCGCGACGGGTGTCGCGGCCGGCGTTGTCGGCCAGGGTCGGGTCATCGGCCAGGTCATCACGGCCAATGGCGCGCATGAAACGCTGAAAAATGGCGTCGCCGTTGGCGCCGATCTGCACCGCTTTGCCGTCGCTGCAGGTGTGGATGGAGGAGGGCGTGATACCTGGCATGATGTTGCCGGTGCGCTCACGCACAAAGCCCATCACATCAAACTCCGGCACCATGCTTTCCATCATCGCGAACACCGCTTCGTAGAGCGCGACGTCGACAATCTGCCCCTTGCCCTGATTGACCTCGCGGTGACGCAGCGCCATGAGCGCGCCGATGACACCCCAGAGCGCGGCGATGGAGTCGCCGATCGAGATGCCAGTGCGCACGGGCGGGCGATCTTCAAAGCCGGTGATATAGCGCAGCCCGCCCATGGATTCGCCCACGGCGCCGAAGCCGGGCTGGTCCTTCTGTGGTCCGGTTTGGCCAAAGCCGGACAGCCGCACCATCACCAGAGCCGGGTTGAGTGTGTGCAGGGTGTCCCAGTCCAGCCCCAGTTTTTCCAGTGTGCCGGGGCGGAAGTTTTCGATCAGGATGTCCGCCTCGCCGATCAACTTCTTGAGAATGGCAATGCCGTCGGCGTCTTTCAGATTCAACGTCAGCGACTGCTTGTTGCGCGCCTGCACAAACCACCACAGCGAGGTGCCTTCGTAGAGTTTGCGCCATTTGCGCAGAGGGTCGCCGCCATTGGGTGATTCGACCTTGATTACTTCTGCACCAAACTCCGCACAAATGCGAGCGGCAAAGGGGCCGGCGATCAGCGTGCCGAGTTCGATGACCTTGAGTCCGGCGAGGGGTTTGGCTGTGTCCATGGCGCTTCCGGCGGTGATGATTGGCTCGCCAGTGTAGGTCAAAGGTCTGCTGGGCGGAACGGCAGGGAGCTGATCGGTGCCTCCCTAATCCTGAATGGCATCGGCGAATTGCCCGATGGCATCCACCACGCGCTGCGCTTCGTCGCGAATCTCCAGCATGACTTCGCCTGCCCGGTTGGCGAGCTGCACACCTTGCTCTGATTTGCTGCGGCTGCCAGCCATGCCATCGACCGCGCGATGCGCCAGTTCCATATTCTGTTGTACAACCTCGTTGATCTCGACCGTCGCCTGGCTGGTGCGGGCAGCCAGATTACGTACTTCGTCGGCAACAACGGCAAAGCCGCGGCCCTGGTCCCCTGCGCGGGCTGCCTCAATGGCCGCATTGAGGGCCAGCAGGTTGGTCTGATCGGCGATGCCTCGGATCACCTGGACGATGCTGTTGATACGGTCCGATTGGGTGTTTAGCGCATTAATGTGCTCGGACACCGCGTCCAGCTCCCCAGCGATGGAACGTACAACTTCAACAGCTTGCTCGACTGTAGTTGCACCCGTACGAGCGCTTTTGTCTGTTTCTTCGGCAATCTCGAAAGCCAGTTTGGCGGCGGCCGACTCGGCTTGCCTGCGCTCTACCTGGGCGGTGATGTCGCTGGCAAACTTGACCACGCCATACAGCTTGCCCTGGCTGTCATAGAGCGGGTTGTAGGTGGCGCGTAGCCAGATGGTTTGGCCACTGCGAGTGACGCGCTTGAACCTGTCGGAGAGGTATTCTCCCCGGTTAAGGCGCTCCCAGTCTTGCTGGTAACGCGGGCTGTTAGCGGTGCGTTCGTGACAGAAAATGCGGTGGTGCTTGCCTTTCACCTCATCCAGTCGATAGCCCATGGTCTGCAAAAAATTGTCGTTGGCGGTGACAATGTCGCCAGCCAGGGTGAATTCGATGACTGCCATGGAGCGATTGATGGCATTGAGCAGACTCTGGTGCTGTTGCTCTGCCTCTACCTCACGGGTGATGTCGAAGGCCAGCTTGAGCACGCGAGCCACCGCGCCGGTCGTATCGGTCACGGGTATGTAGCTGGCTTCCAGCCAGATTTTGCGGCCGCTTTTGTCGATCCGTGCGAAGCGGTCCGTGAATGACTCGCCACTGCTGAGCCGTTGCCAAAATCGGCGATAGTCGGCGCCTGCGGTCATCTCTGGCGTGCAGAACAGGCTGTGATGCTGGCCACGCACCTCGTCCAGGCTGTAGCCAACAACGTTGAGAAACGCCTGGTTGGCGTCGAGAATCTCGCCATCTCGGGTGAACTCGATCCATGCGAGGTTTTGCCGGATGGCGTCGAGTATGCGAGATTGGCTGGCGGCTAATTGCTGGCAGTGTCTAAGCTCTGCTTTGATACCGGATCCGAACATGGCGGTCTCGCGCTGGCGCTGGTGGAGGCATCAAGGATGCATTGTGATAAGTATGCATCGGCAGCTCAGGCGTCTACTTGAACCCATTTGCTGTCAGTTGGGTCAGTATTACGGTGCGGTTGCTGCTGTTGCCGTGCGTCGTTAAACCAACCGATATGGAGCGTTGCTTGGCTACCAGTTTGCTCGTTTTGCTTGATGATATTGCGTCAGTGCTCGATGACGTGTCCGTTATGACCAAGATTGCGGCGAAAAAGACCGCAGGGGTGTTGGGGGACGATCTGGCGTTGAACGCCCAGCAGGTCACCGGGGTACGCGCTGAGCGCGAGCTGCCGGTGGTGTGGGCTGTCGCCAAGGGCTCGCTGCGCAACAAGCTGATTTTGGTGCCGGCGGCGCTGTTGATCAGCGCCATCGCGCCTTGGGCTATCACGCCGATACTGATGCTGGGCGGTGCCTTTCTCTGTTACGAAGGGGCAGAAAAGCTCGCGCACCGCTTTCTGCACGACGTTAAAGCCGAGCACCGGGAGACGGTAAAGGCGCTGAATGACAGCCAGGTCGATATGGTGGCGCGAGAGAAGCGCAAGATTGCCGGTGCTATCCGTACCGATCTTGTACTGTCGGCGGAAATTATTGCCATCACCCTGGGCACCGTCGCCGAGGCCGAGTTTCTCACCCGGGTGTTGGTGGTCAGCGGTATTGCGCTGGTGATGACCCTCGGTGTCTATGGGCTGGTGGCCGGCATCGTCAAACTGGACGACGGCGGACTGGCGCTGACTCGACGTACAAGCGCCGCTGCTCAGGCTGCTGGGCGTGCCATTCTGGCAGGCGCCCCCTTGTTGATGAAAACCCTCTCGGTGGTTGGCACTGCAGCCATGTTCATGGTGGGTGGCGGTATTCTCAGCCACGGCCTGGCGGTGGTACATCACTGGATCGAGGCCAGTGCAGCCCAAGTCGATACCTGGCCCTGGGTGGGGACGGTGCTGGGCGGCCTCACGCCAACCCTGCTGAATGCGCTGTTCGGCATTGTCGCCGGCGCGGTGATTCTGGGCGTGATTACCCTGATTGGTCGTTTGCGCTCACGGGCCTGACGGCCAACCGTCGCTCAGTGCTTGGTCGACTGCAGTAACTGCGCCTGCGTGTGCAGGTCATCACCCAGCCGATACTGGTTGTTGCCGCTGCGCTTGGCGGTGTACATCGCCAGGTCGGCGGCGTGGATGAGCTTGTCCATGGTGACGGCATGGTCTGGGAACACGGCAACGCCAAGGCTCGCCCCGATATGGAACTCTCCCTCTTGCAGCTGCATCGGCGGGGTGAGGGCGGTGAACAGTTGCTCGCTGATGCGCTGAGCCTCGGCCTCCACTGCGTTGCTGCGTGACAGCCCCTCAAAGAGCACGACAAACTCATCGCCGCCCAGTCGCGCCACCATGTCACTGTTGCGCACGGCGCTGCGCAGTCGCTTGGCTACCTCCAGCAGAACGCTGTCACCGGTGGCGTGGCCGTACTGGTCGTTGATTGACTTGAAACGGTTGAGATCAATGAACACCAGCGCCAAGCGCTGGTCTTGCGTGCGGGCTCGAGGGATTGCTGCACCGAGCTGCTGTTCCAGCATCAGCCGGTTGGGCAGGCCGGTCAGCGGGTCGCGGTGGGCGAGCTTGCGCAGCTCGTTGGCCGAGCGCTTCTCGTTGGTGATGTCGCGGACGATCCCCATCATTCTGACCGGCTCGCCTTGTTCGTTCTTGACCACGTTGCCGGTCTCTCTTACCCAGTGCACGCTGCCATCGGGCCAGATGACGCGATATTCCTCGTCGTGGTTCTCGCCGGTCTCGATACAGCGCAGCTCGCCTTCAAGCACATGTTCGCGATCGTCGGGGTGCACGCTGTTCCAGAACAGGCTGTAGCTAGGTGTGATCTCGCCGGGCTTGTAACCGAACATGCCGTAAATCGCTTCGGACCAATACAGCTGGTCGGTGCCGATATGCCAGTCCCAGGTGCCGATCTGCGCAAAGTACTGGCTGCGCTTGAAGCGCTCCATGGCCTCGGTGCTGGATTGCAGGTCGGTCTCCGGGTGCAGCAGGATGACCGTTTGACCGTTGATATCGGGCAGGCGGGTAAGGTCTTGCTGGCGCGGCCCATCATCGGTAGCCAAGACCAACTCGATGCGTTCCATCGGGGCTGGCAGGCTGCGCAGCGAGGGAAGCCAGTGGGTGAGTGGCAGGTGGCCGGGCAGATGCTGGCGGGGCTGGCCGAGCAGGCGGGCAGCAGCCGGGTTGTGCCAGACGATGCGCTGTTGACGGTCAAGCAGCAGCAGACCGTTTGGGGATAGCTTCAGTAGTGCCTTGAAGGTGGCTGCCTGTCGCCGGCTGCGCCATAGAGCGCCGCAGGCGAGCGACAGCGCTATCAGGAGTATGGCGGCAAGCAGCAGGGTCATTGGGTCATCGTACGAGAACGCTTTAACGCAGTATAGCGCGCCTGAGGTGGCTAGTGGCTATCTGATGTTGCGGAATGAACCACCGGCGCGCTGGACACTCACAAGCTAGTAAGCTTCCTCAGGAACAGGAGAGCGCCATGGCGGACATGGAACAGGTGATGCGTATCGTCAGCAGTACGCTGGCCGACGAGTTTTCCGATCTGACTGACATTGAACAGGGCACGCGCGTCACCCTGCGGCTGCTGTTGGCGGCGCTGCTGGGCGGCTTGCTGGGCCTGGAGCGCGAACGCCAGGGCAAGGCTGCCGGTGTGCGTACCCACATGCTGGTATGCCTTGGCGCTGCGCTGTTTGTGCTGGTGCCGGATGTGGCCGGGGCACTGGACGACGCCATGAGTCGGGTGATTCAGGGCGTGGTTGCCGGCGTTGGCTTTCTTGGGGCGGGTACTATCCTCAAGGGCGACTCGGCCAATCAGGTCAAAGGGCTAACCACTGCCGCCGGTATCTGGCTGACGGCGGCGATTGGCGTCACCATTGGCCTGGGCCACCAGGCAACCGGGCTGCTCTGTGCGGCTCTGGCGCTGATTATTCTGCACTTGGTGCCGATGCTGTTCCGCTTTCCGCAATCACCCTCCTGAAAACGCCGAACTGTGCGCGAGTAGACTTTTCTTTGTCAGACGCGCCCATGGCTGCTGTAGTTAAATAGCCGGTGCACGGATCGCGCCTCTCTCATGCTGCATGGAAGCGCCCGCCTTTTATTGATCCGTCCCTCTGGTAATGCCTGTTTGCGCCGGTCTTTTTGTCGATTCCGGTGCCGCCTCAATAGCGCCCTGAAAATCATTACATGTAATTCATTGCATTGTTACATGTGATGAACTAGTCTCGCTTCATGGAAAAGAAATCATCTGCCTACTATCAACGACTTTATCGCCAGCGCTTGCGTGAGCAGGGGTTGGTCAAGAAGGAAGTCTGGATATTGCCCGAGCATGCCTCTGCGCTCATGGCAGTAGAACGAAAGCTGCGCCAGCCGATGGCCCAGCTGGACGCAATGGAGAAGGAGATAGACATGAGCATGCAGCAGGTTTGGAGTGCCACGGCGTTGCATAAGGCCTTGGTTGGCACCGAGTTGTTTCAGGGCAAGCGCGCCAGTGTGGAGCTGATTGACGGTAGTGAAGCCAGCTTGCACGTCACCATGCACGAATACGGTGATTTGCCGCTGTTTATTGCCGTGTTTGGCGAGCAGATCATTGTTGAAGCCCTGTTGTGGCCGGTGAGTGATGTGCGTGATCTGGCCGAGTTCAACGAAGAGGTGTTGCGCACCCACAAGCTCTTCCCGCTGTCGAGTATCGGCCTTGAGCGTCTGGCCGACGGCACCGATTGCTACACCATGTTTGGTGCCTTGAGTTCTGGCTCGGCCCTGTCGGATGTGGTGTTCGAGATCGAGCTGCTGGCCGACAACGTGATCAAGGCCACCGAGGCCTACGAGAACCACCTGGTGATGCAAGCCTGACAAGGAGAAAGCTGATGAACGTGTGGAGCAAATTGCTGACTGCAATGCGTGGTGGTGCCCATGAGGCCGGCGAGGCGCTGGTCGATAGTCAGGCGCTGCGTATCCTGGATCAGGAAATCCGCGATGCCGATGCCGAGTTGCACCGGTCCCGCGAAGCGCTGGCCAATATCATGGCCAAACAGAAGCTGGCAGCGGACAAACTGAGCAAAGTCTCGGCGCGCATCGCCGAGTATGAACAGTACGCGCTGAAGGCGCTGGAGTCCGGTAACGAGACGCTGGCGCGTGAAGTTGCCGAGAAGATCGCTGGCCTGGAAAACGAGGCAAAGCTGGAGTCCGAGCAGGCGGAGGCTTACGCCACCAGCGTGGCCAATCTACGTCAGGCGGTGCAGCAGGCCGAAGGCAATATCAAGCGCTTGAAGCAACAGGTTGATGTGGTCAAGGCGACTGAAAGCGTGCAGAAGGCGCAGCTCGCGGTGTCGCAGCGTTACGGCGGATCTCAGGCCAAGATGCACACGGCGCTGGAGTCGCTGGAGCGTATCAAGCAGAAGCAGGCCGAGCGTGGCGCGCGCATGGAGGCCGCAGCCGAGCTGGCGGTTGAGGGCAGCCCCGACCAGGCGCTTGAAGAAAAACTGCGGGCGGCGGGCATTACGCCGGCCTCCGGCAGCGCAGACAGTGTGCTTGAGCGTTTGAAGCAGCGCTCCGACAGCTAGGTGCTTTGAGCGGTCAGGGAGGGGGATCGGGATGGAGCTTTTCTTTCAGACGTCGCTGACGTTTCCGGTAGTGCTGTTCAGCTTCATGCTGTGCGTAGCCATGTTGTACTGGCTGACGGTGGCGCTGGGCGCAGTTGATGTTGACGTGCTGGACGCCGGTGGTGACGGCGGCATGGACGACCCGTCCAATGCCGAAGGCCTCGGCGGCCTGCTGATGAAGCTGGGACTGCATGACGTTCCGGTCACCCTGGTGCTGACGGTGCTGGTGTTCTTTGCCTGGCTGGCCAGCTACTTCACGCAGCTGTTGCTGCTGAGCTGGCTGCCGCTGGGCTTGCTACGCTTTCCCCTGGGCCTGGTGGTCATCGTGCTGGCGCTGGCGGTGGCGGTGCCTGTCACCCGGTTGGTGGTGGCGCCGTTGCGGCCGCTGTTTCGCAAAGCGCTGGGCTCGACCACGCGCTCGTTGCTGGGGCAGGTGGTCGTGGTGCGCTCCCCGCTGGTCAGTGATCGGCTGGGCGAGGCGGTGATGGAAGACGGCGGTGCAGGCTTGATCCTGCGTGTGCGAGCGGACCCGGCGCTGGGGTTCAAGCGCGGCGACCGACTGGTCCTGCTGGAATACCTGGAGGCGGAGCACGCCTATCGGGTTATCGGTGAAGACGAATTTAACGGGAAATAGTGCGAGGCGGCACTGTTCCGGTGCTGTGTCGTCCTGCAAAGGAGTTTGAGCGTAATGAGTATGTCCATGGTAATGCCCTTCCTGATCGGGGTTGGTATTGTCTTTCTGCTGATCGTCGGTTTTTTTGTCCTTTTCAATGCGTTCTACATCAAGGTGCCCCAGGGCACGGCGTTGATCGTGAACGACATGAGCTCTACCCCCAAGGTGCACTTCACCGGGGCGCTGGTTTATCCGGTGATTTACAAGAAAGAGTTCATGAAAATCTCCCTGCTGACGCTCGAAGTGGACCGGCGCGGCAAGGACGGGCTTATCTGTCAGGACAATCTGCGTGCTGACATTACGGTCGCCTTCTACCTGCGGGTAAACGAGACCCAGCAGGACGTGCTCAAGGTGGCCAAGGCGATTGGGGTGGATCGCGCCTCTGACCGCACCGCCGTCAACGAGCTGTTCAACGCCAAATTCTCCGAAGCGCTGAAAACGGTCGGTAAAAAGTTTGAATTTGTCAGTCTGTTTGAAGAGCGCCAGAACTTCCGTGACCGCATCATCGAGGTCATCGGCAACGACCTGAACGGCTATGTGCTTGAAGACGTTGCGATCGACTACCTTGAGCAAACACCACGCACCTCGCTCGACCCCACCAACATTCTTGATTCGCAGGGTATTCGCAAGATTACCGAGCTGACCGCGACCCAGAACGTGATCACCAACGAGCTGGAGCGTAACGAAGAGCTCGCGATCATGAAGAAGAACGTCGAGACCCGCGAAGCGACGCTGGCACTGGAGCGCCAGCAGGCGGATGCCGAGGCGCGCCAGGAGCGCGAAATCGAAACCATCCGGGCGCGTGAGCAGGCCGAAACCGTCAAGGTGCAGGAAGAGGAGCGCCTCAAGGCTGAACAGGCGCGTATCCAGACTCAGCAGGACCTGGATATCCGCAGCGAGAACCACCACCGCGAAGTTGAGGTGGCCCAGCAGAATCGTCAGCGCGCTGTGGTGATTGAGGTTGAGAAGGTAACCCGGGCGCGTGATCTGGAAGTGGTTGCCCGTGAGCGTGAAGTCGAGCTGCAGCGTATCGAGAAAGAGAAGGCGCTGGAGGAAGAGCGCAAGAATATTGCCGGCGTGATTCGTGAGCGTGTTGCGGTCGAGAAAACCGTGGCGCAGGAAGAAGAGCGCATCAAAGAAGTACGCGAAGTCGCCGAGGCCGATCGCCAGAAGCAAGTTCAGGTGCTCAATGCACAGGCTGAGGCCGAACAGGAACTGGTAAGGCAGGTCAAGCAGGCCGAGGCCGATGAAACCAAGTCTCGCCACAAGGCTGTGGAGATGAACAACCTGGCGCAGGCTGAGCTGGAAGCGGCTGCCAAGCAGTCCGAGGCGGCCAAGAAGCGCGCCGAAGGTACGCAGGCAGAAGCTGCGGCCAATGGCCTGGCTGCGGCCCGTGTGCGCGAAGTTACCGCCGCTGCCAAAGAGAAGGAAGGTCTGGCCGAGGCGCGTATTCAGTCCGAGCAATTGATTGCCCAGGCCAAGGGCGAGCAGGAGCAGGGGCTGGCGCAGGCGCGGGTGATCGAGGCGCAGGCGGCTGCCAAGGAGAAAGAAGGCCTGGCAGAAGCCAAGGTGCTGGAAGAAAAACTCACCGCCCAAGCGCGCGGCGAAGAGCAGCTTGGTGTGGCCAAAGCTCGTGCTGCCAAGGATCAGGGGTTGGTCGAGGCCGAAGTGTTGCTGGAGCGTCTCAACGCCGAAGCCGAAGGTCTGGGCAAAAAGTTCTCCGCACTCGATGCACTCAGCGCCGACGCCCGTCAGCACGAAGAATTCCGCATGCAGCTTGAGAAGAGCTTTGAAGAAGCCATGGCCGCCATCGCCGCCAACAAGGACATTGCGCGGGATCAGGCAGAGGTGCTGTCGACAGCACTCGGCAAGGCCAATATCGAGATCGTGGGCGGGGAGGGTGACTTCTTCAACTCCTTTGCCAAGTCGCTGTCGGTTGGAAAGGCCATTGAAGGTGTGGTCGGCAAGAGCCCGGTGGTGCAGGACGTGCTGCAACGGCTGCTGGCCGGCCGCGGCAATAGTGATATGCCGAGCGTGGCCAACAAGGGCGACGCAGACGCCTGATATACCCTACCGCTTGACGCCCCGGCATGGCCGGGGCGTTGCATTGCTAAGCCAATTCGGGAACGACGAGGATGTCAGAGTCAGCAGGCGAAGATCAGGCACAGGGCCTGGTTGATCGGGCTGTAGCTGAAGGTGGTGCCTACGAGGTACTGCACAAGCGGCTGCTGGAGCAGGGCCGGCAACTGGCCGGTCTGGCCGAGGCGCTGAATGCCCAGCGGCAGCAGGAATTCGGCAGTCAGCCGATCGAGGTGATTGGTCGCACGCGCGTGCGCACCGAGAACAACTGCATCGCACGCGATATCGCCCAGGTCGGCGGGCTGATGCTGTTCGGCTACAACGTGTTTATCGGGCTCAAGCAGGAAACCCGAGTACAGGACGTTTTCTCCCTTTATCGGCTGGTGCAGCAGGATGGCGAGTACGACGCCCAGCCTGTTGACCCGGCTGGCAGCTTTCTGGCTGAGGCCAGCTTCGTCAACGACTTTGACGAGCTTTATCGTTACTACAAGAACACGCGGCTGCTGCAACTGAGCGTGCGCGACGGCAAGTTGCTGGCGGCCTTTCAGATAGGTGAGCGGATCAGCGATGTGCGGGTCTTCCGCTGGTCGGTGTCCGCTGACGGCAGTCAGGTGCGCTACATCGATAATCGCGGTGAGCGCGACATCCAGTTGCCGCGGCCCTTTGATTTCGAGTGGACTGCTGCTGGCCGTGACGCTGTGGTGCAGGGCCGGCACTCGCATTTCAATATTCTCGATACCCTGTTTGTCGATACCCTGGGTGGTGACCTGACGGTCAAGGTGGAGAACAACACTGAAGACGGCTTAGGTATCTACCGCGAGCCGGTCGCCGACAAGACCCAGTCGCTGAATGACGTGCAGATCGAGTACGCCCACCTGGGCTCGCTGATTCTGCTGAAGGTGCTGCCGTACCGCGAGGAGCAGTGGCGGTATCTGGTATTCAATACCCTGACGCGCAAGGTGCAGCGCATCGATGCGATTGGACAGGCCTGCGTGCAGTTGCCGGAAGATCACGGCATCATTTTCCCTGGCGGCTGCTATCTGCAAAGTGGCGAGTACCGCACCTTTGATCAGCCCATGGACGGCATGCGCTTCAAGCGCTCTGTCCGCTCGCCCAACGGCGAGGATGTGCAGTACGTTTTCTATCACCCGGAGCAGGGCCGTTCGGCGCTATTTACCTACAACCTGATCAGCCGTGAATTGCAGAGCCCGCAATTTGGCCACGGGCATGCGCGGCTGGCTGACGGGCGCATGGTGATCTTTTCTGCCGAGGGCGATGAGCCGACGCGCATCCACCCGATGCAGGTCTGGCAGACGCCTTTCTATACCGACGAGCACGCCGCCGCTCAGCCGCAACGTGGTGGTTTCTTTGGGCGCATAGGTAACGCCGAGCTGGTGCGCGGTGTTTCTGACCTGCTGAACCTGGCGCGTGAGATCGACAGCAATGAGGTCTCATTGCAGCGTTACGCGTTGTTGTGCCAGGAAACCCAACGCCTGTTCGACGCCTATTACTGGCTCAGTGATGAGGCCTGTGGCGGCGTTGCTCCTTTGCTGCGGCAGATATCCTCCAGCGCGGCCATGGTGCTGGACGAGTTTGAGAAGGTCGAGAGTATTCGACAGCAGTCAGCACGGGCCATGACGGAGGCGCAGACGCGTCAGCAGGAGCTGATGTCAGGCCTGTCGGTGCAGGAGTTCACCGATGTTCAGGCTTACGTTGATGCCCTGGGGGCGCTCAATGCCCAGCGCGGCAAGCTGCTCACCATTCGCGAGTACCGCTACATCAATGTCGAGCAGATCGACGAGATGGAAGCGCAGCTACTGGCCGAGCACGAGCGGCTGGCTGCTGAGGTGTCCAGTTTTCTCGCTGGCGAGCAGGCGCTGGCGCCCTATCACCAGCAGTTACAGGAGCTGGACGCCAGCGCAGAACAGGCTGAAACGGTCACCCAGCTGGCTGAACCGCTGGAGCAGTTGACCGCGATGGCGGCGGGCTTGGATATGCTGTCCGAGCTGATGGCGTCACTGCGTATTGATGACGCTACCCAGCGCACCCGCGTGGTTGAGGCCATCTCCGAGCTGTACGCCAAGCTCAACCAGTCCAAGGCGCGGGCCGAGTTGCGGCGCAAGTCGCTTGGCTCGGCCGAGCAGGTCGCGCAATTTGGCGCCCAGTTCAAGCTGTTCAGCCAGGCCATTACCAACGCATTGGCGCTGGCGCAGGATCCGGAGAGCTGCGATGAGCAGCTGTCGCGTCTGCTGGTGCAGCTTGAAGAGCTGGAAAGCCAGTTTGGCGGGCATGAGGCGTTTCTCAGTGACATCCTCGACAAGCGCGAAGAGTTGCTCGAGACCTTCGAAGCCCATCGCCAGCGCTTGCTGGATGAGCGCCAGCGCCGCGCCCAGGGGCTGCAGGACGCTGCGGTACGGATAATCGACAGCTTGCCACGGCGCACGGGGCGGCTGACCGAGCCGGATCTGCTGAATGCCTTTTTTGCCACCGACCCGCTGATTCTCAAACTGCGCGAGCTGATCGAACGGCTGCGCGCGCTGCACGACAACGTCAAGGCTGATGATATCGAGGCGCGGCTCAAGGGCGCGCGGGATCAGACAGTGCGCGGTCTGCGCGACAAGCGTGAGCTGTTCGAAGGCGGCGGCAATGTCATCCGGTTGGGGCCGCGTCACCGCTTCAGTGTCAACGCCCAGGAACTCGACCTGACTCTGCTGCCCCGTGGTGACTCGCTGAGCCTGCACCTGACGGGCACCGACTATTTTGAACCCTTGATCAACGACGAGCTGGATGCCCTGCGCGACTACTGGGATGGCGGCCTGCTGTCCGAGTCGCCGCAGCTCTATCGCGCCGAGTATCTCGCCGGTGAGGTTATCGCGCTGGCCCAGCGGGCAGAGGCGGGCTTGAGCATGGAGCTGCTGCATCAGCAGTTGCTTGAGTCGGAGCAACTGGTGCGCACGCTGCGCGAGATCGCGACGCCGCGCTATCGCGAGGGTTACGAGAAGGGTATTCATGATCACGACGCGGCGCTGATTCTGGCGCAGCTGTTGCCGCTGCTCGCCAGTGCCGGCCTGCTGCGTTTTGATCCGCAGGCGCGGGCGCTGGCAATGCTGTTCTGGGCGCAGAGTACCGATACGCAGGCGGTGTCTGGGTGGGCTGAACGGGCTGCCGCGGTGTTGCAGATTCAGCAGTTGTTCGGGCGTGCCGATGCGCTGCTGCAACTGCAGGGTGAGGTGCAGTCCCGACTTGCTGATTGGCTGCAAGAGCGTTTGATCGAGGCCGACAGCAGGACGCTGGAAGCCGCAGCCGCCTGGTTGGTCGAGTGGCTGGCCGAGCCGCAGCCGGTCTGGCAGGTCAGCCGCTATGCCCAGCAGCTGTATGTCGGGCTGCAGGAGTATCTGGCACCACTCGGTCTGTGGGACAGTTGCATGCAGTCGGTTGAGCGGCTGGCCGGAGCGCCGGGGCAGCAGTGGCAGTTCTTGCAGCACTGGTTTAGCGGTCTGTGCGAGCAGGAGGCCTTTGCTCCGTTGCGTCGCTACGTGCCCGAAGCGGTTGCTTTGTGTCTGCTGCAGCCGCAGGTTCCGGTGAGCGTTGTCGAGGTTGATCTGCGCTTTGCGGTGTCTGGCCTGCTGGGGCAGCACCCCCGCGTGCAGGATGGTGCGCTGACGCTGGCGGTGGACGAGTTCTTCAGCCGCTTGCGTCAGCACCGGCAGGATTTTCAGCCGGGGCTGGAGCGCTATCAACAATTGCGTCAGCAACTGCTCGATGAGCAGCGCAAGACGTTGCGTCTGGCTGAGTTCAAGCCGCGCCCGCTCACCTCCTTTGTGCGTAACCGCCTGATCAATGATGTGTATCTGGGCGTCATCGGCGACAACCTGGCCAAGCAGATGGGTACCGTGGGTGAGGGGCGGCGTTCGGACCTGAACGGTCTGCTGATGCTGATTTCCCCGCCCGGTTACGGCAAAACCACCCTGATGGAATATGTGGCGCACGCGCTGGGCCTGGTGTTCATGAAGATCAACGGGCCGGCGCTTGGGCACGAGGTGCGCTCGCTGGATCCGGCGCAGGCACCGGATGCGACCGCAGCGCAGGAGCTGGTCAAGCTCAATCTGGCGCTGGAGATGGGCAATAACGTCATGCTGTATGTCGATGACATCCAGCACACCCATCCGGAGTTTCTGCAGAAATTTATCTCGCTGTGCGACGGCACCCGCCGCATTGAAGGCGTCTGGAAGGGGCGCACGCGCACCTATGATATGCGCGGTCGCAAGTTTGCCGTGGTCATGGCCGGTAACCCGTACACCGAGTCTGGTGAGGTGTTCCGCATTCCGGACATGCTGGCCAACCGTGCCGACATTTATAACCTCGGCGACACCCTGGCGGGCATGAATGATGTGTTCGCGCTGAGCTACATCGAAAACAGTCTGACCTCAAACGCCGTGCTTGCGCCCCTGGCTGGTCGCGACCTGAATGACTTGTACCGGTTGGTGGCCAAGGCCGAAGGCAAGCCGTTCTCTGCCAATGAGCTGAGTTACGACTACAGCGCGGCCGAGATCAACGACATGGTTGCCACCCTGCAGCGCATGATGCAGTTGCGTGACGTGGTGCTGCGGGTCAACCAGCAGTACATCGCCAGCGCCGCGCAGGATGATCGCTATCGCACCGAGCCGCCGTTCAAGTTGCAGGGCAGTTATCGCAACATGAACAAGCTGGCGGAGAAGGTGTCGGCCGTCATGAACGAGCAGGAGCTGCAGCAACTGGTTGACGATCACTACCAGGGCGAGTCGCAGCTGCTGACCACCGGAGCGGAGGAAAACCTGCTCAAGCTGGCTGAGTTGCGCGGCACGCTGACTGCCGAGCGGGCGCAGCGCTGGGAGCAGATCAAGGCCGACTTTCTGCGTAATCGCGCCATGGGCGGTGATGACGCTGATGTGGGTAAGCGCGTGGTCGGTCAGCTCAATGATCTGGTGCAGAGCGTGCGCGCCTTGGCCGGTTCTGGGCAGTCGGAGGTGGCTGTGCCCTGGGATGAGCTGCTCGCTGCGTTGCAGTCGCTGCACAAGCTGAGCCCCAAAGTGCGTGTCGTGATGCCGCCCCAGCAGCTGATTCAGCAGATGCTCGACGGGCTGTCGGACAGCATGCGCGCAACCGTAACGCCGCTGGCCGATGTAATGGACCGTCAGGTGGTGGCCGGGCGGGAAGCACAGACCCAGTTGCTCGACATTGTGCGGCAACTGAAGGTCGTGACCCTAGATGATCAGGATGACAGCAAGCCATGATGGATTTTCAACAACTTGACCAGGTGCTGCGCGACAGCGTGGCCGATTTGCGTCTGAGTAATGACGAACGGGTGGAGCTGCGCGAGCTGGGTGGTGGGCTTGAGCCCGACCGCATCCGCTTTATGCGCAATCGCGCCTTTGCATTGGTGCGTGAGCTTGCCGCAGAGCCGGAGAACGTCATGCCGGCGCTGAAATGGCTTGAGCAGGTGGTGAAGACGCTGGATGCCTCGCAGGTCAACGATGTGCAGGTGGCCAGCGCCCACTTCAGCCCGGGCGAGAGCTGTCGGCGACGGATTCTGGACTTGTGCAATCAGGTGCGTGACAGCCTGAGTATCTGCGTCTTCACCATCTCCGATGACCGTCTCAGCCGCGCAGTGCTGGCCTGCCATCAGCGCGGGGTCAAGGTGCGGATCATCAGCGACCATGAGAAGCAGCACGACATGGGCAGCGATATCGCCATGCTGCGTGATGAGGGCATTCCCCTGCGGGTCGATCCCGGTCCGTATCACATGCACCACAAGTTCGCTCTGTTTGATGATCGCATTCTGCTTAACGGTAGCTTTAACTGGACGCGCAGTGCCAGCGACTATAACCAGGAGAACCTGCTCGTGATCGACCATGCGCCGCTGGTCGCCGACTACGTACGCGAGTTCGAAGACCTCTGGCTGCGTTTCGCGGTGTGAGCGGTTCTGCGCCGGTGCGGTGGATGCGTTACACTGCCGCCCGGCTTCCCACAGGACTTTTCTCATGGCACTGCAGGCAACTCCCTACAAGGTTCAGCTGAACATTACCGATACCGATCTGGGAGTGTACGAGACGGTACGCATGACCGTTGCCCGTCATCCGTCGGAGACCGAGGAGCGGCTGGCGGTGCGCTTGCTGGCCTATGCGCTGTGGTATCAGGAGCGCCTGGCATTTGGCCGCGGGCTGTCCGACGTTGACGAGCCTGCGTTGTGGCTCAAGACCCTGGATGACCGCGTCGAGCACTGGATTGAGGTCGGTCAGCCTGACGCCGAGCGCATGACCTGGTGTTCGCGCCGAGCCCAGAAGGTATCTGTGCTGGTGTACGGCAGTACCCGGGTATGGCAGAGCAAGCAGCTGTCAGCGGTCGCAACCCTGGGCAATCTGAATGTGGCGGCGCTTGCTGAAGAGCCGTTGCAGGCGCTCGCGACTGATCTGCCGCGCAGCATCGATTGGGGCGTGATGATCAGCGACGGCGTGCTTTATGTCAGTGACGGTGATCAGCAGCACGAGCTGACCCTGGAGTGGCTGCAGGGGCAGCGCTGATGCGCATCGAAACCCGCCCGTTGCCCGAGGTGTTGCCGGCGCTCGGGGAGCTGCCGCCACTGCTCAGTCGGCTTTACGCCGCCCGTGGTGTGCTCAGTGAGGCCGAGCTGGATCGCCGCTTGCAGGCGTTGCTGCCCTACAGTGGGCTGCGCGGCATTGCGCAGGCGGTTGCGGTGCTGGAATCAGCGCTGCGCGAGCGGCGCTCGATACTGATCGTGGGCGACTTTGATGCCGATGGGGCTACCGCCAGCAGCGTTGCCGTGTTGGCCCTGCGGCAGTTGGGGGCGGCGCAGGTGGATTACCTGGTGCCCAACCGTTTTGAGTACGGTTATGGGCTGACGCCGGAGATTGTCGAGGTAGCGCTGACCCGTCGCCCGGACGTGCTGGTGACCGTGGATAACGGCATCTCCAGTATTGAAGGGGTAGCGGCGGCCAGGGGCGCCGGCCTGCAGGTGGTGGTTACCGACCACCATTTGCCGGGCGCGCAACTCCCTGAGGCCAACGCCATCGTCAACCCCAGCCAGCCGGGCTGCGATTTTCCAAGCAAGGCGATGGCGGGCGTGGGGGTCATTTTCTACGTCATGCTGGCGCTTCGAGCAGCGCTGCGTGAGAGCGGCTGGTTTGCCGAAACCGGCCGAGCCGAGCCCAATCTGGCCGAGCTGCTGGATCTGGTGGCGCTGGGGACCGTGGCCGACGTCGTGCCGCTGGATGCCAACAATCGCATTATGGTGCACCAGGGGCTGGCGCGTATTCGGGCAGGCCGCTGCCGTCCCGGTATTCGTGCGCTGCTTGAGGTTGCCGGCAGGCCGCGCGAGCGTCTGGTGTCAACCGATCTGGGCTTTATTGTTGGTCCGCGTCTGAACGCGGCGGGGCGCCTGGACGATATCAGCCTGGGTATCGAGTGCCTGTTGACCGAGGACGAGGGTCTGGCGCTGGATATGGCGCGTGAGCTGGATAGCCTGAATCGCGACCGCAAGGCCATCGAGCGCGATATGCAGCAGCAGGCGCTGAAAACCCTGGAGGCCATGCAGCTCGATGAGCAGGACCTGCCCTTTGGTCTGTGCCTGTTCGATGCCGAGTGGCACCAGGGCGTTATCGGCATTCTCGCTTCGCGCCTGAAGGATCGTTTTCACCGCCCGGTGATTGCCTTTGCCGATGCCGGAGAGGGCATGATAAAGGGCTCGGCCCGCTCGATACCGGGCCTGCATATCCGGGACGCGCTGGACGCCGTTGCGGCCCGGCATCCGGAGCTGATCAGCAAGTTTGGCGGCCACGCCATGGCGGCCGGCATGTCTCTGCGCGAGGTGGATTTTCCGGCCTTTGCTGCGGCTTTTGATGCCGAGGTGCGGCGCCAGCTGCAACCGGCAGACCTGACCGGGCGGTTGTTGTCGGACGGGCAGCTTGAGGTAGCCGAGCTGTCCCTGGATATGGCGGCATCGCTGCGCGAAGCCGGTCCCTGGGGGCAGCACTTTCCAGAGCCGTTGTTCCATGGCGAGTTTGAGCTGGTGCAGCAACGGCTGGTGGGTGAGCGCCACCTGAAGATGCTGCTGCGCGCCGCTGGCAGCCCCGAGGTGTTCGATGCCATCGCCTTCAATATTGATCCGCAGCTCTGGCCTGACCCGAGCGTGCGCCACGTGCTTTTGGCCTACACGCTGGATATCAACGAGTTCCGTGGCCGCCGCAGCCTGCAGCTGATGGTACGGCACCTGGAGCGCTGCTGAGCGCCTGACGCTTCCCCTGCCGGCCAGTCCACTGCCAGGTCGAGCGCCATCAAACCGCAATGCGGCCTCTGTACAACTCAGGGGCACTTCGCTAGCCCATTCGGGTGGCGGGGATTGACCTTGATGGCACTTTGGTTTCTGATGCCTGATACAAGAATGTAGATTGAATCACATTTGGGCCGGCGCTGTTCGGCCTGTCTGGGGGTCTGGCAGTGCCGGATTTAAAACAGCAGTTGCTCAATATGCAGCGTCAGCTTGGGCTGAACCCGAACGAGGTGCGTGAGCGCCTGCGCTTGCTGTTGATTGGTGAACCGGAGTTTGCCTGTCTGGCTGCTCACCTGCCGGCGCTGGATCGGTTGCACGCCGATTGCATCGACGCGCTATTTGTTCATTTGAGTCGCTTTGAGGGTAGCGCTGCGGTGCTCGCCGAGCCTGGCCGCATGGAGCGCCTCAAGGGCCAGCAGCAGGCCTATTTTCGACAGTTGCTGCGCGGCCCCTACGATATGCAGTACGTGCGCCTGCGGGTGCTGGTCGGGCTGACCCACGAGCGTCTCGGGGTTGATCTGAAATGGTATCTGTCGGCCTTTCACTTCTATCTCGACTTCATGCACAAGGCGATTGGCCGGCACTGGCATGCCGAGCCCAAGTTGGCCGAACAGCTTTATGGCTGCCTGCTCAAGGCGGCGTTCTTCGATATCACCCTGACCGCCGATACCTATATCGCCGCCGACAAGCAGGCCCTGCAGGCGAGCGAGGATCGCTATGCCCGCGCAGTGCGTGGTGCCAACGATGGTTTGTGGGAGTGGCATGTAGAGGAAGATAGCCTGCATCTGTCCGAGCGCTGGCTGGCCATGCTTGGCCTGGATGCCTCGCGCGCGCCGCGCACCCTGGATGACTGGGCTGCCTTGATCCCTGAGAGTCAGCGCGGCCGCTTTATGGCGGCGGTGCAGGCGCATCTGGAAGGACGGCAGCCGTTTCTGCATTACGAGTGCGAGCTGCGCGACAGCTGGGGGCGGCTGATCTGGGTGATGATTCGCGCGGTGATGGCGACGGATCTGAATGGTGAGCATCTGCTCGCCGGTTCGCTGACCGATATCAGCCAGCGCAAGCAGACCGAAGAGGCGCTGGCGCATCAGGCGCTGCATGATGCGCTGACCGGCTTACCTAACCGTCAGCAGGTTGGCGAGCTGCTCAGTCAAGCGCTGCAGCGGCAGGCCAAACCCGGGGCGCGGCATGCGGCGGTGCTGTTTATCGATCTGGATCGCTTCAAGCTGATCAACGAAAGCCTCGGGCATCAGACCGGGGATCAGGTGCTGATTCAGGTCGCCAAGCGTATCGAGCGCTGCCTGCGGCCCGGCGACCATCTGGGGCGCTTTGGTGGTGATGAGTTTGTCGTGCTGCTGGACGATATGGCCAAGCCGCTGGATGCCGAGCTGGTCAGCAAACGCATCATGCACGCCTTGCAATACCCCATCATTGCGGGGTCGCGCCGGCTTGCTGTCAGCGTCAGCATTGGTGTGGCGCCGCTGACCGGGCGCGGTAACGAGCAGGACGCCCTGCGCGAGGCTGACCTGGCGCTGTACCGGGCCAAGGCCTTCGGCAAGGGCCAGCTGGCGCTCTACAACGAGAGCTTGCAGGAAGAGGCGACCCAGCGGCTGAACCTGGAAAATGCCCTGAGCGAAGCCCTGTCGCGTGACCAGTTTGAGCTTTACTACCAGCCCATCGTCCAGGTGTCTGCCGGGCGTGCGCAGGTGGTGGGCGTGGAGGCGCTGCTGCGTTGGTGGCAGGGAGAGCGCCTGGTGTCGCCGGATCAGTTCATTCCGGTGCTGGAGGAGTCTGGAGAGATCGTCGCTGTTGGCGAGTGGGTGCTGCGCCAAGCTTGCACGCAAGTGCATCAGTGGCACCAGCAGGGGCTGGCGGGGCTGCGCTGCTCGGTCAATCTGTCCAGTCGCCAGTTGCAGGAGCCCGGCTTTGCCGAGCGGGTGGCGCTGATCCTCAAGGAGACTGCGTTGCCGGCAGCCAGCCTGGTGCTGGAGATCACTGAAAGTCTGCTGATGCGCGATGGGCCGGAAACCCTGGCCACGCTGCGTGAGCTGGAGAGCATGGGGGTGCGGATTGCGCTGGATGACTTCGGTACCGGGTTTTCCTCTCTGGGGTACCTGCATCGCTATCCGCTGCACATCATCAAGGTCGACAAGAGCTTTATCACCAAAGCGCCCAATGACGAGCGCCTGAAAGCCATCAGTCGGGCGATTATCGGCCTGGGCCGTGGGCTGGACATGGACGTGATCGCCGAAGGTATCGAAACCCCGGAGCAGATGGACTTTCTGCATAACGAGGGCTGCCAGTTTGTGCAGGGTTACTGGTTCAGCCGGCCTCAGTCGGCGCTGGCCATCCATCCGGTATTGCAGCGCCTCTCGGCCATTGAAAAGCTTGAAGAGAGCGAGCAGGAGGCGGTGCAGGCGCCTGCTATAGTGCAATAAAAAGTACCGGGAGCTCTGAGTGATGACAGTCATGCGACATGCAGCGCAGGCCTTTGCCGCGGGTTTTTTGGCGGTTTTCTGTTTCCATCAGCCGGCGCTCGGACTGCTGCACTCGGCTGGTATCGTGCCTTTCCCTCCATTCTCCCTGAGTCCAACTGAACCCCTTGGTGTGCCGGCCGTGCTGTCGTCTGCCTTCTGGGGTGGCGTTTGGGGGCTGGTGCTGGTGGTCGCGCTGTCACGCATGGGCAAGCAGTGGCTGTGGCTGAAGGCGGCGCTGTTCGGCGGTGTAGCGCTGACGCTGGTGGCCTTGCTGGTGGTTTTTCCGCTCAAGGGGTACGGGCTCGACTGGCAGCAGTTTGTACCGCGTTTTGTCATTGGTTTTGTGCTCAATGCGCTCTGGGGCGTGGGCGCGCTGGTGTTTCTCCGCGCCTTTGCCAGTCGCGCCTGAGCCTGCGGCGCGGCTCTGCACTCAGCGCCTGATTTCCGCTACAATGGCGGCTTTTGTCTGCCGGGGTCCGTCACCATGGAAATCAATCCGATTCTGAACACTATCAAAGATCTGCGCAGCCGCTCTGAAACCATCAGGGGGTATCTTTGACTACGATCACAAACGTGATCGTCTGACCGAAGTAGAGCGCGAGCTGGAAGACCCCAGCGTCTGGAATGAACCCGAGCGTGCCCAGAACCTGGGACGCGAGCGTGCCCAGCTGGCCGAGATTGTCGGCACCCTGGATGAAATGAGCGGCGGCCTCGCTGACGCCAGCGAGCTGCTCGAAATGGCTGCCGAAGAGGGTGATCAGGGCGCGGTAGATGATGTGGTAGCCGAGCTGCAGCGCCTGCAAGAGGCGCTTGAGAAGCTCGAGTTCCGCCGCATGTTCAGCGGCGATATGGACGCCAACAACTGCTATCTGGATATTCAGGCCGGCTCCGGTGGTACCGAAGCCCAGGACTGGGCCAACATTTTGCTGCGCATGTACCTGCGCTGGGCGGACCAGCACGGCTTTGATGCGGAGATTGTTGAACTGTCCGAGGGTGAAGTCGCCGGCATCAAGAGTGCGACCGTGCACATTCGCGGCGAATATGCCTTTGGCTGGCTGCGTACCGAAATTGGCGTACACCGTCTGGTACGCAAGAGCCCGTTCGACTCCGGCAACCGTCGCCACACCTCGTTCTCGGCGGTGTTTGCATCCCCCGAGATTGATGACGATATCGAAATCGATATCAACCCGGCGGATCTGCGCATCGACACCTATCGCTCCTCCGGTGCCGGTGGTCAGCACGTTAACACCACAGACTCGGCGGTGCGGATCACGCACATTCCGACCAATACCGTGGTCAGCTGCCAGAACCAGCGCTCCCAGCACGCCAACAAGGACCACGCCATGAAAATGTTGCGTGCCAAGTTGTACGAGCTGGAAATGATGAAGCGCACCGAGGCAGCACAAGCGCTGGAAGACACCAAGTCCGACATCGGCTGGGGTCACCAGATTCGCTCCTACGTGCTCGACCAGTCACGCATCAAGGATCTGCGTACCGGCATCGAAAACAGCAACTGCAACGCGGTGCTTGACGGCGACCTTGATGAGTTTATCGAGGCCAGCCTGAAGAAGGGGCTGTAAGCCGCCCCCTGGGTATCCGCCATGGCCCGCTCTGCGGGCCGACAACCGAATTGATTTTTTCCGGGATTCACCGATATGACCGACCAGCCGCAAGACCTGCAAGCTCAACACGAGGAAGAAAACCAGCTGATTGCCCAGCGCAAGGCCAAACTGGCCTCTGTGCGCGAGCAGGGCATCGCCTTCCCGAACGACTTCCGCCGCGACAGCCTGTGCGCCGACCTGCAAAAGGCCTACGAGGACAAGAGCAAGGAAGAGCTGGAGGCTGCGGCCATCCCGGTCAAGATTGCCGGTCGCATCATGCTCAACCGTGGTGCCTTCATGGTGTTGCAGGACACCTCCGGTCGTCTGCAGGTCTACGTTGACCGCAAGGGCCTGCCGGCAGAAACCCTGGAAGCAATCAAGACCTGGGACCTGGGCGACATCATCGCCGCCGAAGGAACGCTGGCTCGCTCCGGCAAGGGCGACTTGTACGTGCACATGAAAGACGTGCAGCTGCTGACCAAGTCCCTGCGTCCGCTGCCGGACAAGCACCACGGTCTGACCGACACCGAACAGCGCTACCGTCAGCGCTATGTTGATCTGATCGTCAACGAAGAAGCGCGCCACACCTTCCGCGTTCGTTCGCAGGTGATTGCGCACATTCGCCGCTTTCTCAACGACCGCGGCTTCCTCGAAGTTGAAACCCCGATGCTGCAGACCATCCCGGGTGGCGCAGCGGCCAAACCCTTTGAAACCCACCACAACGCGCTGGATATGGCGATGTTCCTGCGTATCGCGCCGGAGCTGTACCTCAAGCGTCTGGTTGTGGGTGGCTTTGAGAAGGTCTTCGAGATCAACCGCAACTTCCGCAACGAGGGCGTCTCGACCCGCCACAACCCGGAATTCACCATGCTCGAGTTCTATCAGGCCTACGCGGACTACCGCGACAACATGGACCTGACCGAAGAGCTGTTCCGTGAGCTGGCGCAGGCGGTGCTGGGCACCACCGACGTGCCGTACGGCGACAAGGTGTTCCACTTTGGCGAGCCCTTCGTTCGCCTGTCCGTGTATGACTCCATCCTCAAGTACAACCCGGAGCTGACCGAGGCCGATCTCAACGATGTCGAGAAGGCGCGCGAGATTGCCAAGAAGGCCGGTGCCAAGGTGCTGGGCCACGAGGGGCTGGGCAAGCTGCAGGTGATGATTTTCGAAGAGCTGGTCGAGAGCAAGCTGGAGCAGCCGCACTTTATCACCGAGTATCCGTTCGAAGTGTCGCCCCTGGCGCGCCGCAACGACAAGAACCCGAATGTCACCGACCGCTTCGAGTTGTTTATCGGCGGCCGCGAGATCGCCAACGCCTACTCCGAGCTTAACGATGCCGAAGACCAGGCCGAGCGCTTCCTGGCCCAGGTCGCCGAGAAGGACGCCGGTGACGATGAAGCCATGCACTATGACGCCGACTTCGTTCGTGCGCTCGAATACGGCATGCCGCCGACCGCCGGTGAAGGCATCGGTATCGACCGTCTGGTGATGCTGCTGACCAACTCGCCGTCGATCCGCGACGTCATCCTGTTCCCGCATATGCGGCCGGAAACGGTATAGGCGGCTGCGCCGCCAGCTGGAAGCTGAAAGCCAGAAGCTGGAAGATATAGTCTGGGGTGGGTTGCTGGACGCTGTGGCTCGCCTCGACTGCTTTACTGCGCTGAGAAAGATCGACAAGGGTACTAAGACGGCACATCCTGCTTCTAGCTTCTAGCTTCTAGCTTCTAGCTTCGCGTTGCGACCAAAGGGAGCCCCCCCGTGAAACAGAGTGAGCAGTATCAGCTGGTCATCCGCAGTCTGTCCGACCGCATTGTCGAGGCGCAGGCGCCGATTCGGGTGCTTGATGCCATCAAGTGGGACGATGGCATTCGCGATGCGTTTTTCAAAAAGCGCTGCAAGGTGTTGCCCGAGGTGTCGGCGGATTATTACGCCCAGCGGCCGCTGAGCTTTGACCCGGCTGAGCGGCGGCAGATCTTTCAGGACATCGAGCGCGATATCACCCGGCAGCTGGGCAGCTTCAACCCGGTGGGGCAGATCATGCGCCGCATGTGCCGCGAGTACCGCATGGTTATACGCATGCTGGAGGCCCGTGGCACCCAGGACTTCGGACTGATCTCGCAGGAGCTCTATGGCGCGGCCTCCGATGCCTTTCACGCGGGCGATCCGACCCTGACTGATCTGGGCATCATGCTCAGCGAGTCGCTGAAGAATATCGCCCGGACCGACCTTGCCCGCGAGCCGAAGACCATTGCGGCAGCGGAAGCGGTGCAGATCCTGCAGGCGCGTATGAACGAGGCCTTCCCGGACGACCAGGCAGTGCGGGTCTTCGAGTCTGACGGTATCGTTGCTGATGCCGCCGCTGGCGCCGATTACATCAAGGTGCGTACCGACGCGCTGTTCAATCAACGCGACCTCAATATTCTCGCTGTGCACGAGGGTATGGTGCACGTGGCGACCAGCTTGAACGGCCAGCATCAGCCGATCTGCACTTTCCTGGCCAAGGGGCCGCCGTCTTCAACGGTGACTCAGGAGGGGCTGGCGATCCTGATGGAGGTACTGACCTTCAACTCCTATCCGGCGCGCCTGCGCAAGCTGACCGACCGCACCCGCGCAATTCAGATCGCCGAAACCGGTGGCAACTTCCTGGATGTCTTCCAGTTTTACCGGGACGAAGGCTACTCGCGCGACGACAGCTACAACAACGCCAGCCGCGTGTTCCGTGGCTCATCCAGCGAGGGGCTGCCGTTTACCAAGGATCTGGTCTATCTGAAGGGCTTTATCCTCACCTACAACTACATCCAGCTGGCGGTGCGTAAAGGCAAGCTGCAGCAGATTCCTCTGCTTTTTTGCGGCAAGACCACGCTGGAGGACATGCGGACGCTGGGGCAGCTGGTGGAGGAGGGGTTGGTGGTGCCGCCGCGCTATCTGCCGGCCCCCTTTGCTGATCTCAACGCCCTGAGTGCCTGGATGTGTTTCTCGGGCTTTCTCAATAATCTGAGTCTGGAGCGGGTCGAAGCCGACTACGCCAACATTCTGTAAGCGGAGTAACTGATGTCGCAAGCGCAGGAAATCAACAAGCTGCCCCTTATCCTCACCGCCATTGTCACTGTCGTGCTGACCGTGACCGTGCTGCACCTGTACGGCTATCTCAATTTTGTTCACCCGGAAAAGGGGCTTGAACTGGCCGACTACCGCGTCGTGACAGTGGGCTCTGAAGAGGGCGGCAATCTGCGTAGCAACCCGGCCAAGCACGAGGCCGAGTGCGTGGATGGCATCCTGGTGTTGCACGCCAGCCACATGAATGGCTTGTCCGGCGTGTTGCGTGATAGCCGGGATCGGGTAGTACGCTGCGTCAATCAGGCGGTTCCGGCGCTGGAGGAATAAGTGGTGGGTGAGCGACCAGTTCAACTGGATGACAGCTGGCTGAGCGAGCTGCAGGGCGAATTCGAACAGCCCTACATGCAGCAGCTGCGAGCCTTTTTGCAGCAGGAAAAGGCCGCCGGCAAGACAGTCTTTCCACCGGGGCCGCTGGTCTTCAATGCGCTCAACTCCACACCGCTGGATCAGGTTCGGGTAGTGATCATCGGTCAGGACCCTTACCACGGGCCGGGGCAGGCTCACGGGCTGAGTTTTTCGGTGCCGCCCGGGGTGCGCACGCCGCCCTCGCTGCAGAACATTTTCAAAGAAATCCATCGCGATCTGGGGCTGCCCATTCCGCCCCATGGCTGTTTGCAGTCCTGGGCGGAGCAGGGCGTTCTGCTGCTCAATGCGGTACTGACAGTTGAGCAGGCGCAGGCCGGGTCGCACGCCAAGCGTGGCTGGGAGCGTTTTACCTCCAGGGTGATAGAGATAATCAACGCGCGCCGCGAGCACTGTGTGTTCCTGCTCTGGGGCAGCTACGCCCAGCGCAAGGGTGAGCAGATTGACCGGCAGCGCCACTGCGTGCTGACCTCGGTACACCCCTCGCCGCTATCGGCGCACCGCGGGTTCATCGGCAATGGTCATTTCTCTGCCGCCAACCAGTACCTGGTTGAGCACGGCCTTACCCCTATCGACTGGAGTTTGCCGGCGCTACCCGGCTGACCGCTCAGCAGGCTTTGTGCTAAAACGGAACCAGATACCGAGCAAGCTGGAGGCCGTTATGGAGCATGCACTGCAACCCTATACCGCACTGGTTCCGCGCACAGATAAGCTGGTGGTTCAGAAAGCCGGGCATACGGCGCTGGTCACCATCGACAACCCGCCTGCCAATACCTGGGACTCGGACATGCTGCATGGCTTGCCCGAGTTGCTGGCCCATCTCAATGCCGACCCCGATATCTACGCGTTAGTGCTGACTGGTCGTGGCGAGCGCTTCTTTTCCGCAGGTGCCGATCTGAAGATGTTTGCCGACGGCGATGCGGCGCGGGCGCGAGAGATGGCGCGCCTGTTCGGGGCTGCTTTTGAGGCCCTTCGCGACTTTTCCGGGGTGACCATTGCCGCCATCAATGGCTATGCCATGGGTGGCGGTCTGGAATGCGCTCTGGCCTGCGATATTCGCATTGCCGAGCGGCAGGCTCAGCTGGCGCTGCCGGAAGCGGGTGTCGGCTTGCTGCCTTGTGCCGGTGGTACTCAGGCGCTGGCCTGGCTGGTTGGCGAGGGGTGGGCTAAGCGGATGATTCTGTGCGGTGAGCGGATTGATGGCGTGCGAGCAGAACGCATTGGTCTGGTTCAGGAGTGTGTGGAGCAGGGCCATGCGGTCGGCGTGGCGTTGCAGCTGGCGGCGCAGGTCGCACGGCAAAGCCCGGTGGCGGTGCGCTATTGCAAGGAGCTGATTCAGGGCGCGCGCGCTCAGCCAGTCAATAGCTTGCTTGCCGCTGAGCGCGAGCGCTTCGTCGACCTGTTTGAGCTGGAGGACACCCTGGAAGGGGTGAATGCGTTTCTGGAGAAGAGACCGCCGCAGTGGACGCGGCGGTGAGTGGCTGCTTCCTTAGGCCAGCAGTTGCATCGCGGCTTCCATTTCGGCCGACAGGTCTTCGTCTTCCTGTTCCGCGACCGGGTCGAGGCCCAGCTTGGCGAAGGAACTGATGCTGCTCCAGTCCATTTGCGCGTAAGGATGTTGGGTGCCTGCCAGTGACTGCAGTACGGCTACCTGAACAATGTCGGCGTAGTCGACGCTGGTCGAGTTGCGCTGGAAATCCAGGTGCTGGGACGGTACATGACGCAGCGGCTCTGGGAAGTCCCAAGCCTGCAGGATGCGGTCGCCCAGCAGCGGGTGAATGCGGTCAATGACCAGGTTCAGGCTAATGGAATCACGCAGCAGTTGGCTGTTTTCTTCGGCATAGCTGAGAATCGGCAGCACGCCAATCTGGTGCACCAGGCCAGCCAGCGTCGCCTGATCGGGCTTGAGCTTGGTGTAGTGGCGGCACAATACATGACTGATCCCGGCAACCTCGGTGCTGCGGGCCCAGACTTCGCGCATTTTGCGGTCGATGACGTCGGAGGTGGCCTGGAACATCTGCGACATCGCCAAGCCGGTTGCCAGGTTGGCGGTGTAGGCGATACCCATGCGGTTGACCGCCATGGACAGGTCGGTGATTTCCTGGCGGCTGCGCAGCAGCGGGCTGTTGACCACCTTGATGAGGCGCGCGCTCAGGGCAGCGTCGTTACTGATTTCGCGTACCAGATGGGGGATGCTCACGTCCGGATCTTCGGCGGCTTCGCGCACGCGCAGAGCTACTTCCGGCAGGGTGGGGAGAACCAGTTGATCCTTCTCGATGGCTTGCAGCAGCTCATCATGGACACGTTGGGCGAGGTCAGTCATGTCTTGTCCCTTGTCGTTCTGTTATTCGGCTTCGGCGGCGGCCAAGGTCTGCTCGTAGGGCAGTTCGCTTAATGTCAGCAGCGGGCCGTCGGTTGCGCCCAGACTCAATGTTTCCAATTGTGCCGCATCCTTCTGCAAAACAGCCAGCAATTCCACGGCTTTGTGGCCGCGTGCGGCGATGACCACCTCGCCAACGGCCTTGCCGCTGTCGCGGTCAACTACCTCTGTACCGGGTTTGGGCGGTGCATCGCCCGCCATCAGCAGTCGATACATGCGGCGCTTGAGTTTGCCCAGATACTGCATGCGGGCAACGATTTCCTGGCCGGTGTAGCAGCCTTTGCGAAAGCTCACACCGCCCAGGTGCTGCAGGTTGAGCATCTGGGGAATGAAGGTTTCCAGCGTTGGCCCGGTCACCTGGCCGATGCCGCTCTGAATCTGTCGCAGTTGCCACTGGTTGGCGCTGACCAGTGAGGCGTGATCGGTCAGCGTCTGCAACAGTTCTTTGGCTTCGGCTATCGGCGTCCAGATGACGTAGGCCGCGCCCGGCAGGCGCAGGGCAATGCTGTCGCCGGCCCGGTTGACGCCGTTGTCCTCGGCAGGTGGCTGGAAGCCGGCCGCAGTCAGTGCCTGCTCGGCTTGCTCGCCCCACAGGCCAAAACCGGCCCAGTTGTCGCTTTGATCGGCCAGTTGGCACTGTCGGTAGAGGGCGGCGTACTTGCCCAGGTCGGCCAATTGCGGCGCGACCAGTTCGCGCGCCAGGCTAAGCAGCATGCCGTCGGCTGTGCGCCAGATACGAAAGCTCGACTGCATGCGCCCCTTGGGATTGCAGCGAGCACCCAGGCTGCTGTGCGCCTGATCCAGTTCACGCAGGTCGCAGGTAACTTGGCCCTGGAGGAATTTGTCGGCGTCACCGCCGGTCACACTGATCAGGCCCTGATGCTCGAGCAGACTGAGGCCTGTGGCGAAGTCGCTGCTGTCGCTCGCCTCGGCAAAGTGGTTGGCAAGCTCGGCGTGTAAGGTCATACCGTCGTTGTTCCCTTGGTGTGTGGTGGTACATCATAGGGTGCAGGGCGGGTGCTTGTCAGGCGCCGCTTGCTGCTATCTTGTCGTTATAATGAGAATTGCAATGCGCAGTTCAATTCTCAGCTTGTGGAGTTGCCGATGTCGGCCGATATAGAAATGAAACGTTTGTTCTGGCACAGCCGTCGCGGCATGCTGGAGCTTGATGTGCTGCTGGTGCCTTTTCTGCAGGAGGCATACCCGACGCTGGATGCAGCCGACCAGGCCCGTTACCGTCAACTGCTTGAGTGTGAAGATCAGGACATGTTCGGCTGGTTTATGCAGCGTGGTGAGCCGGATGACCCGGATCTTCGCCGTATCGTGAGGATGATTCTGGACCGTGTACAGCCAAACTGAATATCTGTTGCTGCAACGCCAGCCGTCGCGCTGGATGGCGCTGGTGTTGCTGTTGAGCAGCCTGCTGGCCTGCTTGGGCGTTTTCAACAGCGCTCTGTCGCTGTGGCCCAGCCTGCTGTGCGTTGGCCTGGTGCTGCTGTACGGTGGCTGGGTTTGGCCGCGGCAGGTCAGTCTGCGCCATCCGCACTCGGTGACCGGGCTGCGGTTTGACAGTGAAGGCTGGCATATCCTGCGCCGCGACGGCTCCGAGGTGGCGGCGCGGCTGCTGGCCGATACCTACGTCAGCGCCATGTTGACGGTTGTGCGTCTGCGCGAGCAGGGGCGCTGGTGCCCTGTGTCGGTGGTGCTGCCGGCGGACGCAGCCTCTGAGGAGAGCCTGCGCCGTCTCCGTTTGCGGCTGCGCTTCAGTCGCCAGCGCTGGGTGGCGGCAGAATAGTGTCCAGCGCCTCTTCCAGCTGCGCCGGATAGTCCAGGGTGTAATGCAGGCCGCGGCTTTCGTTGCGCTGCATGGCGGAGCGGATAATCAGGTCGGCAACCACCGCAAGATTCCGCAGCTCCAGCAGGTCGCGGCTGACCCGGTAATTGCTGTAGAACTCGTGGATTTCTGCCAGCAACAAGTCGACCCGGTGCTTGGCCCGCTGCAGGCGCTTGGACGTGCGCACAATGCCCACGTAGTCCCACATGAAGCGCCGCAGCTCATCCCAGTTGTGCGAAATGATCACGTCCTCATCCGAGTCGGTTACCTGGCTCTCGTCCCAATTTGGCAGCGCGGTCGGCATTTCAGTGCTGGCCAGGCGCTCAAGGATGTCACGGCTCGCGGCGCGGCCATAGACAATACACTCGAGCAGCGAGTTGCTGGCCATGCGGTTGGCGCCGTGCAGTCCGGTGAAACTGGTCTCGCCAATGGCGTAGAGCTGCTCCAGGTCGGTGCGCCCGCTGCTGTCCACCATCACGCCGCCACAGGTGTAGTGGGCTGCCGGGACCACGGGGATGGGCTCGCGGGTGATGTCGATGCCAAATGCCAGGCAGCGTTCGTGCACGGTCGGAAAGTGGCTGCGAATGAACTCGGCTGGCTTGTGGGTGATGTCCAGATAAACACAGTCCAGACCCAGGCGTTTCATCTCATGGTCGATGGCGCGGGCGACGATGTCGCGCGGTGCCAGTTCGGCGCGCTCGTCAAAGCGCGGCATGAAGCGTTCACCGTTGGGCAGGCGCAGCAGGGCGCCTTCGCCACGCAGCGCTTCGGTAATCAGAAAGCTCTTTGCCTTGGGGTGGTACAGGCAGGTGGGGTGGAACTGGTTGAATTCCATGTTGGCGACACGGCAGCCAGCGCGCCAGGCCATGGCAATGCCGTCGCCGGAGGCGCTGTCGGGGTTGCTGGTGTACAGATACACCTTGCTCGCGCCGCCGGTGGCCAGCACGGTAAAGCGCGCGGCGACGGTTTCAACGTGCCCGCTTGAGCGGTTGAGTACATAGGCGCCCAGACACTGGTTGCCGTCGCGCCCGAGTTTCTTGCTGGTGATCAGGTCAACGGCCACGCGGTTGTCCAGCAACTCGATGTTGCTGTGCTCTTCGGCCCGTTGCAGCAGGGTATTGAAGATGGCCGCGCCGGTTGCGTCGGCGGCGTGAATGATGCGTCGGTGGCTGTGGCCGCCTTCACGCGTGAGGTGAAAGTCGTCGGCCTCGCTGCCGTCTTCGCGTCGCTCGCGGGTAAAGGGCACGCCTTGCTCCACCAGCCAGCCGATGGCATCCCGGCTGTCTCCGACAATCTGACGTACCGCATCTTCGTGGCACAGACCGCCGCCGGCGATCAGGGTGTCCTGGACATGGGCATCTACGGTGTCGGCATCGTCGAGCACTGCCGCGACACCACCCTGGGCCCAGAAGGTAGAGCCTTCGGAAAGCTGGCCCTTGCTCAGTACGGCCACCCGCAAATCGCTGGCCAGGTGCAGGGCGAGGGTCAGGCCGGCAGCGCCGCTGCCGATGACCAGTACGTCGTATTGGCGTTGTTGCGTCATATCTTCATTCAACTGCAGGGTGATCTGAATGCCCAGGGGAGCGCTCACGCGTGCATCTTTGGCGTTGTATGTACGACCGATGGCGTTGCTGGGGGCGGTCGCCTGCGGCTGGCTGCTTCGGCCTTTGGTTGGTGCAGGGGGCGGATGGAATTAGTCAGCACTTCCCTAGTATATAGAAGCGCGCTGCCGCACAATACTGCCACCCATGGGTGAGTGCGCCTGTGCCCACCTGCTGGCAGGATGCTGGCAATATGCACTCATGGGGGAACTTTTTGCCGACAGCGACGTTCCTACTGCTGTACCTGAGTGAGGGGAGAACTTTTGGTTACATCCTGTGTCTACGATAACAAGTCCGGTCGCGGGCCCTGCAGAGTGAATTCGCCATGACAGGGCAGAGTGACCAGCAACTGGTTGAACGAGTTCAGAAAGGGGACAAGCGCGCCTTTGATCTGTTGGTACTCAAGTACCAGCACAAGATCCTCGCGCTGGTGACGCGCTTCGTGCACGACAGTCACGAAGCGCAGGATGTGGCCCAGGAGGCTTTCATCAAGGCGTACCGGGCGCTGGCCAACTTTCGTGGTGACAGTGCGTTTTATACATGGCTGTACCGCATCGCGATTAACACCGCGAAGAATTATCTGGTAGCCCGCAACCGTCGGCCGCCGGATTCGGACATCGCCGCTGATGAGGCTGAGTATTACGAGGGTGACAGCATCCTCAAGGATATTCATTCCCCTGAACGCGAGATGTTGCGCGACGAAATCGAGCAGGTAGTGAACAAAACCCTCGAACAGTTGCCTGATGATTTAAGAACAGCGTTAACCCTGCGTGAGTTTGAAGGGTTGAGCTACGAAGACATTGCTAACGTGATGGATTGTCCGGTCGGGACAGTCCGCTCCCGGATCTTCCGGGCTCGTGAGGCAATAGATAAAGCCCTGAAACCGCTACTCGAAGCGTGATCGGCAACAGGGTGCAACGCAGTGAGCCCTATGGGCCAACAGCAGAGGTAAAGCAATGAGAAACGAAGTCTTGCAGGAGTCTCTTTCCGCTCTCATGGACAACGAGGCTGATGAACTGGAAGTGCGCCGTGTTCTCCAGGCAGCTGATCAGGATCCGGCACTGCGTAGTACCTGGGCGCGCTACCAGATGGCACGCTCGGTGATGCACAAGGAGCCCTGGCAGGGCTCAATCGACCTGTCGGCGGGCATTGCTGCCGCGCTGCAGGACGAGCCGGCGCTGCAAATGGAGCCCGAGCAGGCTGCGCCTGCTGCCGCTCAAGGCTCTGTGCTGTGGCGTAACTTCGGCCGGATGGCCGTGGCCGCGTCGGTCACGCTGGCGGTGCTGGTCGGTGTGCGCATGGTCAACCAGGGCGATGCACCGACTCAGCCGATGACCGCGGCCAACAGTCCGGCGCCGTCCATGCTCCAGGCCAACCCGGCTGCTCGCACTGGTGCGGTGCTCGCGGGTTACTCGCAAAACGGTGCTGCCGTGACCGCTGCCGAGCCGCTGGCGCCGGCCCAGGCCCCGTCGGCATGGCATGAGCAGCGCATCAGCCGCTACCTGCGTGAGCACGCAGAGGCGGGTGCCCAGTCCAACCCGCCCCAGTTGGTGCCTTATGCCCGCGCGGCGAGCATGGAAGGTCGCTAGTGGTGAAGTGGTCGCTTTGCCTTGCCTCTGCCGCGGTGCTGATGTCAGCGCCGCTGGCCCAGGCGAAGGATGCGGGACAATGGCTGCGCGGCATGGCCGATGCAGTGGATCAACAGAGTTATAGCGGAGCGTTCGTTTACGAGCGCTCCGGCAGTTTTAGCACTCATCACATCTGGCATCGCGCCGATGAAGACGGTGTCACCGAGCGTCTGCTCCGGGCTGACGGTGATCCGCAGGAGTGGCTACGGCGTGATGGCCGGCTGCAATGTGCTACTTCCTTCGCTACCGTGTCTGACTGGCACGCAACTGCCCCCCAACAGATCGATCCCGCCCGTCTTGAGCGTTGGTACGCGTTCGAGGTGCTGGGTGGTACGCGCGTCGCGGATCGGCCGGCAACGGTGGTGGCGCTCAAGCCGAGAGACCCGTTCCGTTACGCCTATGAGCTGTATCTGGACGAAGACACCGGCTTGCTGCTCAAGTCCTTGCTGATCAACGAGCGCAATGCCTTGCTGGAGCGCTTCCAATTTGTTGACGTGGATTTCACCGAGCTGAGTGACGCGTCGCTTGAAGCCGGTTCGCGTTGCCTCTCGCTGGAAGCGGCAGAGCCCGAAAAGCTGGTAGACGATTCTGGCTGGCTGCCCGGCTGGTTGCCGCCGGGCTACAGCGCCGGTGAGTCCATGGTTCGCGCGCTCTCCGCTGGTGAGCCCCCGGTCATGACTCAGGTCTACAGCGATGGACTCGCGCGCTTCACCGTGTTTGTCGAGCCGCTGGGCGAAGAGCGCCTGGCCGATAACCTGGTTGCGCAGCTGGGGCCGACGGTGGCCATCAGTCGTCGGCTGCAGGTGGAAGGGCAGGAGTATCTGGCGACCATCGTCGGTGAAATTCCGCCAGCGACGGCTGAGCGTATCGCTGCCTCCTTCCCGCATGCCGCCGTGGCAGCAGAGGCCACGCCGTGATTGAAGAGCGCGGGCGTGTGCTCAGTGTCGAGCCCGGTGCTGTTTGGGTTGAAACCGTGCGTAGTAGCACCTGTGGCAACTGTGCCGCCAAGGCAGGTTGCGGCCAGGGGCTGCTGCAGCGGTTGGGTAGCGGCGGTAGCCGCGGTTTTGTGCGAGCTCTGACCGATCGCCAATGGCAGGTTGGGGATGAGGTGGTTATCGGTGTGCCCGAGGACGCGCTGGTGCGCGGTGCCTTGTGGGTATACATGATGCCCTTGCTGGCCCTGTTTGTTGCCGCCTTGTCGGCGCAGGCGCTGGGTGGAAGTGAGCCGCAGGTCATTCTGGCTGCGCTGGCTGGCCTGGCGTTTGGTTTTGTTCTGGTTCGCTGGCACGCCGTGCGGGCCAGTCGTGATCCGCGACTGACGCCTCAGGTCATGGGTGCCGCCGGGTTCTCCGGGGTGCCGCTGACGAACCTGTGATGCGGGTTGTTGCTAGAAACAAGTGAGGAGTGTGCGGCGTATGATGTCGTTGAGACGTTGGGCCCTGGTGGCCACAAGTATTCTGGTGATGGGGTGGCAGTCGCTGGCGCTGGCGGCGGACTTGCCGGACTTTACCGAGCTGGTCGAAGAGGCCTCGCCGGCCATCGTTAACATCAGCACACGCCAGAAGGCGGCCAGTCAGAATGTAGTGCAGGGTATGCCCGACCTTGAAGGCATGCCGCCGCTGTTTCGCGAATTTTTTGAGCGTAGCTTTCCGCAAGGCCCTTCCCAGCGTGAGCGCGAGGCGCCTCAGTCCCTCGGTTCCGGCTTTATCATCTCCCATGACGGCTATGTGCTGACCAACAATCATGTGGTGGCCGATGCCGACGAGATCTTTGTTCGCCTGTCTGATCGCCGTGAGCTCCAGGCCGAACTGGTTGGCGCTGATCCGCGCTCTGACCTGGCGCTGCTGAAGATCGACGCCGGCGACGACCTGCCGGTAGTCAAGATTGGCAAATCAGCTGATCTCAAGCCGGGCGAGTGGGTGCTGGCCATCGGTTCGCCCTTCGGTTTCGACTATTCGGTGACAGCGGGGATCGTCAGCGCCAAGGGCCGTAGTCTGCCGAACGAGAACTACGTGCCGTTCATTCAGACCGATGTGGCGATCAACCCGGGTAACTCCGGCGGCCCGCTGTTCAACCTGGATGGCGAGGTTGTGGGTATCAACTCGCAGATCTTTACCCGCTCGGGTGGTTTTATGGGTCTGTCGTTTGCCATTCCGATGGATGTGGCAATGGACGTGGTCGAGCAGATCAAGGATAGCGGCAGCGTGCAGCGCGGCTGGCTGGGTGTGGTGATTCAGGAGGTCAACAAGGATCTGGCTGAGTCGTTTGACCTGCCCAAGCCTGCCGGTGCGCTGGTGGCTCAGATCATGCCCGGCGGCCCGGCAGACAAGGGTGGCCTGAAGGTTGGTGACGTTATTCTTGAGTTTAACGGTCACGAGGTAGTGCGCTCATCCGATCTGCCCCACGCTGTTGGGCGTGTCCGCCCCGGTGCCGAGGCATCGCTGGTGGTGATGCGCGATAAGGAACGCAAGACCCTGCGTATGGAAGTGGGTGCGCTGCCGGATGACGACAACGTTGCCGCGCTGACCAATGATGCGCCGGCCCAGGCGACCTCTTCCAACCGTCTGGGAGTGACTGTTGTCGAGCTGAGTGACGAGCAGAAGAAGAACCTGGATATTCACTCCGGCGTGGTGGTGCGCGAAGTAATGCGCGGGCCGGGTGCCATGGTTGGTCTGCGTCCGGGCGACATCATCACCAATCTGGACAATCAGTCGGTAGATTCGGTCGAGACCTTCACCGAGATTGCTGGCGAGCTGCCGGACAACCGCTCCATCTCGATGCGCGTGATTCGTCAGGGTCGCGCCAGCTATATCACCTTCCGTCTGGCGGAGTGATCCGCTCCCTGGGTCGGTTATCGGTGGTAGCAACCTCCCGATGACCGGCCCCGGCGGCGATAGCGACATCGCCGCTAATCAGGTACACTCGCCGGCTGTTTTGGGGACTCTTCCCCGTCATCGCCATGTCTGGCAACCCTGTCTGGATGATCCGCGCTGTGAGTGACCTGAGCCTGATTCGCAACTTTTCCATCATCGCCCATATCGACCACGGCAAGTCGACGCTGGCTGATCGCTTTATTCAGCTGTGCGGCGCCCTGAGCGAACGCGAGATGGAAGCGCAGGTGCTGGACTCGATGGATCTCGAGCGTGAGCGCGGGATCACCATCAAGGCGCATAGCGTGACGCTGTATTACACCGCCAAAGACGGCAAGACCTACCAGCTCAACTTTATCGATACGCCCGGCCACGTCGACTTTCACTACGAAGTCAGCCGCTCCCTGGCAGCCTGCGAAGGCGCGCTGCTGGTGGTAGACGCCGCTCAGGGTGTTGAGGCGCAGTCGGTAGCCAACTGCTACACGGCGATTGAGCAGGGCCTTGAGGTCATGCCGGTCCTCAACAAGATCGACCTGCCGCAGGCAGAACCTGAGCGGGTCAAGGGTGAGATCGAGAGCGTCATCGGTATCGATGCAACTGACGCCGTCGCCTGTTCGGCCAAGAGCGGTATCGGTGTTGAAGACGTGCTGGAGGCGCTGATCAAGACCATTCCGGCCCCCGAAGGCGAGATCGAAGCGCCTTTGCAGGCACTGATCATTGATTCCTGGTTCGACAACTACCTGGGTGTGGTGTCGCTGGTGCGGGTCAAGCATGGCCGTATCAAGAAGGGCGACAAGGTGCTGGTCAAATCGACCGGCAAGTTCCACCAGGTCGACAGCGTGGGTGTTTTCAGCCCCAAGCACACCGAGACCGCCGATCTCAAGGCCGGCGAGGTGGGCTTCATCATTGCCGGTATCAAGGACATTCACGGCGCGCCGGTAGGCGACACCCTGACCCTGTCCGCAACCCCGGATGTCGCACCGCTGCCTGGTTTCCAGAAGGTCAAGCCGCAGGTATATGCCGGCCTGTTCCCGGTCAGCTCTGATGACTTTGAAGATTTTCGCGAGGCGCTGCAGAAGCTGACCCTCAATGACGCGGCGCTGCAGTTCGAGCCGGAGAGCTCTGAGGCGCTGGGCTTTGGTTTCCGCATTGGCTTCCTCGGCATGCTGCACATGGAGATCATCCAGGAGCGTCTGGAGCGCGAGTACGATCTGGATCTGATTACCACGGCGCCGACGGTCGTATTTGAGGTGGTCAAGAAGGGCGGCGATATCATCTACGTCGACAACCCCTCGCTGCTGCCCGACCCGTCCGTGATTGAAGAGATGCGCGAGCCGATTGTGCGTGCCAACATTCTGGTGCCGCAGGATCATCTGGGCAGCGTGATTACGCTCTGTATCGAGAAGCGTGGCGTTCAGCATGACATGGTTTTTCTCGGTACTCAGGTTCAGGTTACCTACGACCTGCCGATGAACGAGGTGGTACTCGACTTCTTCGACCGGTTAAAGTCGGTCAGCCGCGGTTATGCCTCGCTGGATTACAGCTTTGATCGCTTCCAGGCCGCCAAGCTGGTGCGTCTTGATATCCTGATCAACAGTGAGAAGGTAGATGCGCTGGCGCTGATCGTGCACCGTGACAATGCTGCCTACAAGGGCCGTCAGCTGGTCGAGAAGATGAAGGACCTGATTCCCCGGCAGATGTTTGACGTTGCCATTCAGGCCGCTATCGGTGGGCAGATTGTGGCGCGTTCTACGGTCAAGGCGCTGCGCAAAAACGTATTGGCCAAGTGTTATGGTGGCGACGCCAGCCGGAAGAAGAAGCTGCTCGAGAAGCAGAAGGCCGGTAAGAAACGCATGAAGCAGGTGGGTAGCGTAGAAATACCGCAGGACGCATTCCTTGCGGTACTCAAAGTCGACAACTAGAGACGGTAAGCTCGGACGATGATGCATCTCAACTTTCCGCTGGTGCTGGTGATTGCTGTTGCTGTCAGCGGTTTTCTGGCGTTGCTGGACCGCGTGGTGCTGGCGCCGCGTCGTCGCAAGGCTGTTGCCAGCTACGAAGCCCAGGTTGACGTGGCAGACCCGCAGACCATTGAGCGGCTCGAGAAGGAGCCCTTGCTGGTCGAGTATGGCAAGTCGTTCTTTCCGGTCCTGGCCGTTGTACTGGTGCTGCGCTCCTTTCTGGTCGAGCCCTTTCAGATTCCGTCCGGTTCCATGAAGCCCACCCTGGAGGTGGGTGATTTCATTCTGGTGAACAAGTTTGCATATGGTATTCGCCTGCCGGTGATCGACACCAAAGTGATCCCAATTGGTGACCCCCAGCGTGGCGACGTGATGGTGTTCCGCTACCCGAACAATCCGTCTATCAACTACATCAAGCGCGTTGTCGGCTTGCCGGGCGATCACATCCGCTATGCTGGAAAGCAGCTGTATGTGAACGGCCAGAAGGTCGAGCATGAATTGGTCGAGATTGTGCCGGACGATGAAGTGCCCGCAGGTCACCCGCTGCAAACCTTGGCCAACGCGGCAGTCTATCGCGAGCAGTTGGGCGAGGTAACGCACCTGATCAGGCAGAAACAGTTGTCGCAGACACCCAAGCCAAACGAGTGGGTGGTGCCGCAGGGCTACTACTTCATGATGGGGGACAATCGCGACAACTCGAACGACAGCCGTTTCTGGCATTCAGCCGAGATGCCGCAAGAGTTGTGGGGAATGGTTCCGGACAACTATATTGTAGGCAAGGCCTTCGCAGTGTGGATGCACTGGCCGGAGCCGAAGCTGAGCAATTTGCCAAGCTTCTCGAGCGTCGCCCTGATTCACTGAGGGTGGCAGGCAGTACATAACATCAACAACGGACTACGAGGTTATTATGCGCCACTCCCAGAAAGGGGCTTCCTTCTTCGGCTGGCTTGCGGTTATCGCCCTGCTTGTATTCGGCATGGTCATTGCGATGAAGCTGGTACCCATCTACATGGACCACTACTCGCTGCGCAACATCATCACCACGGTCAATGAAGACCCGAACGTGAAGGTGAACTCCCTGCGCGATCTCAACAGCTACATCGAGAAGGGCATGCAGCTCAACAGCATCCGCGACATCAAGGCCAAGGATGCCATCACCACGACCCAGAGCGGGCAGAATGCCTACACTGTGGTGCTCAAGTACGAAGTGCGCGCGCCACTCCTCAACACGGTGGACCTGCTGGTGCACTTTGACGAAACCTTTATTGTCAGACCTCTCAAGTGAGCAACAAGCTAGACCGACTCGAACGTAAGATTGGCTATACATTCAAGGACCAGGAGCTGCTGCTGCTGGCCTTGACCCACCGCAGTCTGGGTGGGCGCAACAATGAGCGCCTGGAATTTCTGGGCGACTCAATCCTCAATTTCGTCGCCGCCGAAATGCTTTTCCAACACTTCCCCCAGGCCCGCGAAGGGCAGCTGTCGCGCCTGCGTGCGCGCCTGGTCAAGGGCGTGACCCTGGCCGAGCTGGCCAAGGGGTTTGAGCTGGGTGAATACCTGCGCCTCGGCTCGGGCGAGCTGAAAAGTGGCGGCTTTCGCCGTGAATCGATTCTGGCTGATGCCACCGAGGCAATTATCGGCGCGATCTATCTGGACAGCGGGCTGGAGGTGGTGCGCGAGCGCATCCTGCACTGGTTGACTGGCCACATTGCCGACCTGACGCTGGTCGACAACAACAAAGATCCAAAAACCCGACTGCAGGAGTTTCTGCAGTCGCGCCAGGCTGACCTGCCGCGCTACGAAGTGATCGAGAGCAGCGGGGAGGCGCATTGTCGTACTTTCAAGGTAAATTGTCAGATTGCCCTGCTGGCCGAGCCGACCTACGGCGTTGGCAACAGTCGGCGTCTGGCGGAACAGCAGGCAGCGCAGCATGCGCTGGTTGCTCTGGGCGTGGAGCGAGCCGATGACTGATGCTATTTCCCGTTGCGGCTACGTTGCTATCGTTGGCCGCCCGAATGTCGGCAAGTCGACCTTGCTGAACCATATTCTTGGCCAGAAGCTGGCCATTACCTCGCGCAAGCCGCAAACGACCCGCCACACCTTGCTCGGTATCAAAACCGAGGGTGAGGTGCAGGCGATCTACGTTGATACGCCCGGCTTGCACAAGGAAAACGAAAAAGCGCTCAACCGCTTCATGAACAAGAGTGCCAGCCAGGCACTGCGCGATGTCGACGTCGTGCTGTTTGTGGTCGACCGTCTGCGTTGGACTGATGAAGACCAGATGGTGCTTGAGCGCGTGCAGTATGTCAGCTGCCCGGTGCTGATCGTGGTCAACAAGCTTGACCGCATGGAAGACAAGAACGAATTGCTGCCGCACCTGGAGTGGCTGACCCAGCAACTGCCCAATGCCGAGGTGGTGCCGGTGTCCGCACTGCAGGGGCGTAATATCGACCGCCTGGAGTCGCTGATTGCAGAGCGCCTGCCGGAAAGCGAGCACTTCTACCCCGAAGACCAACTGACCGACAAGAGCTCGCGCTTTCTGGCTGCCGAGCTGGTGCGCGAGAAGGTCATGCGCCAACTCGGCGCCGAGATTCCGTACCAGGTAACGGTCGAGATCGAAGAGTTCAAACAGGAAGGGCGTGTCCTGCATATCCATGCGTTGATTCTGGTCGAGCGCGACGGACAGAAGAAGATTGTCATCGGTGACGGCGGCGAGCGTCTGAAAAAGATCGGCCAGGAAGCGCGGCTGGACATGCAGAAGCTGTTTGGCAGCAAGATCATGCTCAACCTGTGGGTCAAGGTACGTCGTGGCTGGTCTGATGACGAGCGTGCGCTGGGCTCGTTGGGCTACCGCTTCGACGACTGACGCCAATGTCTGAACCGCTGCAGCCCGCCTACGTGTTGCACAGTCGGCCCTACCGCGACACCAGCGCCCTGGTCGATCTGCTCAGTCTGCGTGACGGCCTGCAGCGGGTGGTCTGGCGCGGCGCCCGGGGAAAAGGGCGGGGCACACGCCCGCAGCCCTTTGTGCCCCTGCTGGTAAGCTGGTACGGGCGGGGTGAGCTGAAGACCCTGCAGCAGGCCGAGGTGGCTGGCAGTCACGCGCGCTTGCAGGGCGATGCTCTGTTCAGTGGTCTCTATCTCAACGAATTGCTGGTACGTCTGCTGTCGCCAGGTGACGCGCAGACGTTGCTGTTTGCCGCCTATCAACAGGCGCTGGAGCAGTTGGCTGCGCCATTTGACAGCGTCGAGCCGGTGCTGCGCAGTTTTGAATGGCAGTTGCTGCAGCTGCTGGGCTACGGTTTCAGTTTGACGGAAGACGCCTGGCAACAGCCCCTGCTGGCGCACGGCAGCTACGCCTGGAGCGCCGATCAGGGGCTGTATTCTGTGCCAGCGGGCAATAATGGCGCCTTGCCCGGGGCGGGCCTGCTGGCCATGGCTAGCGCCGATTGGCAGCAGCCCGATGCCCTGCCCACCGCCAAGCGCCTGATGCGTCAGGCCCTGGCGGTGCACCTTGGAGGCAAGCCGCTGGTCAGCCGACAGTTGTTTGCGGCGGCGCGGGGCGCCGGCCAATCCTGAATCTTTTTGCGGCGCCAGGGCGCCGCTGTTACCAAAGGGAGAATCGTGCATGAGTCAGTCAGACCGGGTGCTGTTGGGTGTCAATATCGACCACGTGGCGACCTTGCGCCAGGCGCGTGGCACGCGCTATCCCGACCCTGTGCAGGCCGCTATTGAGGCCGAGCAGGCCGGCGCCGATGGCATTACCGTGCACCTGCGTGAAGATCGCCGCCATATTCAGGAGCGCGATGTGCGCCTGCTGGCCCAGGTGCTGCAGACCCGCATGAACTTTGAAATGGCGGTCACCGATGAGATGGTCGCCTTTGCCGAAGAGATTCGTCCGGCGCATGTGTGTCTGGTGCCGGAGCGCCGCGAGGAGTTGACCACCGAGGGCGGCCTGGACGTTTGCGGCAACGAGGCGCGGGTGCACGCAGCCATTGAGCGTCTGGCCGCTGCTGGGTGCGAAGTGTCGCTGTTTATCGACCCGGATGCGCGCCAGATCGAGGCCGCCAAGCGCCTTGGTGCGCCGGTGATCGAGTTGCACACCGGGCACTATGCGGACACTGAGGGAGCAGAGCAGCAGAAGGCGCTGTCGCGTATTCGTGAGTCGGTGAACTACGCCCGCAAGCTGGGTCTGGTGGTTAATGCCGGGCACGGGTTGCACTACCACAACGTGCAGGACATTGCGGCCATCCCCGGCATCAACGAGCTGAATATTGGCCACGCGATCATTGCGCGCGCACTGTTTTCCGGCCTGGCCGGCGCGGTGCGTGACATGCGTCAGCTGATTCTGGAATCGGCGCGCCAATGATTCGCGGCATCGGCACCGACCTCGTACTGGTCAGCCGGATTGAAGCGGTGCTGACGCGTCAGGGGGAGCGCTTTGCCAGGCGGATTCTGACCACCGACGAGTTTGAGCGCTTTGCCGCCCACGGACAGCCTGCTCGCTATCTGGCCAAGCGCTTTGCCGCCAAAGAGGCGATTCTCAAGGCGCTCGGCACCGGTTTGGCTGGCGGCCTGTCATGGCAACATATGCAGATTGATCGTGATGAGCTGGGCGCTCCGCAGGTCGTGCTCAGCGGTGTTGCCGCCGACAAGCTGGCGGCAGGTGGTGGCGGGCGCATGCTGTTGTCACTGAGCGACGAACGCGAGCAGGCGCTCGCGTTCGCTGTCTGGTCACTGGACTGAGACGCTCTCCTGCAGTCGCTCCATGGCGACAAACAACTGCTCAATCTCGGTATCCGCCGGGGCGTTCTGCTTGAGCCGGGTTTCTGCCTGCAGGCAGCGCCGGCGCAATTCGGGTACGCCGCAGTAGCGCGTTGCGCCGTGCAGGCGATGGACGCTTTCCAGTAGCCTTTGCTTATCACCGGCGTTAAGGCTTTCTTCAATTGCCTGCCGATCGGCGGGCAGGTTCTGCAACAGCATATCCAGCATGTCCTGGGCCAGATCGGCTTTACCAGCGGCCAGGCGCAAGCCTTCCTCATGGTCGAGCACCGGGTTGCTGGGCGGGGTTGCCGACGGGGCGCTGGCTGGCGGCGGTGCAAGCTCGGCGTCGAGATCCTGCCCGGTCCACTTGCGGATACTCTCGCGCAGCTGCTCAGGGCTGATGGGTTTGCTCAGGTAGTCGTTCATGCCGCACTTGAGCAGCTTGCGCCGTTCCTCGGCCAGGGCGTGAGCGGTCAGCGCAACAATGGGCGTGGCTGGCTGGTCACTCAGCTCCTCCTGCAGACGAATTTCTTCGGTCGCCTGCCGCCCGTCCATGCCGGGCATCTGCACGTCCATGAAAATCAGATCGAAACGTTGTTCGGCCAGTACCGCCAGCGCCGCCTCGCCGCTGTCCACTGCGCGCACGCGGGTACCCATCTCCTGCAGAAAGGTTTCAACCAGCTTGAGGTTGGCCGGGTTGTCGTCGACACAGAGGATGGTCACGCTGTCCGGGTTGGCACGTCGCTCCTGTTCCGCGTCGACGGCAGGCAGGTCGGGCAGCGCGGCGGGCCTGGGCTGCAGCAGTTGGCCGGTGGCGCGGAACAGCTTGCGCATGCTCAGTGGGCGCGAGAGCACTGCGCAGCGCCCGTCGGGCAGCTGATCGAGCTGAGGCGGCTGCGCAACCGCGTTGACCAGCAAAATACTGGCGCAGCCATGCCCGGCCCAGCGCTGCACGTGCTGCAGGCTGTCGGTCAGGCGATGCTCGTCGCTTTCACTGCTGACCAGTGCCAGTTGAGGTGCGCTGGGTCCGCCGTCCAGTACGGCTTCGTCGAGGCTGCCCAGGGTGCTGAAGATGCGCGTTTGCAGGCCCAGATCTTCCAGCGCGTGCAGCAAAGCCTGGCGGCTCAGCGGGTTGGGTTCAAACACGCCGGCGTACAAACCCTCGAACGGGCGGCTGGGCAGGTCGTCGTCGGCCTGGCTGGACTTGTTCAGGCTGGCGGTAAACCAGAATTCGGAACCTGAGCCGGGGGTGCTGTGCAGGTGGATCTCGCCATGCATCTGCTCAACCAGGCGTTTGGTGATGACCAGGCCAAGGCCGGTGCCGCCGGTCTGGCGGGTCGGGGAGTTGTCGACCTGGCTGAAGGCGCGAAACAGCGACTTTTGCTGCGCTTCGGTCAGGCCCACTCCGGTGTCGGTAACGCTGATGCGCAGCACCGCGCTGCTGTCGTTGTCTTCCTCCAGCATGACCCGCAGGCACACCGAGCCGTCATGGGTGAACTTGATGGCGTTGCTCAGCAGGTTGGATAGCACCTGCTTGAGGCGCAGGGCATCGCCACTCAGGCCGAGCGGCACGTCGCGGTAGATCAGGCTGACCAGCTCAACCTGTTTCTGGTGCGCCGACGGTGCCAGCATGGTCAGGGTTTCCTCGACCAGATCGCGCAGGTTGAACGGCAGGTTGTCGAGCACCAGCTTGCCGGCTTCGATCTTCGAGAAGTCGAGAATCTCGTTGATGATGTCCTGCAGGCTCTTGGCCGATTTGCTGATGGTGTCCAGATATTCGATCTGGCGCGGGGTCATTTCGGTGCGCTGCAGCAGGTTGCTGAAACCGAGGATACCGTTGAGCGGCGTGCGCAGCTCATGACTCATGTTGGCGAGAAACTCGGACTTGATACGGCTGGCCTCCTGGGCAGCCTTGCGCGCCATATCCAGCTCGATGTTCTGTACTTCGATTGTTTCCAGCGTCTGGCGCAGGTCTTCGGTGGCCTGTTCGACGTTTTGCTGCAGCTCGCCCTGGGCGCTTTGCAGTGCCTGGGTCATGGTGTTGACACCCTCGGCCAGATCGTCGAGTTCGCGTGCGCCCTGACGCGGCAGGCGCACGTCCAGCTGGCCCTTGCTGATGCGGGCAATCGCCTGGTTGATTTCGACCACCGGGTCGATGATGTGGCGCCCCATGGTGCTGACCATCAGGCCGGTGATCAGTAGGCCGAGCAGGATCAGTACCAGCGTCGTCAGCAGCGTCTGATAGCTGCGCAACTGGGTATTGCCGTGGCTCAGCTCTACCTCAAGCCAGCCAATCAGTGCGTCGGCCTCCAGGTCACTGCGCTCGGCCGCGCTGAGCAGCTCGGGGCTGGCCTGCAGCGGCAGGATAAAACGGGTGCTGCGCTCGCCGGTGCGCACCTGCAGGCCGGTACCGGCCGCCAGTGGGCTTTCCGGCAGGGCGCGATTGGCCGCGAGCATCTGCGGTCCGCTGTGTTCCAGCGGCTGATTGTCGGCGTCGTACAGGGTGACCGCGCGCACGTCCTGGTAATTCAGGGTATTGGCCAGGGTGGTGCGCATGCGCTGTGGTTGCCCGGCCAGCAGGGCCTCGGTGGCGGGGCGTTGCAGATGCTCGGCGGTGAGCTGGCCGCGTTCAAGCAGTTGCTTTTGCAGATCACCCAAGTGTTGCCAGCTGAAGTAGACGCCCACTGCAGCGGCCAGTATCCCGGCCGGGATCAGGGTCATCAGCAGGAGTCGGGCCTTGATACCAATGTCGTTCATGTAAATGTGTTCCCGTTTCCTCGTCAGCCGTGCATTCAGGGGCGGCGCGAAATACGCACTTGGGTGGGCCAAATTACGTCGTTGTCGGTATCATAGGCGGCTTGAGCAAAAAGCACAGCCTTGCCGACCCTCCTGGTTGACGGTCAAGGCCGCTACGGTGACTCCATGACGCAGCATTACCCCACCATCGCCGATTGCATCGGCAACACCCCACTGGTCAGGCTGCAGCGCCTGCCGGGCCAGACCAGCAACACCATTCTGGTCAAGCTGGAAGGCAATAATCCGGCCGGCTCAGTGAAGGATCGTCCGGCGCTGTCGATGATCGAGCGTGCCGAGGCACGTGGCGATATCCAGCCCGGCGACACGCTGATCGAGGCGACCTCCGGCAATACCGGCATCGCACTGGCCATGGCTGCGGCCATTAAAGGCTATCGCATGGTATTGATCATGCCGGACAACATGAGCGCCGAGCGCAAGGCGGCGATGACCGCCTACGGCGCAGAGCTGATCGAAGTGACCCAGGCCCAGGGCATGGAGGGCGCGCGCGACCTGGCCCTGCGCATGCAGGCCGAAGGGCAGGGCAAGGTGCTTGATCAGTTTGGCAACCAGGACAACCCTGAGGCGCACTACCGTGGTACCGGCCCCGAGATCTGGCGTGATACCAGCGGTACGGTGACGCACTTTGTCAGCTCGATGGGCACCACGGGAACCATCATGGGCACCTCCCGTTACCTCAAGGAACAGAACCCGGCCATTCAGATCGTCGGTCTGCAGCCGATCGAAGGCGCGGCCATTCCCGGTATCCGTCGCTGGCCAAAGGAATATCTGCCCACCATCTTTGATGACACCCGGGTTGATCTGGTGATCGACATGGGCCAGCAGGAAGCCGAAGTCACCATGCGCCGGCTGGCCCGCGAAGAGGGCATCTTCTGCGGCGTCTCTTCCGGTGGTGCGGTGGCCGCGGCGCTGCGTCTTAGCGCGGAGGTTGAGAACGCGGTGATTGTTGCCATCATCTGTGATCGCGGCGACCGCTACCTGTCCACCGGCGTTTACGACGGCCCGGCATGAAACGCGGGCGCGGACGTGCGCGTGCGGCGCCGGCGGCCGATGCACCGGCCGCCATCGGCCAGCGTATCGAGCTGCAACTGGAGCGCCTGACCCACGATGGCCGGGGTATTGGCCGCTGGCGTGGGCGCACCGTGTTTGTTGAGGGCGGGCTGCCCGGCGAGCAGGTGCAGGCACGGGTATTGCGGGCGCGCAGCAAGCTGATCGAGACGCGGCTGGAAAGCCTGCAGCAAGCCAGTGAGCTGCGCCAGCCGCTGCGCTGCGTGCACGCCGATTTGTGCGGTGGTTGCAGCCTGCAGCACATGGCGCGCGAACAACAGCTGGAGATCAAGCAGCAGGCCTTGGCGCAGCAATTGCAACACTTTGCCCAGGTTGAACCGCAACAATGGGCGCCGGCGCTGGAAGGGCCTGCCTACGGCTACCGCCAGCGCACGCGGGTTGCGCTGCGCTGGGATCGCGGGCGCCGGGAACTGGATGTTGGCTTTCGTCAGCGTGCCAGCAATGAGCTGGTCAATGTCGAGCAATGCCCCGTCCTGGTGCCTGAGCTGGAGCATGTGCTTACCCGCCTGCCGGCGCTGCTGCGCAGTCTGGATGGCGCAGACGTGCTGGGCCACGTTGAGTTGATTGGTGCCGAACATCCGGCGCTGGTGTTGCGTCACCTGCGGCCCTTGAGTGAAGCCGATAGCAACCGCCTGCAGGCCTTTGCTGCCGAGTGTGAGCTGGGTTTGTGGCTGCAGGGCGAGGAGGCCAATGCGCTGGCGGTAAATGGTGCGCTTGAGCCGGCCTATCGTCTGGCCGATCAGCAACTGGAGCTGGGGTTTGCGCCCGGGGACTTTACCCAGGTCAATCCGCAAATGAACCAGGCGATGGTCAACCAGGCGCTGGACTGGTTGGCACCGGAATCGGGCGAGGCGGTGCTGGATCTGTTTTGCGGTGTCGGCAACTTTGCCCTGGCGTTGGCGCGAGCCGGGGCTAAGGTGACGGGTATCGAAGGTAGTGTGGAAATGGTGGCCCGGGCCACAGACAATGCCCGGAAAAACGACCTCGATGAGGTGCACTTTTTGGCAGCCGACTTGTCGAAGCCCCTTGAAGTGCCGCCGGGGTCACCGCAGTACACGGCAGCGTTGCTTGATCCGCCGCGTGACGGCGCCGAGCAAATGGTAGTTGATCTGGCCGCCCTGGCGGTCGAGCGGATACTTTACATTTCCTGCAACCCGGCAACGCTGGCGCGGGATGCAGGCATTCTGGCAGGCAAGGGCTACACCCTGGTCCGGGCGGGCATCATGGATATGTTCCCCCAGACCGCCCATGTCGAGGCCATGGCACTGTTCCGGAGGCAATAGATCGCCGCCGGGCGAGGATAAAAAGATGGTACAGGTCAGAGCAGCACACCCGACCAATCAGGACGGCAGCGTCAATATTGACGCCTGGATCGCACGTATCGGGGAGCGCACACAGCTTGTCGACCCGCAGATTCTGCATGAAGCATGTGAGTGGGCTCAGGAGCTGGAGCAGGCCGCGATTGATGCGGAGAACATCTGGGCCGACGGTGCCAGCAGTTACCGCACCGGCCTGGAAATGGCCGAGATTCTGGCCGACCTCAAACTGGATCAGGACTCACTGGTTGCCGCGGTTGTTTATCGCGCGGTGCGTGAGCGCAAGACCGATCTGACCGAGGTGGAACACCGCTTTGGCCCGACCGTCACCCACCTGGTGGATGGCGTACAACGCATGGCCGCCATCAGCGTGTCGCAGAACCCGGGTAATACCGCGAGCTTCAGTCCGCAGGCGCAGGTAGAAAACCTGCGCAAGATGCTGGTCACCCTTGTGGATGATGTGCGCGTGGCGCTGATCAAGCTGGCTGAACGTACCTGCGCCATTCGGGCGGTCAAGGATGCGCCGGAAGAAAAGCGCTACCGTGTGGCCCGCGAAGTATTCGACATCTACGCGCCGCTGGCGCACCGCCTCGGCATCGGCCATATCAAGTGGGAGCTGGAAGACCTCTCCTTCCGCTATCTCGAACCTACCCAGTACAAGCAGATTGCCACGCTGCTGGACGAGCGTCGTCTCGATCGCCAGCAGTACATTGATGCGGTGATGGCTCAGCTGCGTGAGTCGCTGGAAGAGGCGTCGATCCACGCCGACATCACTGGCCGGGCAAAACATATCTACTCGATCTGGCGCAAGATGCAGCGCAAGGGCATCGATTTCAGTCAGGTCTATGACGTGCGCGCGGTGCGGATTCTGGTGCCGCAGGTGCGTGACTGCTACACGGCGCTTGGCGTCGTGCACAGCCTGTGGCGTCACATTCCCAACGAGTTTGACGATTATGTCGCCAACCCGAAGGAAAATGGCTACCGCTCGCTGCACACCGCGGTAATCGGCCCCGAGGGCAAGGTGCTCGAGGTGCAGATCCGTACCCAGGGCATGCACGAAGAGGCTGAACTGGGTGTTTGTGCGCACTGGCGCTACAAGGGCACGGACCTGGACAGCAACTCCAATGCCTACGAAGACAAGATTGCCTGGCTGCGTCAGGTACTTGAGTGGCATGAGGAAATGGGTGATATCGGCGGTCTGGCCGAGCAGCTGCGGGTCGACTTTGAGCCCGACCGTATCTACCTGTTTACCCCCGACGGTCACGTGCTGGATATGGCCAAGGGCGCTACGCCGCTGGACTTTGCCTACCGCGTGCATACCGAAATTGGTCACAGCTGCCGGGGCGCCAAGGTCAATGGGCGTATTGTGCCGCTGAACTACGTGCTGCAGACCGGTGAGCAGGTCGAGATCATCACGGGCAAGCAGAGCGGCCCGAGCCGCGACTGGCTCAACCCCAACCTCGGCTACCTGAATACTTCCCGGGCCCGGGCCAAGGTGCAGCACTGGTTCAAGGAGCAGGCGCGCGAGCAGAATGCCCAGGCTGGCAAGCTGATGGTCGAGCGCGAACTGACCCGCATGGCGCTCAACGGTACCGACTACGCCCAGTTGATTGACCGCCTTGGCCTGAAGAGCCAGGAGGACCTGTTTGTCGCCGTAGGCTCTGGCGACCTGCGTCTGGCCCACGTGGTCAATGTGGCGCAGCAGCTCATCGAGCCTGATCGCCACAGCGAGCAGCTGGAGCTCATCCCTAAAAAGCCCAGTCGCAATGTCGGCCGCCGAGGGGATGTCTACATCCAGGGCGTCGGCAACCTGATGACCCAACTGGCTGGTTGCTGTCAGCCGGTGCCGGGCGATCCGATCATCGGCTACATCACCCTGGGCCGCGGTGTCACCGTACACCGCGCCGATTGTGCCAACGCCATGCAACTGCAGGATCGCGACTCCGAGCGCCTGATCGAGGTCAGCTGGGGCGGTGCGCCGGTGCAGACCTACCCGGTGGAGATCTACATCAAGGCCTATGACCGCTCCGGTCTGTTGCGCGATGTCTCGCAACTGCTGGCCAACGAGAAGATCAACGTGCTGGAGGTCAGTACGCGGACCAACAAGGATGACAATTACGCGGCCATGCTGCTGACCATCGAGATCCCCAATCTCGGCATGCTCAGCCGTCTGCTCACGCGCATCAGTCAGCTGCCAAACGTGATTGAGGCGCGGCGCAACCGTCAGGAAAATCGTGCATGAGTTACCAGTTGGACGACCTGCTGTATCTGATGCAGCGCCTGCGTGACCCGCAGCATGGTTGCCCCTGGGATCTGCAGCAGGATTACGCCAGCATCGTGCCGCACACGCTGGAAGAGGCCTACGAGGTGGCAGACGCCATCGAGCAGGGCGACTTTGAGCAACTGCGTGGCGAGTTGGGTGATCTGCTGTTTCAGGTCGTTTATTACGCCCAGCTGGCGAGCGAGGAAAGCCGCTTTGGCTGGCCCGAGGTGGTGGATGGCATCACCCGCAAGCTGGTGCGTCGCCACCCGCACGTGTTTCCCGATGGCAACCTGCGCACACCGGCGGGCAGCCAGACTCTGGCGCCGGATCAGGTCAAACGCCGTTGGGAGCAGATTAAGGCCGAGGAGCGGGCAGAGAAAGCCGCGCAGCCCGAGCAGCTGTCGCTACTGGATGATGTGCCGGGGGCCTTGCCGGCGCTGAGTCGCGCGCAAAAACTGCAGAAGCGCGCGTCGTCCGCCGGTTTTGACTGGCCAGAAGCAGCCCCGGTGGTCGACAAGATCAGCGAAGAGTTGGATGAAGTGCGCGAAGCACTGGCTGCGGGCGATAGCGCCGCCGTCGCCGAGGAAATGGGCGACCTGCTGTTCTGCGTGGTTAACCTGGCCCGTCACCTCGGCGTAGACGCCGAAAACGCCTTGCGTCAGGGCAATGCCAAATTCGAGCGGCGTTTCCGCTTTATCGAGGCGCAGTTAAGAGAGCAGGGCGCGACCGTGTCCGAGCGCGCTCTGGATGAACTCGACGCCCTGTGGGACAAGGCCAAGCAGCAAGGCCTGTAAGGGCGCGGCATCCGCGCCCTGATGCGTTCACTCAGTGCTGGGTTTCCTGTTGGCGCTCAACCAGCTCCTGCAGGTGCTTGCGGCTCAGCTCCAGATAGCGCGGAGTGGGGCCTTCGTCCTTGTACAGGGGGTCGCCCATCTCATCTACCGCAATCACTTCTTTGCCGGCGCGGTAAGGCAGGCTGGCTTCCAGCTCCTCAAGGGCGGCGCCCAGCAGGTCGGTGATGATGTCTTCAATCTGGCGTTTGGGATACATCTCGTGCAGCGCTTCGAGGCGGGCTGCATCTTCGAGGGTCAGATGTACTGCATAGCTGTCGCGGGTTACGCGGCCCTTGGCGGTCTTTTCCCAGGCTTGGGTGAGTTCACGGATCTTCATGGTTCCCCCTTCTGTTTCGTTCTGTCGCTTGTGGCGACACCCCCAGCATAGACCATATGCGGGGGTGTACAGGTCTTGAGACCCCTTGTCAGCGGCAAGGTTGCATCGCATGCTGGGCGTCCCGTTTGCCTGGAGACAGAGTCATGACCGATATTGATGCCCGTTTGCGTGAAGACGTCCATAACCTCGGTACCCTGCTGGGGCAGACCATTCAGGCCCATCTGGGGGACGATTTTCTGCAACGCATCGAGCGTATTCGCCTGGGTGCAAAAAAGGGTCGCAAGGCCGATCAGGCGGCCAATGAAACGCTGCTGGGCGCCCTGCAGGACTTGCCTGACAGCCAGCTGTTGCCGGTGTGTCGGGCGTTCAACCAGTTTCTCAACCTGGCCAATATTGCCGAGCAGCATCACCGTATCCGCCGGCGCCGGGCCGACGAGCCCCAGGCCTTTGAGCTGCGCTGCGTCAACGAGCTGCTGCAGCGCCTGAAGGCGGAGAATTTCAGTGCTGATGCCATCGTCCAGCAAGTTAATGGGCTGGATATCGAGCTGGTGCTGACCGCTCACCCCACCGAAGTAACCCGCCGTACGCTGATCCAGAAGTACGACGCCATCGCGGATGCGCTGGCGCGTGGCGACCATGACGACCTGACCGCTAACGAGCGTGAAGAGGTACGTCAGGATCTGGCCCGCCTGATCAGCGAGGCCTGGCATACCGATGAGATTCGCCGCAGCCGGCCTACGCCGGTTGATGAGGCCAAGTGGGGCTTTGCCGTGATCGAACACTCGCTGTGGCAGGCGCTGCCGCAGTTCCTGCGCCGCTTAGACGCCGATGTACATGGTGCCACCGGCCAACATCTGGATTTGCGCGCCGCACCGGTGCGCATCGCCTCCTGGATGGGCGGCGACCGCGATGGCAACCCCAACGTCACCGCGCCCATCACCCGCGAAGTGCTGCTGCTGGGGCGCTGGATGGCGGCTGACCTGTACCTGCGCGATATCGAGGCACTGGGCAACCAGTTGTCCATGCACGCGGCCAGCGATGAGCTGCTGGCCGCAGCCGGTAACGTCGATGAGCCCTATCGGGCCGTGCTCAAGCAGCTGCGTACCCGACTGCAGGCGACCCGCGACTGGGCTGAACAGTCACTGGCCGCTGACGTGGCGATGCCCGCTGAGGTGCTGCGCGAGCTGGATGACCTGCGTGGCCCGTTGGAGCTGTGCTACCAGTCGCTGCTTGCCTTTGGCCTCAAGCGCATTGCCAATGGCCCCTTGCTCGACACTCTGCGCCGGGTCAACGCCTTTGGTTTGGGGCTGGTGCGTCTGGACATTCGGCAGGATGCGGCGCGTCACGCGCAGGTATTCAGTGAGCTGACCGAGTATCTGCAGCTGGGCAACTATGCCGAGTGGGATGAAGACGCCCGTTGCCGCTTTTTGCTGGGCGAGCTGCACAGTCGTCGCCCTCTGCTGCCACCGGACTGGCAGCCATCGGCCGATGTCGCGGAAGTGCTGGCGACCTGTCGGGTTGTGGCCAGCCAGCCGCAGGAGCTGCTCGGTTCCTACGTGATTTCCATGGCCTCGCACCCCTCCGATGTGCTGGCGGTCAAGCTGCTGTTGAAGGAAACCGGCGTCAGCTGGCCTATGCGTGTGGCGCCGCTGTTCGAGACTCTGAGTGACCTGGATCATGCTGCCGATGCCATCGACCGCCTGCTGTCGCTGGAGCAGTACCGCGCGCTGGTGGGCGACGAGCAGGAGGTCATGATCGGCTATTCCGACTCCGCCAAAGATGCCGGCACGCTGGCGGCAGGCTGGGCGCAGTACCGCGCACAGGAGGCGCTGGTGGGTGTATGCCAGGGGCACGGTGTGCATCTGCGCCTGTTCCACGGGCGCGGAGGTACCGTCGGCCGCGGTGGGGCGCCAGCGCACATGGCGATTCTCTCCCAGCCGCCCGGATCGGTGCGCGGTCAACTGCGGGTCACCGAGCAAGGCGAGATGATTCGCTTCAAGTTTGGCCTGCCCGGCATCGCCGTGCAGAGCATGCTGCTTTATACCAGTGCGGTACTGGAGGCCAGCCTGTTGCCGCCACCGGCACCCGAGCCGGCCTGGCGCGAGCTGATGCAGCAATTGGCTGATCGCTCGGTTGAGGTGTACCGCAGTGTGGTGCGCGGCGAGCCACAGTTTGTCGAGTACTTCCGTCAGGCCACCCCTGAGCAGGAGTTGGGCCGCCTGCCGCTGGGCAGCCGGCCGGCCAAGCGTCGCAGCCAGGGCGGGATCGAGAGCCTGCGTGCTATCCCCTGGATCTTTGCCTGGACTCAGACGCGGCTCATGCTGCCGGCCTGGCTGGGCGCCGGGCAGGCGCTGCGCGAGGCGCTGGATGCCGGCAAACAAGCCCAGCTCAGGCAGATGATGGAGGCATGGCCCTTCTTTCTGGCGCGCGTGGAGATGCTGGAGATGGTGCTGTCCAAGGCAGATGTGGATATCGCCCGCTTTTATGAGCAGCGGCTGGCCAGTGCGGACCTGTGGCCCTTGGGTGAACGCCTGCGTGCGGCGCTGGCGCAGGCCACAGCTGTGGTGCTGCAGCTGCGTGACAGCGATGCACTGTTGGCGCATAACCCGGCGTTGGGCGAGTCGGTAGCGGTGCGCAACCCCTACACCGACCCGCTGCATGTGCTGCAGGCCGAGTTGATGAAGCGTACCCGCGCCCAGGGCGAGAGCGTTGATCCCGATCTGGAAAGGGCGCTGATGGTGACGATGGCGGGTATCGCGGCGGGTATGCGCAACACCGGCTGACCGGCCGGTCGTCAAGTATCCGCGAGGCGTGTTTGCCTGCGACAATGGTCCGTCTTGTGCATGGCCGCGTGGGCGTGTATGTTGAACGCCCTTTGCGAACCAGCACGCTCTGGACGCACCGTATTTTCAGCATTCGCGCTCGCCGCGAGTGCCTGGCAGGTCGCTGGTTGAGGACCGCTCAATGCCCGGTTTCAGTTAGACGAGGAGTACATCATGCGAGTTATCCTGTTGGGCGCCCCAGGGGCAGGCAAGGGTACACAGGCCCAGTTCATCTGCGAGCGCTTCGGCATTCCGCAAATCTCCACCGGCGACATGCTGCGTGCAGCGGTCAAGGCCGGCACCGAGCTTGGCAAGCAGGTCAAGGAAGTCATGGATACTGGCGGCCTGGTCTCCGACGATCTGATCATCGGTCTGATCAAGGAGCGCATCACCCAGGACGATTGCGCCAAGGGTTTCCTGTTCGACGGTTTCCCGCGCACCATCCCGCAGGCTGAAGCGCTGGTTGAAGCCGGCATCGACATCGATCGCGTGCTGGAAATCGCCGTTGCCGACGAAGAAATCGTCGCCCGCCTGTCCGGTCGCCGCGTGCACCCGGGTTCCGGCCGCGTGTACCACGTTGACCACAACCCGCCGAAGGTTGCTGGCAAGGACGACGTCACCGGTGATGACCTGATTCAGCGTGATGACGACAAGGAAGAGACCGTACGCAAGCGCCTGCAGGTCTACCACACCCAGACTAAGCCGCTGGTCGAGTTCTACCAGGGCCTGTCTGCAGCCAAGGGCACGCCCAAGTGCGCCAAGGTTGAAGGTATCGGCAGCGTAGAGCAGATCACTGCCAAGGTCATCAGCGCGCTGGACTGAGTCCTTCTCGCTGGACCAAAAGACCCGTGCTGACTTCGGTCGCACGGGTCTTTGCATTTTTGTACAATGCCCGCCCCCTGAATTCAGAATCCGACCATGACCACACTGCTTGCTCTGGATACCGCCACCGAGTGCTGTTCTGCCGCCTTGCTGCACGACGGCACCGTCACCGCGCGCAGCGAAGTGATTCCGCGTCAGCATGCCCAACGTCTGCTGCCGATGATCGAGGAGCTGCTTGGCGAGCGTCAGCTGCGTCTGCAGGATGTTGACGCTCTGGTGTTTGGTCGCGGCCCCGGCGCCTTTACCGGCGTGCGCATTGCCACCGGCATGGTGCAGGGCCTGGCGTTTGCCGCCGACAAGCCGGTGATCGCGGTATCCAACCTGGCGGCGCTGGCTCAGCGGGCCTGGCGCGAGCACGGCGCAGAGACCGTGGCCGCCGCCATTGATGCACGCATGGATGAAGTCTATTGGGGCCTCTACGGCCTGCAGGACGGCGTCATGCAGCTGCTGGATGATGAGCGGGTGTGTGCGCCTGAAGCGGTCAGCCTGCCAGCGGGTGTTGGCAGCGTGGCCGGTGCCGGTACCGGTTGGCAGTACGCCGAGCGTCTGGCGGTGACCGCCACGCAGAGCTGGCCGCAGATGCTGCCCGATGCCAGCGATCTGATCACCCTGGCCTTGCCCCGCTGGCAGGCCGGTGAGGTGGTTGATGCGGCCGATGCGCAGCCGGTCTACCTGCGCGACAAGGTTGCCACGCCCAAGGGGCAGGCGTAAGCTGGCGCCATTGTCTGAGGAGTACATTCGGTGCGTCTGGACGGTTTTAATCCCTATTCATCGCTGCCCGAGCGCAGCAGTCGAGCGGTTGCCAATACCTCTGGCAACAGCGCGCCTGCGTCTGTGCCGGGCAACGAGCAGGCCGGGGTCGCCGCCAATCGTCTGCCGTCAGCGCAGGTGGTCCCCTCGTCGGCACCGACTGCCGAATATATCCCCGCGCGCCGTGAGTCCTATGAGCCGGTTTATGGCCGGGCCAACCAGGCGCTGGCCAGTTACCAGAATACGGCCAACATGGCTGCCGACTCGGCGGTCGATACCCTGGCCGGCATCGACGTCTACGCCTGATGTCGTGACTGCGTTACCCCTGCGTTTTATCACCGGTTGCCCATTGTGGTCTGAGCCCGCCTGGGGTGGTCAGCTGTACACCCGTGGCAGCGACGCCGATGCGCGACTGGCGCAGTACAGCCGTGTGTTTGGCGCGGTTGAGGGCAATACCACCTTCTACTCCCTGCCCAGTGCTGCGCGGGTTGCCCGTTGGGCTGAGCTGCTGAGTGAGGACTTCCACTTCTGCGCCAAGCTACCCCGTGAGGTCAGCCATGGCGGGCGTCTGGACGCCAGTCATCCGGCACTGAAGGAATTCTTCAGCCGCATGGCGCCGCTGGAGCAACGCCTGGGGCCGATCTGGCTGCAGTTGTCCGAGCGTGTAGCGCCTGATGCGCTGGGCATGCTGGCTGACTTTCTGGCTGGCCTGCCCGCCGACTATCAGTATGCGGTTGAAGTGCGTCATCCCGGGTTCTTCCGCAAGGACGACGCTGAACGGCAACTCAACCGCCTGCTGCACGGGCGTGGTGTCGAGCGCATCAGCTTTGACAGCCGTGCGCTGTTCGCCAGCACCGCTACCGACGCCTCAACGCTAGAAGCCAAGCAGCGCAAGCCGCGTTTGCCGGTGCATGCCATTGCCCTGTCGCAGCGGCCCAGCGTGCGCTTTATCGGCGGCATGGATCGGGACGCCAATTGGCAGGCGCTGGCGCCCTGGCTCGACAAGTGCGCCCAGTGGTTGCAGGCTGGCTATCAACCGATGCTGTTCATGCACACCCCGGATAACCAGATGGCGCCCCAACTGGCCCGAGACTTTTATCATGCCCTGCGTGAGCGGGTGCCGGCGCTGGTGCCCATGCCGGCGTGGCCCGGCGAGCGCGAGGCTGCGCAGACGCCGCAGCAGGCGGGTCTGTTTTGATGCCACAGGAATATCCATGAGCGAACACGCCCCCCTGTCACTGGCCGTCACCTGGTCCGACCCGCAATGGCAAGCCAGCGCCGAGGCGCTGGCCGAACGCCTGCAACTGCCGGTGCTGGCCGAGTCGGCAGCTGATGTGGCGCTGCTGCTTGAGCTGGATGCGGCCGGGCTGGCCCTGCGCAGCACTGAAGCCGGCGCACCGGGTGCGGTCCGGGTGGACTTTGTTGGCGGCGCGCTGGCGCATCGTCGCCAGTTTGGCGGCGGGGCGGGGCAGATGGTCGCGCGGGCGGTGGGTATTCGCGGTAGCGTCAGGCCCAGCGTGCTGGATGCCACCGCAGGTCTGGGACGCGACGCCTTTGTGATCGCCGCGCTGGGCTGCGAAGTGACGCTGCTGGAGCGCCAGCCAGTGATAGCGGCGCTGCTGGAAGACGGCTTGCAAAGAGCCCGGGCCGCTGGTGGTGAAGTGGCTGAGATCGCCGAGCGCATGCAGTTGCTGCACTGCGATGCGATTGCCGCCATGGGCGACTGGCAATTGCCAACGCCCCAGGTCATTCACCTGGACCCGATGTTTCCGCACCGGGACAAGTCCGCGTTGGTGAAAAAAGAGATGCGCCTGTTCCGGCCGCTGGCCGGTGATGACGATGACGCGCCCGAGCTGCTGGCGGCGGCGCTGCAGCTGGCCAGTCACCGGGTGGCGGTCAAGCGCCCGCGCAAGGCACCGGCGATTGCCGGCCAGCGGCCCAGCGCCGAGCTGGCCGGGCAGTCCAGCCGTTACGATATCTACGGTAAGAAGAAGCTGGACTGAGTGCCGGCAAGTCCGGGTGTGCGCAGGGCTATTGGCCCGCAGCCGGGCTGTCCGCCGCTTCTGCGCTGCGCGCTACCTGCCGAATAGACAGGCGCACCTCGGCGCTGAGCACCCGCTTGGCGGTGTTCTCGGCAATGTCTTCCAGCCCGGCTGCATAGTGCAGACGACCCTCATCGTCAGCCCGCAGTACCTGCTCATCGGTCAGTCGCTGGATGAATTGGCGGAACAGCGTCTTGTCGAAGAACTCCGGCGCGTTCAGGCCATGCAGAATCGACAGGCGCTGCGCCATGATGGTACAGCGCGCTTCCAGCTGTTCGGCGGTCTGGCTGCCGTTGGGGTAGTTCAGCAGCAGTGCCGAAGCCATGTAGAAACGCTCCAGAATCTGGATGATGCTGCGTGACAGCAGGCTGAGCATGACAAACTCGGCCGAACTCAGGTCCGGGCGGTGAATCTGCCCGTCGGCCTCGCGCAGCAACTGCTGCTCGACCAGACTGTCGATCCACTGCTGGATCACCGCTGGCAGTTCGTCTTCACGCCACTGCAGGAACAACTCGCCCTGCAGGTACGGATAGATGCCCATGACCAGGCGCTCTATCTGGTCGCGCTTGATGCGCGGGTTGTTCTGGAACAGGCAGGCGATCAACGCCGGCAGCACCACCAGGTGCAGCACATTGTTGCGGTAGTAGGTCATCAATACCGCCTGGGGCTCGTCCAGGCGCATGATTTCGCCCAGGGCATCGGACTGGCGCCCGATCATCTGCATCGCCTCGACGTGTTCGATCATCGCCTGGCCGTCGAGATTCGTCAGGGTCACGCCCGGGCTGTAGGGGACTGTTTGCAGCAGCGCTTTGTAGCGATCCAGTGCCCGTGCCAGAGATGTTTCGTCCAGCGCCAGGCGGGCGGTGGACAGCATCACCAGGGCCACGAGGTTGACCGGGTTGACGTCGGCGGCGGCGCTGATACCGCTGGTCAGTTCGCGTGCCAGGGTATTGGTGGTTTCGTTCAGCCAGCTTGGACGGTAGTCGGGGGCCAGGGTCTGCTGTCGCCAGCCCGGCTGTTCGCGGTCGAGGAAGTCGGCCAGCGCCAGCGGCTCGCCAAAGTTGACCGCGACCTGGCCAAAGCGCAGCTTGAGCGCCGAAAGCACCCGAAACAGGTCAAACACCGACTCTTTCTTCTTCGCCTGCCCGCGCAGCTCGCCCAGGTAGGTGCGGCCTTCGAGCACCCGCTCATAACCGATATAGACCGGCACGAACACGATAGGGCGACGCGAGGAGCGCAGGAAGCTGCGCAGGGTGATCGCCAGCATGCCGGTCTTGGGGCTGAGCATGCGGCCGGTGCGCGAGCGCCCGCCTTCGATGAAGTATTCGACCGGAAAGCCGCGGCTGAACAGCGCATGCAGGTATTCGTTGAAGACCGCCGTGTACAGCTGGTTGCCCTTGAAGCTGCGACGCATGAAGAAGGCACCGCCGCGTCGCAGAATACCGCCCAGCACCGGCATGTTGAGGTTGATGCCGGCGGCAATGTGGGGCGGTGTCATGCTGTTGCGAAACAGCAGATAGGACAGCAGCAGGTAGTCGATGTGGCTGCGATGGCAGGGCACGTAAATGATTTCGTTGCCGCGGGCGATGTCCTGGATGGGCTTGAGGTTGTTGACGCGGATGCCGTCATACAGCTTGTTCCAGAACCAGCTCAGGACCACTTCCAGAAAGCGGATGATGGTATAGGTGAAATCCGAGGCCACCTCGTTGGCGTAGCGGGCGGCGATGGCCTGGGCCTTGCTCTCGCTGATGCCCTTTTCGCTGGCTTCGCGGGCGATGGCTGCGCGCACCAGCGGCGCGTGCAAAAGGCCCTTGAGCAGGGTGCGGCGGTGTACCAGTTCCGGGCCAACCACGGCGGCGCGCTGCTGGCGAAAGTGCACGCGCAGCACGCGGTTGATGCGGCGTACCCGGCGTTCCGGGTCCATTTCGGGGGTGATCAGCTCCGGCAGCGCCAGGCGTGGGCCAAAGTGCACGCGGATCTTGCGGCCGTGCAGCATGATCGCCAGCAGCTTGCGCAGGCGCCCGCCAACCCAGTTCCAGGCGAACAGCAGCTTGATGGCCGAGGACTCGCTGTCCGGCGACTGACCCCAGAACACGGTGATCGGGATCAGCTGCACACTGTCCGGATGTTCCAGCACCTTGCCCAGACGCGGCGACTGACCGCGCGGGTCGGGCCGGCCCACCCATGAGCGCTCGCGGCTAAGGAAAATAAAGGCGTCGCGCTCGTCCAGCGGCGGCAGGGGCGCGCGCACCGGGCGCGGCAGGCCCGCTTTAACGCATTCACGATCGGCCACGATCAGGTCTGTCAGCGAGCGGTAGGGCAGCACATAGATGACGGGCTGCTGCGGGTCGATGGCCAGCTCCTCGTTGCTGTCACCGATGCGGCTGGAACGCGCCCAGAGATACAGCAGTCTGCGGGCCAGACCAAAGCGCAATCGACCAAACAGGGAAGCATAGGAAGTGGACATGGGACTCTCGAACTGGGCAGTGATGCCGGCCAAAGGCGCGACGCGGAGAATGCTGTGGATTCTAGCAGCTCCGGCGTTTGCCGGGCACGGGCGTTGCCAGCTGTTTACGGCCCTTGAAATGCAGGGGTGGGATTCATATAGTCACTGGCTCGTGCGCGACCGCCTCCGCCGACTGGCCAGGCATTCGTCTGCCGACTGTGAACCAGCTCACGCTTGGGCTGTCGTAGTCCGGCATGGATGTTTGCGAGGTAACCGCTGGACGCCGGGGAGCGCACGAATGACCATTCTGGGGGAACAATAAAAGGCATGATAAGCATAAACAGCCTGACCAAACGCTTCGGCGATCACACCGCCGTGGACAATCTATCGTTTGATGTGAAGCCGGGAGAAGTGCTCGGTTTTCTTGGGCCCAACGGGGCCGGCAAATCCACCACCATGAAGATGCTGACGGGCTTTCTGACGCCCGATGGCGGTTCTGCCTCGGTCTGCGGCTTTGATATTCAGCGCCAGACCCTGCAAGCCCAGCAGAAGATGGGCTACCTGCCCGAAGGGGCGCCTTGCTATGGCGACATGCGGGTCAGGGGCTTTCTTGAATTTATTGCCGATGTGCGTGGCCTGCGTGGTGCCGAGCGCAAGCGTCACGTGGATCGGGCGGTCGAGCAGGTTGAGCTGCAGGGCGTACTCGGCCAGCGCATCGAGACCTTGTCCAAGGGCTTCAAACGCCGTGTTGGTCTGGCCCAGGCCATCCTGCACGACCCTCAGGTACTGATTCTGGATGAGCCAACCGACGGTCTGGACCCAAACCAGAAGCACCACGTCCGCCGTCTGATTCAGCAACTGGCTGAAGGCAGCAACAAGATGGTAGTGGTCTCCACCCATATCCTGGAAGAAGTCAGCGCGGTTTGCTCGCGCGCCGTGATCATCGGTCGCGGGCGTTTGCTGGCCGATGGCACGCCGGATGAGCTGGAGGCGCGCTCGCGCTATCACCAGGCGGTCACGCTGTCGCTGGGGCAGGCGGTATCCACAGCGCCGCTGGAGAGCCTGCCGGGCGTGCTGGCGGTTGAGTCGCAGCGTGATGGTCAACTGTTGACCGTGCTCGCCAAGCCGGGCGAGGTGATCTTTCCGGCGGTGGGGCAGGTGGCCCGTGAACAGCAGTGGCAGGTCAATGAGTTGTCGGTGGAGCGCGGTCGCCTGGATGAGGTTTTCCGTACCCTGACCTCCGGGGAGGCGGCATGAACAATCTGGGTGTGATCTTCAAGCGTGAGCTGGGCGGCTACTTTGCAACGCCGCTGGCTTATATCTTCATCGTGATCTTTCTGGTGCTGGCCTCGGTCTTTACCTTTTATCTGGGCGCCTTCTACGAGGCCGGTCAAGCCGATCTGAACGCCTTCTTCAACTTTCATCCCTGGCTGTATCTGTTCCTGATTCCCGCAGTTGCCATGCGCCTGTGGGCAGAGGAGCGCAAGTCCGGCACCATCGAGTTGCTGATGACCCTGCCGGTGTCCCGTGGCGCCATGGTATTGGGCAAGTTTCTTGCCGCCTGGGTATTCGTGGGCATCGCCCTGCTGCTGACCTTCCCGATGGTGCTGACGGTCAACTATCTCGGCAACCCGGACAACGGCGCGATCATCACCGGGTACATCGGCAGCTGGCTGCTGGCGGGTGGTTATCTGGCGATTGGCTCGTGCATGTCGGCGCTGACCAAGAACCAGGTGATTGCCTTTATTGTCAGCGTGGTCGCCTGCTTCGTCTTTATCGTCAGTGGCGTGTCCATGGTGCAGAACCTGTTCAGCGGCTGGGCTCCCCAGTGGGTGCTGGACACCATTGCCTCGTTCAGTTTCCTGATTCGCTTCGATGCCATCAGCAAGGGCGTGCTGGATCTGCGTGACTTGCTGTATTTCTTCTCGCTGATGGCCGTCTGGCTGTTTGCCACGGCGATTGTCATCGACCTGAAAAAGGCCGATTGAGGCAAAGGAGCTTGAGATGAAACGTATTATGTATTCCGGTGCCGGCCTGCTGGTACTGCTGCTGGCCTTCTTTGCCTTCAACATGGCCACCGGGGTGTTGCTGCCCGGTGCCCGTCTGGACCTTACCGAACAGAAGCTGTACACCCTGTCGGACGGCACCCGGGAGATTCTGCAAGAGCTGGAAGAGCCGATTGATCTGTATTTCTTCTTCTCCGAGGGCGCCAGCAAGGATCTGGTGGTGCTGCGCAACTATCAGCGCCGTGTGGCGGAAATGCTCAAGGAGTACGAGCGCCGCGCCGACGGCATGATCCGTCTGCACATTATCGACCCTGAACCTTTCTCCGAAGCCGAGGACCGCGCAGCCGAGTTTGGCCTGCAGGCCATTCCGCTGAGCGAGAGCGGTGATTCGCTGTACTTTGGTCTGGCCGGCACCAACGAGCTGGCCCAGCGCGAGATCATCCCGTTCTTCGCACTCGAGCAGGAGAACATGCTCGAGTACGAGCTGAGCCGACTGGTCAGCACGCTGGCCAAGCCCGACAAGCCGCAGGTCGGCCTTATCAGTGGCTTGCCGGTAGACGGTGGCATGAACCCCTACTCGCAGCAGCCGCAGGCCCCTTGGGTCGCGCTGGAGCAGATGCGTCAGGTGTTTGAAGTCAAAACCCTGGCCGAGGATGTGGACACCATTCCCGAGGATATTCAGGTCCTGCTGCTGATTCACCCCAAAGCGCTCAGCGAGGCTGCGCTCTACGCGGTCGATCAGTTCGTCCTGCGTGGCGGCAAGCTGCTGACCTTTGTTGACCCGTTCGCCGAGGCCGATCAGGGCATGGAAGCGATGATCGAAGGCATGGCTGACGGCAAGGCGTCGGATCTGGGCCCGCTGCTACAGGCCTGGGGCGTTGCCTATAACCCGGAGCGGGTGGTGGTGGATGCGCGTCAGGGCATGGCCGTGGGCCGTGGTCAGGGCCAGCGTCCGGCGCGCCACATCGGCTGGCTCGAGGTTGAGCCCGCGCAGATCAATCGCGAAGACACCATCACCGCACCGCTGCAGCTGCTGACCGTGGCCACCGGCGGCGCGCTGGTGCCGGTCGAGGGTAGCCAGACCGAATTCACCCCGCTGCTGCAAAGCACCGCTGACAGTGCACTGGTGCCGAGCGAACGCTTTACCAAGCTGCAGGACCCGGAAGAGCTGCTGCAGGGCTTTGCCCCCGACGCCGAGGTTTACACCTTGGCGGCGCGTTTGAGCGGGCCTGCTGCTTCTGCCTTCCCCGATGGCATGGAAGGGCGCGAACCCGGCCTCAAGCAGGCTGACAACATCAACGTGGTGCTGGTGGCCGATACCGACATGCTGACTGATCGCATGTGGGTGCAGGTGCAGGATCTGTTTGGTCAGCGCATCTCCCAGCCCTGGGCAGACAACGGCGGCCTGCTGGTCAACGCGCTGGACAACCTGTCCGGCTCCGATGCCCTGATCAGCGTGCGTTCGCGTGGCGATTTCAGCCGTCCGTTCACCGTTGTCGAGGAGTTGCAGCGCAAGGCAGAAAGCCGCTTCCGCGCCAGCGAGCAGCGTCTGCAGGAACGCCTGGCCGAAACCGACCAGAAACTTGCACAGCTGCAGCAGGGCCAGGATCCGACCCAGCTGAGCGAACTGACCGCCGAGCAGCGCGAGACCATTCAGTCCTTCCTGGACGAGAAGGTGGCAATTCGCAAGCAGCTGCGCGATGTGCGCTTCCAGCTGAATGCCGACATCGACGCTCTGGGTACCCAGCTCAAACTGCTCAACACCATGCTGATGCCGCTGCTGCTGACGCTGGCCGTGCTGCTCTGGTGGGTGCTGGGTCGCGCGCGTCGCAAGGGGTGAGGAGATAGTCATGCGCAAGATCATTCTTATCGCCCTGCTGCTGGTCGCCATCGCCCTGGTGGCGGTGGCGCTGCAGGTGCGCGACAGCGACCGGGTCGCTGACCTTGAGAGTCGCCCGCTGCTGGATGAGGCTCAGCAGGCTGCTCTGGCCGATGTTGACGAGCTCACCCTGGCACGCGGCGAGCAGCAAGTCGTGCTACAGCGCGACGGCAGCGACTGGACGGTTGCCAACCGTGACCAGTATCCGCTGCAGCGCGAGCGCCTGGCGGCGCTGCTGTTGGCGCTGCGTGAGGCTCGTGTGCTGGAGGCCAAGACCAGCAACCCCGAGTACCACGCCCGTCTGGGGCTGGCCAGTGATGCCGCCCTGCGCGTTAGCGTGGCAGCGGATAAAAGCCAATACGGTGTGCTGTTCGGTAACCCCGTGGGCAGCGATCAACTGGTGCGCATGGACGGCGAGGATCAGGTCTGGTTGATCAACCGGGCCCTGAACATGTCGGTCAATGCGCAGGATTGGCTGGACCTGCAAGTCAGTCAGATCCCGCTGGAACAGGTGGCTCGCGCCCACTGGCAATATGCCGATGGCGAGTCCCTGCAATTGGATAAGGCCAGTGAAGGTGATTACAACTTCAAATTGGCTGAGGCCGAGGGCGCCGGACATGAGCGCGAGCTGAACTCCATGGTGCTGGCACTGGCCGACCTGCGGGCGCAGAACGTGGCGCTGCGCAGTACGTTGACCTTGCCGCAAGCAAGCTTGCAGATGCAGCTCGACAGCTGGTCAGGTGCCCAGCTCAAGGCGTCGATGTATGAAATCGATGGCGCCTACTGGCTGACCATCGATGCGCTGACCCAGAGTGAGGAACAGCCGCTCAAGGTCTATGATGACGCGCGCTGGGCCTTCCAGCTGGGCGTCGCCCAGCATGATCGCATGGCCCTGCGTCAGGCCGATCTGCAGGCCGCAGAAGCGCCCGCCCAGCAGTAACTCGCCGTTGCGGCGGCCACCGCCCGGTGGCCGCTTGCGGCCCCTGTATCTTCTACTAGACTCCAACAATACCCTGCCAACAGGCGGGGTGTGTACGTGTTGCCGCGCGGCGGCAACGGATCAGATCGGTGTTGTGAGGAATGTAGTAATGGCTGAGCGTGAGCAGGGGTCCGTCAAGTGGTTCAACGATGCCAAGGGCTTTGGGTTTATCCAGCGCGAATCCGGACCGGATGTGTTTGTGCACTTCCGCGCCATTCGCGGTGACGGGCACCGCACGTTGGTAGAGGGTCAAAAGGTTGAATTTACCGTGACCCAGGGCCAGAAGGGCCTGCAAGCCGAAGACGTGACCAAGCTCTAGACACGACTGCCAAGTCAGCCCCGTGTCCTGTCCGGCCAGCCTGCGTGTTGGCTGGTGCTTGCTTGCGCGTCTTTTCTAGAGTCCTGAGCTGTTTTCTCAGCCAGGCAGGTGCTGTTGCAGCCAACGGGCGAATTCGCCGGCTGGCAGGGCACCGTTGACCCGTGCCAGCTCCTTGCCCTGTTGAATGATCAGCAGCGTCGGAATGCTGCGGATGGCAAAACGAGCGGCCAGCTCCGGGGCTGCTTCTGTATCCACTTTTAAAAAGCGCGCCCGCGGTTCGGTGGCGGCGCAGCTCTGGTTGAAGGTGGGCGCAAATTGCTGGCAGGGGCCGCACCAACTGGCCCAGAAATCGATGACCAGCGGCAGGTCTGCACTGGCATGGCGGGCAAACCCGGCGGCATCAACCGCGCTTGGCTGCCCGTTGAACAGCGGTTGTTTGCAGGCGCCGCAGACCGGGTTGGCCGTCAGGCGGTTGGCCTCCAGGCGGTTTTTGCGCAGGCAGTGTGGGCAGCAAATCAGCATGAGGTCTCTCGTCGGTGTTTCAGGCGTCAGCGTTTCAGGGCTTGCGCCGCATGCCTTGCCATTGGCGCTGCAGCTCGATAAAGGTCAGTGAGGCTGACCAGGTTACCAGCACCAGGCCGGTCAGCGACTCCATGCCGTACAAAAAGCGAATATTGCCGGTGGGCGTCAGATCACCATAGCCCAGCGTCGTATAGGTAGTCGCTGACAGATACACGGTATCGAACAGGGTGATGTGCTGCATGTTGGCAATGCCGCCCAGCTCAGGCGTCTGCAGCAGGTAAAGAGCGCCCAGACCGAACAGCCAGATCTCGGCGATATGCGTAAACAGCAGCACAAAAATCAGGGTGAGAATGCGCGGGCGTTCACCCATGTGCGTGGTATCGAGGAAGCGGTGCAGCCGCGACAGCACCTCGTAATGCAATACCACCGCGATGGCGACAATCAGGCAACTGACGCCGACGGTGATCCAGTGAAAGCTGTCTATGTCAGGCAACATGCGCCTTACTGCGCCCAGTTGAATTCGGCTTCGCCTTCGGCGTTCACCTTCAGCCAGCGGTCGGCGTCGGCCTCACCATCGGCCTCTTCCCAGCCGCCCACCGAACAACGCACTTCGTGGCCGATGGCCGCGTGCACGGCGCGTGCGCAGTCGCGGTCGCTTTCCCAAGGGGTGGCGTCGCTGTCAAACCAGATGCTGGCCCACTTGCCGGCGGCCTTGCGCACGACCATCAGCGGAATGGTCTGATCGCCGTGCAGGGCGCCGTGTTGGGTCAGGCCCTTGGGCTCGTCAAGCGTCAGCGGCCCCATGGCCTGGTGCAGCCAGTCCAGCAGGTCGGTGACGTGGTCATCGCGCAGGTAGATCTCGATATCGGGTTGGCGCACGGTTATTCCTCGGCGTGTTCTTGTTGTCAGCAACGTTCCAGCATGATCATCTGCATGGCCACTTCCAGCCCGTCGATGCCTTGCTCTGCGATGGCCTGCTGGCGCTCAGGGCGGCTGCGCACGCCGTGCGGCGTCATGCCGATCAGATTGCCCATATCTTCGCCTGTCAGTTGCAGAGGATAGCGCAGGGTCTGCTCGGAGGCGATGCGCAGGCCATCAGGCAATGACTTGATCAGCGCAGGCGTGGGGTGAATCTGGTCGTAGAGCCGCTCGCGCAGCGCCAGCAGGTGGTCGCCGTGCGGGCCGACAATGAGTACGCGGCCGCCGGGTTTGACGGTACGCAGACACTCGTCGGCAGACCAGGGGCTGAACACGCTTAGAGCAGCGTCCAGGCTCTGGTCGGCAACCGGCAAACGTGCGCTGGAGGCGACCATCCAGCGGATGCTGCGGCTGCGCCTGCAGGCCTTGATGATGGCGTCTTTGCTGATATCGAAGCCGCCGATGGCGGTGTCGGGCAGCGCGCTGGCCAGACGCTCGGTGTAATAACCCTCACCACAGCCCATGTCGAGCAGCGTTTGCGGGCTGGTCTCGGCGAACAGCTGGTTGATCGCGTCGCTGACCGGCTGGTAGTGCCCCGCATCGAGAAACGCCTGACGACAGGCCAGCATTTGCGGCGTGTCGCCCGGCTGCTTGCTGTTCTTGAATTGCACCAGCAGCAGGTTCAGGTAACCCTGGCGGGCCTGATCGTAGCTGTGGCCGGCCGGGCAACTCCACTGGCGTTCTGCGTTGCTCAGCGGGGCGTGGCAATGGGGGCAGATCAGTTGCAGCATCAGGTCAGCAACCGTTCCAGCGTGGCCTGATAAATATCGGTCAAGAGGTTCAGGTCATCGGCCTTGATGCACTCGTTGACCTGGTGGATGGTCGCGTTGACCGGGCCCAGTTCAACGACTTGCGTACCCATGGTGGCGATAAAGCGACCATCTGAGGTGCCGCCGGAGGTGGACGGTTGAGTGTCGCGGCCGGTGACCTGTTTGATCGCTGCAGAGACGCCGTCGAGCAGGGCGCCTGGCTCGGTCAGGAAGGGCAGGCCGGAAACGGTCCAGTGCAGTTCGTATTCCAGGCCGTGGCCGTCCAGCAGGTCGCGCACGCGCTGTTGCAGACCTTCCACGGTGGATTCTGTCGAGAAGCGGAAGTTGATCAGCGCTTCCAGCTCGCCCGGCACCACGTTGGTGGCACCGGTGCCGGAGTGGATGTTGGAAATCTGGAAGCTGGTCGGCGGGAAGAAGGCGTTGCCTTCGTCCCAGACTTCGGCAGCCAGTGCGGCCAGCGCCGGGGCGGCCAGATGAATCGGGTTGCGCGCCAGATGTGGATAGGCCACATGGCCCTGCTTACCGCGAATGACCAAGCGGGCGTTGAGCGAGCCGCGGCGGCCGTTCTTGACGATATCGCCTACCAGCTCGGTGCTGGAGGGCTCGCCAACGATACACCAGTCGACCTTTTCATCGCGCTCGACCAGCGTCTCCACTACCTTGACGGTGCCCTCGGTCGCCGGGCCTTCCTCGTCACTGGTGATCAGAAAAGCGATGGAGCCCTTGTGCTCCGGGTGCGCGGCAACAAAGCGCTCAACCGCCACTACCATGGCTGCCAGACTGCCTTTCATGTCGGCCGCGCCGCGCCCGTGCAGCATGCCGTCAACGATCTGCGGAATGAAGGGGTTGGTCTGCCATTGCTCGACCGGGCCAGTCGGCACCACATCGGTATGACCGGCAAAGCACAGTACCGGACCTTCACTGCCGCGGCGCGCCCACAGGTTCTCGACCTCACCAAAGCGCAGTGACTCCAGGTCAAAGCCAACCGCCGCCAGACGCTCGCCCATCAGCTGCTGACAGCCAGCATCCTCGGGGGTGGTGGAATTGCGGGAGATCAGGTCGCAGGCCAGCTGCAGGGTAGGAGATAGCTCGGTCATGGTCAGATTTCGTCTGGGCAGAGAAAGCCGCCATCATACCAGAGTCATGCGGCGCTCTTCCCGTCTGATCAGGGTGGTTGCAAGAGAGGGCTGTTCAGTCCCGGTCGGTGGGCAGGATCTGCACCGGTTGTTCAGATTCGTGTGGCGGGCCAGCGCGCCCGACGCCATGCGCGGCGCTGCTTCTTGTCTAGATAGGTCCACGCCAGCAGGCGGCTGCGCTTGTTGCCCTGGCCCATGTCGATAACGCGCACGTCTGTGGCGCCAAGGGCCCGCAGTTGCTCGGGCAACGTTTTAAGGCTGTCTGCGCTGGCGACCAGACTGGTAAACCAGAATACCTGCTGTGCAAAGGTCTTGCTCTGCGCGGCCATGCGCTGCAAGAACCCAGCCTCGCCGTCGTCACAGTACAACTCATTGGCGCGACCGCCGAAGTTGCGCCCGGCGGGTGCTTTGCCGAGCCCCTGCCACTTGCGCTCATTAGCCTGCTGAGCTTCGCTCGCGCTGGCGTAGAAGGGCGGGTTGCAGAGGGTGAAATCGAATTGCTCGCCTGCGTTGATGATGCCGTCGAAGATGCACTTGGCGTCGCTCTGCAGCCGCAGCGCAATCTGCGCCTGCTGCGCCGGGTTGGCTTTGAGTATGTGTGCGGCGTTAGCCAGCGCGTTTGCGTCGATATCGCTGCCAACGAATTGCCAGCCATACTCGGCATTGCCGATCAGCGGATAAATCAAATTGGCCCCGGTGCCCACATCCAGGCCGCGCAACTGTTCACCGCTGGGGATAACCCCGTCGTGGCTGCTGGCAAGCAGATCTGCCAGGTGGTGGATAAGGTCAGCGCGCCCCGGGATTGGCGGGCACAGTGCGTCGTCGGGGATCTGCCAGCCGGTTATCTGATACCAGTGTTGCAGCAGGGCGCCGTTAAGGCAGCGCACGGCGGCCGGGTCGGCGAAGTCGATGCTTGCTTGTCCATCCTTGCCGTTTACCAAAAAGTCCTTTAACGGCGGGTGGTTACGCGCAAGAAGGGCGAAGTTGTAGCGCCCTTGGTAGCGGTTGCGCGGGTGCAGGCTCGGTGACTTGGACGGGCGGCGTGGCATGGTGACTCCTAAGTTAGCGCCGGAGCATCCCACGCACAGCCGGCGCTGTCACCCGTTGTTCACAGAAGTTGGGGATGAAGCTGTGGATAACTGCAGGATATCCATGCCAATGCCAGAAGGGCTGGCGGTTACGCAGAACTGGCTGTTTTTTGCGCAATGCAGGGCGGGAGGGCGCTGGTATACTGTGCGGCTGTTTTCAGGAGCCCGCAGATGATCACCGAAGACCCCCGTTTTGCTGGAATTGGCCGTTTGTATGGCACGGAGGCGCTCGCGCGTCTGGCTGGTAGCCACGTGGTGGTGGTGGGCATCGGTGGGGTTGGCAGCTGGGTGGCTGAAGCGCTGGCGCGCACCGGCATGGGTCGTATCAGTCTGATCGACATGGACGAGGTTTGCGTCAGCAACGTCAATCGCCAGCTGCACGCGCTGGACGGTCAGGTCGGCAAGCCCAAGGTTGAGGTGATGGCCGAGCGTCTGCGGGCGATCAGCCCGAGCTGTGAGGTGCGCGCGGTGATGGATTTCGTCACGCCGAACAACCTGGCCGAGTTGATTACCGATGACATCAGTTGCGTGGTGGATTGCATCGACAGCGTTAACGCCAAGGTGGCGCTGATTGCCTGGTGCCGCCGCCGCAAGATTCCGGTCATCACCACCGGCGGGGCGGGTGGGCAGATTGATCCGACGCAGATCACCGTGGCGGATCTCTCGAAGACCGTCAATGACCCGCTGGCGGCCAAGGCGCGCTCATTGCTGCGCCGTGACCACAACTTCCCCCGCGCCGACAGCAAGCGCAGTTTCGGCGTACCCTGTGTCTACTCGAAAGAACAGCTGCGCTATCCCAAACCCGACGGCAGCGTCTGCACGCAAAAGTCCTTTGTTGGTGAGGGCGTGCGTCTGGACTGCTCTGGCGGCTTCGGCGCGGTCACCATGGTCACCGCCACCTTCGGTATGGTGGCTGCGGCGCAGGCGGTGCAGCGGTTGCTGCGCCGACCTTAGTGGCTCTCAGAGCGTCGCCGACATTGTGTTGTGGCGCGGTTAACTGTACGATTTTCGCTCATTCCCTTTTATGAGGTGTTAGTCCGATGCGCCATTGATGCCGCCGTTGTAATGACGGCCAGTCTCCACCCGCCCCTGCTAGCAGGGGGAGCTCTTGGCATCCTGGAATGTGCGCATGACCGATACCTCTATCGTCCTGAAGGACGTTTCTTTTCTGCTGCCCGACGGCAGCCCCCTGTTCACCGATATCTGCGAGCAGTTTGATCATCGCCATACCGGCATCGTTGGCCGCAACGGCGTGGGCAAGAGTGTGTTGGCACGCATCCTCGCGGGCCTGCTGCCGCCCACCTCTGGCGTCCGCCGGTGCGCCGGCCGAGTGCACTATCTGGCCCAACAGGTGACCTTGTCAGCCGACCAGTCGGTAGCGGGTCTGGCTGGTGTAGCTGATACGCTTGCGGCGCTGCGGCGGATAGAGTCTGGCAGTGTCGCTGCCGATGACTTTGACATGGTTGGTGATGATTGGGACCTGCCCCAGCGACTGCAGCAAGCGCTGGAGCGTGAGCAGGTGGGTTACCTCACACCTGATGTGCCGGCGAATGCGCTCAGTGGTGGTGAGGCGATGCGTGTCTCGTTGCTTGGCGCCACGCTCTCAAATGCGGATTTTCTGATCCTCGATGAGCCGAGCAACCACCTTGATCGGGACAGTCGCCGGGCGCTGATAGAGCAACTGCGGTGCTGGCAGCGTGGGTTGATTGTGGTTAGCCACGACCGGCGCCTGCTGGAAAGCATGGCGCGCATTGTCGAGCTGTCTCCCGCCGGCCTTGCCAACTATGGCGGCAACTACAGCTTTTATGCGGCAGAGAAAGAGCACGAGCGTCAGAGCGCACTTGAGCACTTGCACGCCTGCAAGGCTGAGCGCCAGCGTCAGCGGCGCGCAGCACAGGCTCAGCTCGAACGTGTAGACCGGCGACAGGCGCGTGGCGGCCGACAGGGTAAGCAGGCCAATCAGGCGAAGATCTTGCTCGACCGACAGAAAGAGCGCAGCGAGGCATCGTCTGGTGCGCTGCGCAGAAAGCAGGCCGCCAGCGATGAGCAGCTGACTCGGCGCGTGCATGACGCCGCACGTCAGGTTGAGGCACAGGCGCAGGTCGTGTTGCACGCCCAGCCGGTGGATCAGCCCACACGCCGCCGGGTTGCCGAGCTGGCGGATGTGCAGCTGCCCTGGGTTAGCGGGCCTGCGGCGCGTATCAATTTGCTGGTGCGCGGGCAGCAGCGAATGGGTGTTGTTGGACCGAATGGAGTCGGCAAGTCGACCGCACTGCGTGTGCTGGCCGGACAGCTGGAGCCGCTGGCCGGAACCTGCTGGGTGACGCCGGAGATGGCTTATCTGGACCAGAGCCTGCGCACGCTTGATCCGGAGAGGTCCGTCTGGGATCAGCTTCGCTCAGTCAATCGTACGGCGGCTGAGGGCGAGTTACGTACCCGCCTGGCGCAGCTTGGTCTGGACGGTCAGAGGTTGGCCATCGCCAGTTGCCTTTTGGGTGGTGGCGAGCGTGTGAAAGCCGCACTGGCGTGCCTGCTGTACGCCGATGTGCCACCTCGGTTGCTGTTGCTGGACGAGCCCGGTAACCATCTGGATCTGCCCTCACTGCAGGCGGTGGAGGAGATGCTGCGCAGCTACCGTGGCGCGATGCTGGTGGTGTCGCACGATGATGCCTTTTTGCACAGCCTTGGTCTGACCGACTGGTTGCGCGCGACCGAGGATGGCTGGTGTAGCCGGCCGGCGTGAGCGTCAGCAACGAAAAAGGCCCGAACCGATCACCGGTACGGGCCTTTTTGCGGACTGCTTGCAGCAAATAGCTCGCCGCTTACAGCTCCCACAACTGATTAGCGGAGGCGATCAGTTGTGGGCATGCAGCATGTCGTTCAGCTGAATCGCGCTCTTGTTGGTCTTGCACTCGATGGCGCCAGTCTGCGAGTTACGGCGGAACAGCAGATCGGACTGGTTGGCCAGGTCGCGCGCCTTGACGATTTCGACCAGATTGTCGGCATCGTCCAGCAGTGCCACCTTGATGCCGGCGGTGATGTACAGACCGGCTTCAACGGTGCAGCGGTCGCCCAGCGGGATACCGATACCGGCGTTGGCGCCGATCAGGCAGCCTTCGCCAACGGAGATGACGATGTTGCCGCCACCGGACAGGGTGCCCATGGTGGAGCAGCCGCCGCCAAGGTCGGAGCCCTTGCCAACGAAGACGCCCGCAGAGATACGGCCTTCAACCATGCTGGTGCCAGCGGTGCCGGCGTTGAAGTTGATGAAGCCTTCGTGCATGACGGTGGTGCCTTCGCCCACGTAGGCGCCCAGGCGTACGCGCGCGGTGTCGGCGATGCGGATGCCGGCCGGGACGACGTAGTCGGTCATGGACGGGAACTTGTCGATGCTGTGCACAACCAGCGAGTCACCCTTCATGCGGGCAGCCATTTGGCGCTGCGGCAGTTCGCTGATATCGATAGCGCCCTGGGTGGTCCAGGCAACGTTCGGCAGCAGCGGGAAGATTCCTGCCAGCACCACACCATGCGGCTTGACCAGGCGGTGAGAGAGCAGGTGCAGCTTGAGGTAAGCCTCCGGCGTGGAGCTGGGTGCCTCGTCGCTGGCCAGTACGGTGGCAACCAGCGGACGGCTGCTGTCGGCCATTTGTGCGACCAGTGCGGCCTGTTCGCTGAAACCGGCCGCATTCAGTGCCTGGCTCAGCGCGCCGCATTGGCTGGCGGCGAAACCGATGGCCTGGTTGCCTTCGGCGTAACCAAGCTCGGCCTTGACGACGTCGATCAGGGCGTTGCCGGGGTTGAGCAGGGGCTGAGGATAGAACACCTCCAGCCAATCACCTGCGCTGTTCTGGGTGCCGATGCCAAAGGCCAGACTGAAACATTCACTCATGGGGCGGTTCCTTTGATGCTAGTGCTATGCATTGGATTCAAACGCGCTGGCGTACCACTCCGGCTTGAAGCCGACCAGGCGCTGCGAGCCGATATCCAGTACCGGTCTTTTTATCATCGAGGGGTTGGCTTGCATCAGCGCAACCGCCTTGTCTGTATCGATGTTTTCCTTATCCGCGTCATCGAGCTTGCGGAAAGTGGTGCCCTTGCGGTTGAGGATGACTTCCCAACCGTGCTCGGCGCACCAGGCTTGCAGCCGTTCGGCGTCAATGCCCTCGCTCTTGTAGTCGTGAAACTGGTAGTCGACGCCATGCTCGTCCAGCCAGGTTCGGGCCTTTTTCATGGTGTCACAGGCCTTGATGCCGTACAGGGTGATCATTGCTTACAGGCTCCTGATGAAGTCGCGGATGCGTTCGGCAGCTTCAATACACTCGTCCAGCGGGGCGACCAGCGCCATGCGGACCCGTCCGGCGCCGGGATTATAACCATCAATTTCCCGTGACAGGTAACGTCCGGGCACCACGGCGACGTTCTGCTCGGCCAGCAGGCGGGTGGTGAAGGTCTCGTCGTCGATGGGGGTTTGCGGCCACAGGTAGAAACCGGCGTCGGGCCGCTCGACCTGCATGACGTCGCCAAGAATGGCGAGAACGGCGTCAAACTTGGCCTGATACTGGGCGCGGTTGTCGGCAACGTGCGCCTCATCCTGCCACGCCGCGATGCTGGCGATCTGGCTGTGAACCGGCATGGCGCAGCCGTGATAGGTGCGGTAAGTCAGGTACGGCTTGAGCAGGCTGGCGTCGCCGGCGACAAAGCCGGAACGCAGGCCCGGCAGGTTGGAACGCTTGGACAGACTGTGGAACACCACGCAGCGGGCAAAGTCGTCGCGGCCCATGGCAGCGCAGGCTTGCAGCAGGCCGACCGGGGCCGGGCCGTCTGGCGCGTAGATCTCGCTGTAGCACTCGTCGGAGGCAATGACAAAGTCGTATTGGTCGGCCAGTTTGATCAGCTGCTGCAGGGTTTCCAGAGGAATGACCGCGCCGGTTGGGTTGCCCGGGGTACAGATAAACAGCAACTGACAGCGTTGCCAGATCTCGGCCGGAACAGCGCTGAAATCCGGAATAAAGCCGTTGCTGCCGTCGCAGGCCAGGTAATGCGGCTCCACGCCCGCCAGAAACGCCGCCCCTTCGTAGATTTGATAGAAGGGGTTGGGGCTGACCACAAGACCCTGCGGGTCGCGGGCGATCAGCGCCTGGGTAAAGGAGAACAGCGCCTCGCGGGTGCCGTTGACCGGAATGATGTTGCTGTTGATATCCAGGCTGCCGGCAGTCAGCGCAAAGCGCTTGGTCAGCCAGTCGGCAATGCTCTGGCGCAGCTCGGGCTTGCCCTGAGTAGTCGGATAGACCGCTGCCTGGTTGAGGTTGTCGGCCAGCGCCTGCAGCACGAACGGCGGTGACGGGTGCTTGGGCTCGCCGATCGACAGCGAAATCGGGCGCAGCGCCGGGTTCGGGGTAACGTCGGCGATCAGGGCGCGCAGCTTTTCAAAAGGGTAGGGCTGCAGGCGCTGCAGGTCGTGATTCATTGTGTGTCCTCAGGGGCCGATGGCAATGGGGCTGCTGTACTCCTGCGCGGTCGGCTGGGTACTGCTGAGTGTGTCGATGATGGTTTGCTGCAGGCGCTCGCACAGCTGCGGGTCCGACAGCGCCTGGTTGTTGGCGTCGGTGATGACGAACACGTCGTCCACGCGCTCGCCCAGGGTGACGATCTTGGCGTTTTGTACGCTGATGTCGAAGTCCAGCAGAATGCGGCCCATGCGGGCGAGCAGGCCCGGGCGGTCCGGTGCGCTCAGTTCAAGAATGGTGTGCTGGCCGCTCGGGTCATTGGAGATGGTGACCTCGGGGGCGAAGGCAAAGTGTTTGAGCTGGCGCGGCACCCGGCGCTGGATGATGGTCGGGAAGGCGTCCGGGTCGGAGAGGGCGTCGACCAGGTCGTGCTTGATCTGGCGGATGCGCTCGGGGTTGTCGCCAATCGAGCCGCCGTCGGAGTCGAGCACGATATAGGTGTCCAGGCTGAACTGGCTGGTCGAGGTGATGATGCGCGCGTCCTGAATGCTCAGGTTGAGTTGATCCATGGCCGACACCGTCGCCGCGAACAGGTCGTTCTGCTCCGGGGTATAGATGAAGATCTGGGTCGCGCCCTCGAACTCGCGCTGGGCGGTTTCCTTGATCAGTACCAGAGGGCTTTGCCGGCGACCGTGCTGGGCAATGGCCTCGGTGTGCCAGGCTACATCGCTTGCGGTGTGGCGCAGGAAATAGTCATCGCCCAGCTCGACCCAGAGAGCCTCGGCGTCGTCTTCGTCTACGCCGTTGCGCACCAGAATGTCGAGCGCCGCCTGTTGCGTCTGGCGGATGTGCTCCTCGCGGTCTGGCGGGTTGTCCAGGCCGCGGCGCAGGGCGCGTTTGGTTTCGGTGTAGAGCTGGCGTAGCAGGGAGGCGCGCCATGAGTTCCACAGCGTCGGGTTGGTGGCGTTGATGTCCGCGATGGTCAGCACATAGAGGTAATCAAGCCTAACCTGATTGCCGACCTTGGTGGCAAAGTCGTGGATCTCCAGCGGGTCGGAAATGTCCTTGCGCTGCGCCGTCGTGGACATCAGCAGGTGGTTTTCGACCAGCCAACTGACCAGGTGCGTATCCCAGGCCGGCAGGTGATGGCGCTGACAGAACAGCTCGGCGTCGACCGCGCCCAGTTCCGAGTGATCGCCGCCGCGCCCCTTGGCGATGTCGTGATACAGCCCGGCCATGTACAGCAGGTCCGGCTTGGGCAGGCGGCAGAAGATACGCCAGGCCAGCGGGTAGCGATCCTGATACTCGGGCCAGCTGAGCTTGCGCAGGTGCTTGATCAGGTTCAGCGTGTGCGCGTCCACGGTGTAGATGTGGAACAGGTCGTGCTGCATCTGGCCGACGATCTTGCCGAATTCCGGCAGATAGCGGCCGAGGATGCCGTAGCGGTTCATCCGACGCAGGTTGCGGTGGATGCCTTCCTTGCAGCGGAACAGCTCGATGAACAGGCTGGTATTGCGAATGTCGCTGCGAAAGTCGTCGTCGATCAGGTGGCGGTGGTCGCGCAGCAGGCGAATGCTGTCGGCGCGTACGCCACGAATGTCCGGGTTCTGCGCCATCAGCAGAAAGATTTCGAGGATGGCGAAGGGGGTGCGCTTGAAGACGTTCGGGTTGGTGACTTCGATATAGTGATTGCGCACCTGAAAGCGGCTGTTGAGCGGGCGGATGTCCGCCGCCTCGGCGTCGCGCAGCAGGATTTCTTCGAAGTGCTGCATCAGCAGGTCGTTCAGTTCCGACAGCGACATCACCACGCGGTAGTACTTCTGCATGAAGCGCTCGACGGCCAGCTTGCTGTCGGTACCCTCGTAGCCCAGCAGCTTGGCCAGTGCGCGTTGATGGTCGAATAGCAGGCGGTCTTCGGCGCGGCCGGCGAGGGTGTGCAGCGCGAAGCGGACTTTCCACAGGAAGGCGCGACCGTCAGCCAGGATGGTGTATTCCGGCTCGTTCAAAAAGCCCTGCTGGACCAGTTCGCGCAGGTCGTTGGTGCCAAAGTGGCGCAAGGCGACCCAGCCGATGGTCTGAATGTCGCGCAGCCCGCCGGGGGAGCTTTTGACGTTCGGCTCCAGGTTGTATTCGGTGTCGTTGAACTTGGCATGACGTGCCTGTTGCTCGGCGCGCTTGGCGCGGAAGAACTCGGCATCGTTCCACATGTGGCTGGTGTCGATGGCGGCCATCATGTCCTGGCGCAGCGCCTCGTCGCCGGCCAGCGTGCGCGACTCCATCAGGTTGGTAATGACGGTGATGTCGGCAGCGGCTTCCTGCTGGCATTCTTCAACGCTGCGCACGCTCTGACCGACCTCAAGGCCGATGTCCCAGAGCAGCAGCAGGAAGGCTTCGATGGCCTCTCGAAAGGGTTCGACATCGCCACGCAGCAAAATCAGCAGGTCAATGTCTGAATGCGGGTGCAGTTCGCCGCGGCCGTAGCCGCCAACCGCCAGTAGGGCGATGCCCGGGTCGCCTGCGCAGGGCAGTCTTGCCCAGGCCTGCTGCAGGATCTGGTCGGTGAACCAGGCGCGTTCGTGGATCAGCTGGTGAATGTCGCGGCCGTCCTCAAAGCGCTGGGCCAGGACGGTGTCAGCCTGCCGAATGGCCTTTTTAAAGGCCGCGATCGGGCTGCTCTTGATAGCCAGTTCGGCCTGAAACTGGCCGGGATCGAAAAGCGCGTCATCCATCATTCGTTTCCTCGGCTTGGTAGTGAGGCCGGACAGCAATCAGGCAGCCTGCGTACAGGCCGCCTGTCAGCGGAAGCTTTCCTCGGTGCGCAGGGTCAGCACCTCGTAGCCGTCGGCGGTGACCAGAATGGTGTGCTCCCACTGCGCGGACAACTTGCGGTCCTTGGTGATTGCAGTCCAGTTGTCACCCAGCAGGCGGGTCTCCGGGCGGCCCTGATTGATCATGGGCTCAATGGTAAAGATCATGCCTTCCTGCATTTCCATGCCGGTACCGGCGCGGCCGTAGTGCAGGATCTGCGGGTCTTCGTGGAAGACCTTGCCAATGCCGTGTCCGCAGTACTCGCGCACCACGCTGTAGCGGTTGGCGTGGGCGTGTTCCTGAATAATGGCACCAATGTCACCCAGGCGCGCGCCCGGGCGTACGACGGAAATGCCTTTGTACATGCATTCCTGGGTGATACGGGCCAGGCGTTCTGCCCACTCCGGCACATCGCCGACCATGAACATCTTGCTGGTATCACCGTGATAACCGTCCTTGATGACGGTGACGTCGATGTTCAGCGAGTCGCCGCTCTTCAGCGGTTTGTCATTGGGGATGCCGTGACAGACCACATGGTTGAGCGAGGTGCAGATGGATTTGGGGAAGGGCATGCGGCCGGGGGCGCCGCCGTAGTTGAGGGGGGCGGGGATCGCTTTCTGAACGTTGACAATATAGTCATGGCAGATGCGATCCAGCTCGTCGGTGGTGACGCCAGGCTTGACGTGCTCGCCGATCATCTCCAGAACCTCGGCTGCCAGGCGGCCGGCAACCCGCATGCCGGCAATGTCTTCGGCGGTCTTGATGGTGACGGTCATGGCTGGACTCTCTCGATTGGGCGCCGGCTGGCGTAGGTGGAAAAACCCCGGATTCTATCAGACCTGGCGCCTGCTGTTGAACTGGCCGCTTGTCTGCGCTGGCCAGTCAGTGCTTTCTTCGTCGGGGTTGATATGGTATAAAGCGCCCCGCTGAATGCAGAGCTGCAGGCTCGGCCAGCAAATCAAACTAAATCCGCACACGTATCGACACGGTATCCTGGGTGCCCTTAGGGGTTGGATGCTGGGATGCGTGGAGGCCCAACCCGACTTACTGGAGTTATCATGACCCAAGTCTCTATGCGTGACATGCTGAAGGCCGGTGCGCACTTCGGCCACCAGACCCGCTACTGGAACCCGAAAATGGGCAAGTTCATTTTCGGCGCTCGCAACAAGATTCACATCATCAACCTGGAAAAGACCATGCCGATGTTCCACGAAGCTCTGAGCTTTGTGGAAAAGCTGGCTGCCGGCAAGAACAAGATCCTGTTCGTTGGCACCAAGCGCGCTGCCAGCAAGATCATTGCTGACGAAGCGGCCCGTGCTGGTCAGCCCTATGTTGATCACCGCTGGCTCGGCGGCATGCTGACCAACTACAAAACCATCCGTCAGTCCATCAAGCGTCTGCGCGACCTGGAAGTTCAATCCCAGGACGGCACCTTCGCCAAACTGACCAAGAAAGAAGCGCTGATGCGCTCCCGTGATCTGGAAAAACTGGATCGCAGCCTGGGTGGTATCAAGGACATGGGCGGTCTGCCTGATGCCCTGTTCGTCATCGACGTTGAGCACGAGCGTATCGCCATCACCGAAGCCAACAAGCTGGGCATTCCGGTTATCGGCATCGTTGATACCAACAGCAGCCCGGAAGGTGTTGACTATGTCATCCCGGGTAACGATGACGCCATCCGCGCCATCAAGCTGTACGCTGCTGCCGTTGCTGACGCAGTTCTGCGTGGCAAGAGCAATGCTGGCGCTACTGACGAGTTCGTAGAAGAAGCTGCTCCGGAAGCCTCTGAAGGCTGAGGTGCATACGGCTGATGCAATGCCGTAGCGAAAAGGGGGCCTTGCCCCCTTTTTGCAATATGTTTACCGCAAGATGATTCGTTGCTTCCTGCTGTCAAACGGAAGCAGGAACTAATCCAGTTATGTGAGGAAGAGTCCATGGCAGAAATTACTGCAGCACTGGTCAAAGAACTGCGTGAGCGCACTGGTCAGGGCATGATGGAATGCAAAAAGGCACTGGTTGCCGCCGAAGGCGACATCGAGAAAGCCATTGACGACATGCGTGCTTCTGGCGCCATCAAGGCTGCCAAAAAAGCCGGCAACATTGCCGCTGAAGGCTCTATCGCTGTCAAGGTTGCCGCTGACAACAAGTCCGCTGTCATCATTGAAGTCAACTCCCAGACCGACTTCCTGGCTCTGCAGGAAGACTTCAAGGCATTCGTTGCCGCCAGCCTGGACAAAGCGTTTGAAGCTGGTTACACCGACGCTGCTCCGCTGATCGCTGACCAGGAGCCGGCCCGTGAAGCGCTGGTTGCCAAGACTGGTGAAAACGTCAACATCCGTCGCCTGACTCGCGTTGAAGGTGATGTTGTTGGTGCTTACCTGCACGGTCACCGCATTGGTGTTGTTGTCACCCTGAACGGTGGTAACGAAGAGCTGGCTCGCGATATCGCCATGCACGTTGCTGCAAGCAACCCGCAGTTCCTGGACTCCTCTCAGGTGTCCGAAGAAGCGATCGCTAAAGAGAAAGAGATCTTCCTGGCTCTGAACGCTGACAAGATCGCCGGCAAGCCGGAAAACATTGTTGAGAACATGGTTAAAGGCCGTATCAACAAGTTCGTTTCCGAAGGTAGCCTGATCGAGCAGCCGTTCGTCAAAGATCCGGAAGTCAAAGTTGGCGAGCTGGCCAAGAAAGCCGGTGCTGAAGTTGTCTCCTTCGTGCGTTTCGAAGTGGGCGAGGGCATCGAGCGTGCCGAAGCTGACTTTGCTGCCGAAGTTGCCGCTCAGTTGGCTGCTGCCAAGCAGTAATACGCTATAGTGCACGCTGACCGGTGCACCGCCTCCGCTTTCAAGTGGGGGCGACAAGGTTGATATGAGAGGCTTCCCGCGCAGGCGTGAAGCCTCTTTTTCAAGAAACACTGAACAAGTGCGCGCCGTTGTTGTCTGGTGCAACTCGTTGAGTGTTTCTCCATCCCCGAACAGGAGAGTCAAGCATGGCCCAGGTGCCCAGTAGCCGCCAACCCAAGTACAAGCGCATCCTTCTCAAACTTAGCGGTGAGGCCCTGATGGGGACCGAAGATTTCGGTATCGACCCCAAGGTGCTTGATCGCATGGCGCTGGAAATCGGGCAGCTGATCGGTATCGGGGTGCAGGTCGGGCTGGTGATCGGTGGCGGTAACTTGTTCCGCGGCGCTGCGCTGAGTGCGGCGGGCATGGATCGGGTAACCGGTGACCACATGGGCATGCTGGCAACTGTGATGAATGCGCTGGCTATGCGTGATTCGCTGGAGCGCTCCAATATTCAGACGCGCGTCATGTCCGCCATCACCATGGAAGGCGTGACCGAGCATTACGATCGCCGTAAGGCAATGCGCTACCTGGCCAGTGGCGACGTGGTAATATTCTCCGCCGGTACGGGCAACCCCTTCTTCACCACGGATACCGCAGCCTGCCTGCGCGGCATTGAGGTCGATGCCGACCTGGTGCTCAAGGCAACCAAGGTTGACGGCGTTTACAATGCCGACCCGATGAAGGACCCCGATGCCGAGCGCTTTGAGAGCCTGACCTACGACCAGGTGCTGGATCTCAAGCTGGAAGTCATGGACCTGACGGCCATCTGCCTGATCCGTGACCACAATATGCCCCTGCGGGTGTTTAACATGAACAAGCCAGGTGCGTTGCTCAATGCAGTAGTCGGTAGCGCCGAAGGAACACTGATCGAGGGTTGAGTCAATGATCAACGAAATCAAGCAAGACGCGCAGGAGCGCATGAAGAAGTCCGTCGAAGCGCTGGAGCACGCCTTCGCCAAGATTCGTACCGGTCGCGCACACCCGGCCCTGCTGGACAGCATCATCGTGTCTTACTACGGCGCTGACACCCCGCTGCGCCAGGTGGCTAACGTCAACGTTGAAGACTCCCGTACCCTGGCTCTGAGCGTATTCGACAAGGGCATGATTCAGGCGGTCGAGAAGGCCATCATGATGTCCGACCTGGGTCTGAACCCGGCTACCTCCGGTACCACCATCCGCGTTCCGATGCCGGCGCTGACCGAGGAAACCCGTAAGGGTTACACCAAGCAGGCCCGTGCCGAAGCCGAAAATGGCCGTATCGCCGTACGTAACATTCGTCGCGATGCCCTGAGCCAGCTCAAGGATCTGCAGAAAGAGAAGGAAATCAGCGAGGACGAAGAGCGCCGCGCAGCTGATGACATCCAGAAGCTCACCGACAAGTTTGTTGCCGAGATTGAGAAAGTACTGGAAGTGAAAGAAAAGGACCTGATGGCCATCTAAGGCCATCTGCTGCAAGAGTACCGAATGAACATCACAAGTCCCGCTGGCAAGGATTCCACTACGCCCCGTCACGTTGCCATCATCATGGATGGCAACAACCGCTGGGCGCGCAAGCGGTTGATGCCTGGTGTCGCCGGCCACAAGGCTGGTGTGGATGCGGTCAAGGCGATGATCGAGGTCTGCCTAGAAGACGGTGTGGAAGTGCTGACGCTGTTCGCCTTCTCCAGTGAAAACTGGCGCCGTCCCGAGGACGAAGTCGGCGCGCTGATGGAGCTGTTTCTCGGCGCCCTGCGTCGTGAGGTGCGCAAGCTCCGGGAAAACGGCGTGCGGCTGCAGATCATCGGTGATCGCAGTCGATTTGCTCCCGAGTTGCAGGCCGCCATGGCGCAGGCTGAAGAGACGACTGCACAATGCGCTCGCCTGACCCTGGTGATTGCAGCCAACTACGGTGGGCAGTGGGACATAGCCCAGGCCGCCCGCTCGCTGGCAGCTGAGGCTGTTCGCGGTGAGCGCACCGTCGAGTCGCTGACAGAGCAGGCACTGGAAGCGCGTCTGAGCACATCCAACCTGCCGCTGCCAGACTTGTGCATTCGTACAGGCGGCGAGAAACGTATCAGCAACTTCCTGTTGTGGCAGCTTGCTTACGCAGAGCTTTACTTCTCCGACCTGTATTGGCCTGACTTCAAGCAGGCGGCCCTGCGCGAGGCGCTGGCCGACTTTGCCGGTCGTCAACGCCGCTTCGGCAAAACCAGTGAACAGATTGCAACGGGGGCCTGATGCTAAAGCAACGGGTTATTACCGGCGTTATCCTGGCGATTGTTGCAATTGCCGGGTTTGTATCCCTTCAGGGCGCCTGGTTTGCCCTGTTCATTGGTGCCATTGTGGCGCTCGCGGCCTGGGAATGGGCGCGGCTGTGCGGTGAAACGCGGCAGGGTGGTCGTATCGTCTACGCGGCGACCCTGGGTTTGTTTATGGTTGGCCTGTACCGAGACGCCTGGCCGATCGTCTTCTTTGTTGGCCCGGCACTGGTCTGGTGGTGCATGGCTACCGTCATGATTCTGCGCTATCCCAACGGCAGCGGTCTGTGGCGTGGCAGCTTTGTGCGTCAGCTGTTTGGCTTGCTGATCCTGCTGCCGGCCTGGGCTGGCATTATTTGGCTCCGCGCTCAGGAGCAGGGCCTGTGGATGCTGCTGGGGCTGGCGGTGCTGGTGTTCGGTGCTGATATCGGCGCCTACTTTGCCGGCAAGCGCTTTGGTCGCAACAAGCTGCTGCCCAATGTCAGCCCCGGCAAGACGCGCGAGGGGCTGTTTGGTGGCCTGGTGGTCAGTCTGTCGCTGGCGCTGGCAGCCATGCTGTACCTGGGCTGGGGTGCGTCGGCGATTCTGCTCGGGCTGCTCGGCGCCGCACTGGTGGTGTTGATTTCGGTTGTTGGTGATCTGACCGAGAGCCTGTTCAAGCGCGAAGAAGGCTTGAAAGACAGCAGCAATCTGCTGCCGGGTCATGGCGGCGTGCTGGACCGAATCGATAGCCTGGCGGCGGCGATTCCCATGTATGTGGCAGCTTGGCTGCTGCTTGGGAGTCATCTGGCGTGACCCTGTCGGTTACCGTGCTGGGGGCAACCGGCTCTATCGGGGTTAGCACGCTGGATGTGATTGCCCGTCACCCTGAGCGTTACCAGGTTTACGCGCTGACTGGCTACAGTCGCATGGCCGAGCTCGCCGAGCAGTGCCGCCGGTATCGTCCGCAGCGCGCCGTGGTCGCGACAGCGGAGCAGGCGAAAGGTCTGCAGCAGGTGCTGCGTGATGCTGGTCTGTCGACGGACGTTAGCTGGGGTGAGGAGGCGCTGTGCGAGGTGGCCTCTGCCAGCGATGTCGATGTGGTAATGGCGGCTATCGTTGGTGCGGCGGGTTTACGGCCAACGCTGGCTGCGGCCCAGGCGGGCAAGCGGGTTTTACTGGCCAACAAGGAAGCGCTGGTCATGTCTGGCGCCTTGTTCATGCAGGCAGTGCAAGCCTCCGGCGCCGAGTTGCTGCCCATCGATAGCGAGCACAGCGCGATCTTCCAGTGCATGCCGGGCAACTATGCTGACGGCCTGGCGCGCGTCGGCGTACGCCGGATTCTTCTGACTGCCTCGGGCGGTCCTTTCCGTAATTTCTCTCAGGCCCAGCTGGCTGATGTAACGCCTGCGCAGGCCTGCGCCCATCCGAACTGGTCGATGGGCCAGAAAATATCGGTCGACTCCGCCAGCATGATGAACAAGGGGCTGGAGTTGATTGAGGCCTGCTGGCTGTTTGATGCTCGCCCGGAGCAGGTGGAGGTGGTGGTTCACCCGCAGAGCGTGGTGCACTCGCTGGTCGATTACGTCGACGGCTCGGTGCTGGCGCAACTGGGTAATCCGGACATGCGCACCCCCATCGCCCACGCCCTGGCCTGGCCGGAACGCATTGACTCGGGCGTTAGCGCGCTTGATCTGCTGCTGACCGCTCGTCTGGATTTTGAGGCGCCGGATCCTGTCCGCTTCCCCTGCTTGCGCCTGGCGCGTGAAGCAGTAGCGGCGGGGGGCACCAGTTGCGCGGTGCTCAATGCCGCCAATGAAGTGGCGGTGCAGGCGTTTCTCGATGGCCGAGTGGGCTTTACTGATATCCCTGTTATTATCGAGGACGCTCTGACGCAGTTGCCGGGCGAGCCGGTAATTGATCTGGAGCACATTCTGTCGGCCGATCGGCTGGCTCGGGCTCACGCCGAGCGCTGGGTGCGCGCGCGGAGCCTGTCGATCACCTTGTGAGGTACTGAATGGATCTGCTGTCTACGTTGCTGGCCACAGTGGTTGCCCTGGGGCTGCTGGTGACCATTCATGAATACGGCCATTTCTGGGTGGCCCGTCGCTGCGGCATCAAGGTGCTGCGCTTCTCCATCGGTTTTGGCCCTGCACTGGTGCGTTGGCATGACCGCAAGGGTACCGAATACACCATTTCTGCCATCCCGCTGGGCGGCTACGTCAAAATGCTGGACGAGCGCGAGGCGCCGGTCCCCGAGCATGAGCTGGATCAGGCCTTCAATCGCAAAACCGTCAAGCAGCGCATCGCGGTGGTTGCTGCCGGCCCCATTGCCAACTTTCTACTCGCCATTGTGGCGTTCTGGATTGTCGCCGTGGTGGGTTTCAGCACCGTTGCTCCTGTGCTTGGCCCTGTGCCTGCGGGTACTCCTGCGGCGGAGGCGGGGCTGCACTCCGGGCTGGAGCTGACCGGCGTTGATGGTACGCAGATTCGCAGCTGGCAGGACGTTAACCTGCAGCTGATACGCCGCCTTGGTGAGAGCGGCACGCTGGAAGTCACAGCAAAACCCTTTGAAGGTGGCGCCGAGACCCGCTACCAGCTGCGTCTGGATGACTGGCTCAAGGGTGTAGAAGAGCCTGATCCGATGGCGGCCTTGGGTTTGACCAGCTGGCAGCCGGAAATTCCGCCGCGTCTTGGCCAGGTTGCCAGTGACGGCGCTGCCGCCGAGGCAGGTCTGCAGGCTGGCGATCTGATTCTGGCTATCGACGGCGCGCCCGTCAGCGACTGGCTGACCGAGGTGGTGCCGACGATTCAGGCCAGCGCGCAACAAACCCTCCAGATTCTGGTCGAACGCGACGGTGAGCAGTTGGAGCTGGCGTTGACGCCGCGTCCCAAGGCAGCCAACGACGTTGTCGTCGGCTATGTCGGCGCCGGTGTTGAAGGGGTAGAAATGCCCGCCCACATGCAACGCCAAATAAGTTACAACCCTTTGGTGGCGATACCGGTAGCGGTAACCAAAACCTGGGAAATGACAGCGCTGACGCTGGACTCGCTGAAGAAAATGCTGACCGGGCTGGTCTCGGCAAAAAACTTGAGTGGCCCGATAACCATTGCTAAAGTGGCGGGCGCCTCGGCCAAGTCGGGGCTGGAAAGTTTTCTCAGTTTTATCGCGTACTTGAGTATCAGTCTGGGGGTGTTGAACCTTCTGCCGATACCGGTTCTGGATGGCGGCCACCTGGTGTATTACGTGGCCGAGTGGATCAGGGGCAAGCCTCTTTCCGAGCGAATTCAGACATGGGGGCTGCAGATCGGGTTAAGCCTGATTGTTGGCGTCATGCTGTTTGCCATTTATAACGATATCAGCCGCCTTGGTGGCTGACGCGTGCACTGCCTGAATACGAGCTGCCAGCGTGCAGATTAAGATTACAATCAGCTGACTCAGAACGGATTTCATGAAACGTTACCTATTGCCTGCGCTGTTCTCGATGTTTATGGCGCAGGGCGCTCTTGCCGATGCCTTCCAGATTTCCGATATCCGCGTCAATGGCCTGCAGAGGGTGTCTGCCGGTAGCGTGTTCACCTCGCTGCCCCTGAATATTGGTGACGAGGTAGACGACCAGGAGCTGGTCGAGGCGACCCGCTCCCTGTTCCGCACCGGTTTCTTCCAGGACATCCAACTGGGCCGTGATGGCAATGTGCTGGTCATCAACGTGGTCGAGCGTCCTTCCATCTCTTCCATCGAGCTTGAAGGCAACAAGGCGATCAAGAGCGAAGATCTGCTGACGGGTCTGAGTGCTGCCGGTCTGGCCGAGGGCGAAATCTTCCAGCGCGCCACGCTGGAAGGCGTGCGTAACGAGCTGCTGCGTCAGTACGTGTCGCAGGGGCGCTACTCTGCCGATATCGAAACTCAGGTGATTCCGGAGCCGCGCAACCGTGTGGCGCTGAAAATCGTCATTGACGAGGGCTCTGTAGCCGCCATCTCGCATATCAACGTGGTGGGTAACACGGTCTTCCCGAACGAAGACCTGGTCGACCTTTTCGAGCTGAAAACCAGTGGCTGGTTGTCCTTCCTGCGTAACGATGACAAGTACTCGCGTGAGAAGCTGGCCGGTGACCTGGAGCGCCTGCGTTCCTACTATCTGGACCGCGGCTACATCAACATGGATGTGGCATCGACCCAGGTATCCATCACCCCGGACAAGAAACACGTCTACATCACCGTCAATGTTGATGAAGGTGAGCGTTACAGCATTCGTGATGTCAGCCTGTCGGGTGACCTGATCGTCGACGAGGCAGAAGTGCGCCGTCTGATGCTGGTCGAGCCGGGCCAGATCTTTTCTCGCCAGGTAATGACCTCCACGTCTGATCTGATCAGCCGCCGCCTGGGTAACGAGGGCTACACCTTTGCCAGCGTCAACGGCATCCCGGAAATCCATGAAGACGACAAGACAGTGTCGGTCACCTTCTACGTTGATCCCGGCAAGCGTGCCTACGTCAATCGCATCAACTTCCGTGGCAACACCAAGACCGAAGATCAGGTGCTGCGTCGTGAGATGCGCCAGATGGAAGGTGGCTGGGCCTCTACCTATCTGATTGATCAGTCCAAGACACGCCTTGAGCGTCTGGGCTTCTTCAAGGAAGTTAACGTCGAGACCGTGCCGGTGCCTGGCGCCGATGACCTGATCGACGTGAACTACGCGGTAGAAGAGCAGCCTTCCGGCTCGGTGACCGCCAGCCTCGGTTTCTCCCAGAGCTCGGGTATCATCCTGGGCGGCTCGATCAGCCAGAACAACTTCTTTGGTACCGGTAACCGGGTCAGCATCGGCGCCAACCGCTCCGACTACCAGACGTCGCTGTCCTTCGGGTTTATGGACCCCTATTTCACCGTTGACGGTCTGAGCCTTGGCTACAACGCCTTCTATCGCACCACTGACTACGATGAGCTGGACGTTGACGTTACCAGCTACGCCGTGGACTCCTACGGTGCCGGCTTCAACTTCGGTTACCCGATCAGTGATACCTCGCGCATCTCCTTTGGTATGAGCGCGCAGCACGACAAGATCAAGAGCGGTGTCTACACCGTGCAGGAAATCCTGGATTTCCTTAACAGCGAAGGCGACAACTTCACCAACGTGTTCTTTGATACTTCCTGGTCGCAGAGCACGCTGAACCGGGGCGTCTTCCCTGATCGTGGTTACTCGCAGAATGTGTCCTGGCATGTGACCGTGCCGGGCAGCGATCTGGAGTTCTACACCCTGGACTATAAGGCGCAGCGCTTCTTCCCGATGAGCGAAGACCTGACCCTGCGTCTGCACACCGACCTGGGCTTTGGTCGCGGGCTGGGCGGCACCGACCAGATGCCGTTCTATGAGCATTACTACGCCGGTGGTATCGGCTCGGTACGTGGCTTCGAGGACGGTACCCTGGGCCCGAAGAGTACGCCTAACGCAGCCGATCCCGATCAGGACTCGCTGCCCTTCGGCGGTAACATCAAGATCACTGGTGGCGCTGAAGTGGTATTCCCTGCGCCCTTCGTGAAGGACCAGCGTTCGCTGCGCACCGCTCTGTTCTTCGATGTGGGTAACGTATACGATACCCAGTGCACGCGGAAGACGACCGTTGAGGGCGACAAGAACCCGGGTTGTGGTGATGTTGATCTTGGCGAGCTGCGTTACAGTGTCGGCGTCGGCCTGTCCTGGTTGACCGCCCTGGGCCCGCTGGGCTTCAGTCTGGCCATGCCGCTGAACAGCGACTCGGCTGATGACACCCAGGTGTTCCAGTTCACCCTTGGTCAGAGTTTCTGACGCAATCCAAACACTATCGAGCAATCGTAATCAGGAGTATCAGAGTGGGTAAGTTTACGCGTGTGGCAGTGATGTCACTGCTGGTCATGGCCAGCTTCCAGGTGTCCGCCGAGATGAAGATCGCTGTTCTCGACTATCAAATGGCGTTGCTGGAATCCGACGCGGCCAAGAAGTACTCCGTTGATGCCGAGCAGCAGTTTGGCTCGCAGTTGCAGCGAGTAAAGAACCTGGAAGCCGAAGCCAAGCGTCTGCAAGAGCGTCTGCAGCGCGATGGTGAGCAATTGAGCCAAAGTGAGGCGGAGAAGCTGGATCTGGAGTTCCGTCAGAAGGCCCGTGAGTTTCAGGTTGCCTCGCGCGAGCTGAACGAAGCCAAGGCTCAGTCTGATCGCCAGATGCTCGAGGCTCTCAAGCCCAAGCTGGATGCGGCGGTAGAGGCTGTACTGAACGCCGGCGAATATGACCTGGTGCTGGATCGTGGCGGCGTTGTTGACGTCAAGCCGCAGTTCGATATTACCCGCCAGGTTATCGAGCGCCTGAACAGCAGCCGCTGATGAGCGCTGTTCAATCTCTGTCCCTTGCGCGCCTGGCTGAAGAGCTCGGCGCGCAACTCGTTGGGGACCCGCAAACCGAGATCACTGGTCTGGCCACCCTGCAGGATGCCGGTCCGGGTCAGTTGGCGTTTCTGGCCAACGCTCAGTACCGCAAGTACCTGACGGAAAGCCGCGCCAGTGCGGTGCTGCTGACCGAGCAGGATGCGCAAGGATTTTCCGGTAACGCGCTGATCGTTGCCGACCCGTATCTCACCTATGCCCGGTTGTCCCACCGCTTTGATCGCAAGCCGCAAGCCAGCGCCGGTATCCACCCCAGCGCCGTGGTGGCAGCCGATGCCGAGATTGACGCCAGTGCCAGCATTGGCCCAGGCGCGGTAATCGAGCAGGGCGCTGTGATTGCAGCCGGTGTCAGTGTTGGAGCTCAGTGCTTTGTTGGCGCTCGCTCACGTATTGGCGCAGGTGGTTGGCTGGCGCCACGGGTGACCCTGTATCACGATGTCACCATCGGTGAGCGCGTGGTCGTTCAGTCGGGTGCGGTCATCGGTTCTGAAGGCTTTGGGTTCGCCAATCAGGGCGGCACCTGGCAGAAGATCGCCCAGATTGGCGGCGTGCGCATCGGCGATGATGTCGAGATTGGCGCCAATACCACCATCGACCGTGGTGCGCTGGCCGATACGGTGATCGGTAATGGCGTCAAACTGGACAACCAGATTCAGATCGCGCACAACGTACAGGTTGGTGACCACACTGCCATGGCGGCCTGTGTCGGCATTTCCGGCAGTACCCGTATCGGCAAGCATTGCATGATTGCGGGTGGCGTTGGCATGGTCGGCCATATCGAGGTGTGCGATAACGTGTTCGTCAGCGGCATGACCATGGTTACCCGCTCGATTACCGAGCCGGGCGCCTATTCATCCGGTACGGCCATGCAGCCGGCCGGTGACTGGAAGAAGAGTGCCGCTCGCATTCGCCAGCTCGATGGCATGGCAAAACGTCTCCAGCAGCTGGAGAAACAACTCGAACAGGTGACTCAGGCGTCCTCTGACTCATCAAACGCCTGACCGGCGCCCCGCATGGGGCGCCTTTATTATTTTCAGCAAGGCCAGCAATCCATGGATATCAACGAAATCAAAGAGTACCTGCCCCACCGTTACCCCTTCCTGCTGGTGGACCGGGTGCTGGAGCTGGATCTTGAGAACAAGCAGATTCGCGCCTACAAGAATGTCTCGGTCAACGAGCCTTTCTTTAACGGCCACTTCCCGCAGCACCCGATCATGCCGGGCGTGCTGATCATCGAGGCCATGGCCCAGGCCGCTGGCCTGCTGGGCTTCAAGATGATGGGCGTCAAGCCGGCAGACGGCACCCTGTATTACTTTGTCGGCTCCGACAAGCTGCGCTTCCGTCAACCGGTGGTACCGGGTGATCAACTGCAGCTGGAAGCGACTTACCTGAGCGACAAGCGTGGCATCTGGAAATTCGCCTGCCGTGCTACTGTGGATGGTAAGGAAGCCTGCTCGGCCGAGATCATTTGTGCGGAACGCAAAATATGAGTCGTATTCACCCTCTGGCGATTGTTGACCCCGCAGCGCGGCTGGCCGATGACGTCGAGGTAGGTCCCTGGAGTTTGATCGGCCCGGACGTCGAAATCGGCGCCGGCAGCCGTATTGCCTCGCACGTCGTCATCAAGGGGCCCACCACCATCGGTCGCAACAACCGGATTTTCCAGTTTGCCTCGGTGGGTGAGGAGTGTCAGGACAAGAAGTATAACGGTGAGCCGACCAAGCTGGTGATCGGTGACAACAACGTCATCCGTGAAGGCTGCACCCTGCACCGCGGTACCGTGCAGGATGAAGGCATCACCCGTATCGGCAGTAACAACCTGCTGATGGCCTATGTGCATGTGGCGCACGACTGTGTCGTTGGCGACAACATCATCATGGCCAACAACGCCACCATCGCCGGTCACGTGCACATTGGTGATGGTGCCATCCTCGGTGGCTACACCACCGTGCACCAGTTCTGCCACATCGGCCCCTTTGCCATGAGTGCGGCCAACAGCGCCGTGTTCAAGGATATTCCGGCCTTTGTGATGGTGGGTGGTAACCCCGCCAGCGCCCATGGCATGAACTTCGAAGGTATGCGTCGCCGTGGCTATTCTGCCGAGCTTATCAGTGCGCTGCGCCGTGCCTACAAGGTGGTCTACCGTCAGGGTCTGACCACCGCCCAGGCTATGTCCGAGCTGGTCGAGGCGGCAGAGCAGTTCCCTGAAGTGGCGTTGTACTGCACGTCCATCAGCGAGTCGACCCGCGGCATTACCCGCTGACATGTCTGGTATCACACAGCCTCGTTCGGAAAAGCCCCTTTGTATCGCGCTGGTCGCCGGTGAGGCGTCCGGCGATACGCTGGGCGCTGGCCTGATCGCCGCGCTGAAACAGCGCTTTCCCAATGCACGTTTTATCGGTATCGGCGGTCCGCGCATGCTGGCCGAGGGCATGCAGACGCGCGTGCCGATGGAGCGGTTGTCGGTCATGGGCCTGATTGAGGTGCTCGGACGCCTGCGCGAGTTGCTGCGCATTCGCCGCGAGCTGGTTGAATACCTCAAGCAGGAGCAGCCGGACGTGTTTATCGGCATCGACGCGCCGGATTTCACCCTGGGGGTAGAGCAGCGCCTGCGCGATGTGGGTATTCCCACCGTGCATTACGTCAGTCCGTCGGTTTGGGCCTGGCGTGAAAAGCGCGTGCTGGGCATTGCCCAATCTACCGATCTGATGCTGACCCTGTTCCCCTTCGAGGAAGAGGTGTATCGCCGCCATGGTGTGGCTGTGCGCTGTGTTGGTCACACACTGGCTGACCGCATTGCGCTGGAGCCGGACCGCGCCGCTGCGCGCCAGACGCTCGGCGTTAAGCCGGATGCCCGTGTGCTGGCCTTGCTGCCCGGCAGCCGCAACGGCGAGTTGCGCAAGCTGGGGCGCGTCTTTCTTGAGACCGCCGCCTGGTGCCTTGAACGTCAGCCGGACCTGCAGTTCATCATGCCTTGCGCCAGCCCTGAGCGCCGTCAGCAGATGGAAGCGATTATGGCCGAGGCTGGCCTGGAACTGCCGCTGACGCTCTATGACGGTCAGGCTCACGAGGTTCTCGCCGCCTGTGACGCGGTGTTGATCGCCTCCGGCACCGCGACCCTTGAGGCCATGCTGTTCAAGCGGCCGATGGTGGTGGCGTACCGCATGGCGGGGCTGACCTTCCGTATTCTCAAGCGTCTGGTCAAGGTGGGACATGTGTCGTTGCCCAACCTGCTGGCCGGTCGTGAGGTGGCGCCCGAGTTTCTGCAGGACGCTGCCACCCCTGAGGCCATGGGCCCGGCGCTGCTTGAGCGGTTGTTGCCAACGGCCGAGCGGGTGGAGACCGAGCAAACATTCCTCGAATTGCACCAGATGCTGCGTCGCGATGCCGACCAAAGCGCCGCCGAGGCTGTTACCGAGCTGCTGGATGCACGAGGCAAGCTGTGAGCCAGTTGCTTATGGACTGGGCAACGCCAGCTGATAATGAGCTGGTTGCCGGGGTCGACGAAGTAGGGCGCGGTCCGCTGTGCGGCGCCGTGGTTACCGCTGCGGTAATCCTTGACCCGGCCCGGCCAATTGAGGGGCTCAACGACTCCAAGAAGCTGACCGAAGCGCGCCGCGAGGCGTTGTTTCCGCTGATTCAGGAGCGTGCGCTGGCCTGGTGTATTGCCCGCGCCGAGGTGGAAGAAATCGACCGCCTGAATATACTGCACGCAACCATGCTGGCCATGCAGCGCGCGGTGGCCGGCTTGAGCGTGCAGCCGACCCTGGTGTTGGTCGACGGTAACCGTTGCCCGGTATTGCCGATGCGCAGTGAGCCGGTGGTCAAGGGTGATAGCCGCGTGCCGACCATCGCCGCTGCGTCCATTCTTGCCAAGGTTGCCCGTGACCGGGAAATGCTCGAGCTGGACCAGCAGTACCCCGGCTATGGCATTGCCGGCCACAAGGGCTACCCCACGCCGGTACACCTGGCCGCACTGCGCGAGCTGGGCGCTACTCCTATTCACCGCCGTTCATTCGGCCCGGTGCGCAAGGCGCTGGAACAGTAACCTGACGTCGCGCGACTGGCCGCAGCAGTTCCCCGTCGCTACAATTCTCTGCCTGACGTTCCGCCATCTGAAACAGGATTTCCATGTCACCTTCCTTCATTCACCTGCGTGTCCACAGTGAATATTCCCTGGTTGACGGGCTGGTCAAGGTCAAGTCCTTGATCAAGGCCGTCGGCGAGGCGGGCATGCCGGCGGTAGCGATCACCGACCAGAACAACATGTGCAGTCTGGTCAAGTTCTACAAAACCGCGACCGGCGCCGGTATCAAGCCTATTTCCGGTGTCGATCTCTGGCTGACCGATGCCGAGGACGACAGCGTCCTGACCCGCATCAGCCTGCTGGCGATGGACCCCAAGGGTTACCGCAACCTGACCGAGTTGGTCTCCCGTGGCTTTACCGAAGGGCAGCGCAACGGGTTGGTGACGGTTCGCCGTGAGTGGGTGGCCGAGGCAAGCGAAGGCGTTATTGCACTGTCTGCCGCGAAGGAAGGCGAGGTCGGGCTTGCGCTGCTGTCCTCCAGTCCTGAGCGGGCCGACGAGCTGCTGGCTTACTGGATGGGCGTTTTCCCCGGGCGTTTTTATCTGGAGCTGCAGCGCACCAGCCGGGTCAATGATGAGGAACACGTGCACGCCGCCGTCGCACTGGCAGCGCGCAGCGGCTGCCCGGTGGTCGCGACCAACGATGTGCGCTTTCTCAAGCGCAGCGATTTTGAGGCTCACGAGACGCGCGTCTGTATCGGTGAAGGCCGCGCGCTGGATGACCCGCGCCGGGTCCGCCAGTACAGCGAAGAGCAGTACCTGAAAACCTCCGAAGAGATGGCCGAGCTGTTTTCGGACATTCCCGAAGCGCTGGAAAACAGCGTCGAGATTGCCAAACGCTGCAATATCGAAGTACAGCTGGGTACCTATTTCCTCCCTGACTTCCCGATTCCCGATGGCCTGACCATTGAGGAGTTCTTCAAGAAGGTCTCCTTCGAGGGGCTTGAAGAGCGCCTGAAGGTCATTCTGCCGCCCGATACCCCGGACTACGACGCCAAGCGTCAGGTCTATATCGACCGACTGAACTTTGAACTCGACATCATCAATCAGATGGGCTTTCCCGGCTACTTCCTGATCGTGATGGACTTTATCAAGTGGGCCAAGGGCAATGGCGTGCCGGTAGGCCCGGGCCGGGGCTCCGGGGCGGGCTCGCTGGTTGCCTATTCACTGCTGATCACCGACCTCGATCCGCTGGCCTATGACCTGCTGTTCGAGCGCTTCCTTAACCCGGAACGTATTTCCATGCCCGACTTTGACGTCGACTTCTGCATGGAAGGGCGCGACCGCGTTATTGATTACGTGGCCGATGCCTACGGCCGTAACGCGGTATCGCAGATCATCACCTTCGGTACCATGGCCGCAAAAGCGGTAGTGCGCGACGTGGCGCGGGTGCAGGGCAAGTCCTACGGTCTGGCCGATAAGCTGTCGAAGATGATTCCGTTTGAGGTCGGCATGACGCTGACCAAGGCCTTCGAGCAGGAAGAGATGCTGCGCGATTTTCTCGCCAACGACGAGGAAGGTCAGGAAATCTGGGACATGGCCCTCAAGCTTGAGGGTATTACCCGTAACGTCGGTAAGCACGCCGGCGGCGTGGTTATCGCCCCGACCAAGCTGACCGACTTTGCGCCGCTTTATTGTGACGAGTCCGGTGGCGGTCTGGTTACCCAGTTCGATAAGGACGATGTCGAAGCGGCGGGTCTGGTGAAGTTCGACTTCCTTGGCCTGCGTACCCTGACCATCATCAAGTGGGCAATGGAGACTATCCATCGAAAGCAGCGCGAGGAAGGGGCTACAGACGAGGAACTGGTCAACATCGACCTGATCCCGCTGGACGATGCGCCGACCTACAGCATGCTGCAGAAGGCGGAAACCACCGCCGTTTTCCAGCTTGAATCGCGCGGCATGAAAGAGCTGATCAAGAAGCTCAAGCCCGACTGTCTGGAAGACATGATCGCACTGGTGGCCCTGTTCCGTCCGGGCCCGCTGCAGTCAGGTATGGTTGACGACTTTATCAACCGTAAGCACGGCCGCGAAGAAATCTCCTACCCGCACCCCAACTATCAGTACCCGGGGCTGGAGCCGGTGCTCAAGCCTACCTACGGCATCATCCTGTATCAGGAACAGGTAATGCAGATTGCCCAGGTGATGGCGGGCTACACCCTCGGTGGCGCCGACATGCTGCGCCGGGCGATGGGTAAGAAAAAACCGGAAGAGATGGCCAAGCAGCGCGGCGGCTTTATTGAGGGCTGCGCCAACAACGGCATCGATGGCGATCTGGCCGGTAACATTTTTGACCTGGTAGAAAAGTTTGCCGGTTACGGCTTCAACAAGTCGCACTCGGCTGCCTACGGTCTGGTGTCTTATCAGACGGCCTGGCTGAAAGCCCATTACCCGGCACCCTTCATGGCAGCGGTACTGTCCGCCGATATGCACAACACCGACAAGGTGGTGACGCTGATCGAGGAATGCCGCAGCATGAAGCTGCGGATCAAGGTGCCGGACGTCAACGTATCGGAATACAAGTTCACCGTAGATGACTCCGGCGATGTGGTGTACGGCCTTGGCGCGATCAAGGGCGTCGGCGAAGGCCCGGTGGAAACCATCGTCGAGACCCGCAAGGCCGGCGGCCGCTTCAATGACCTGTTCGATTTTTGCGCGCGGGTGGATCTCAAGCGTATCAACAAGCGCGTGATGGAAGCGCTGATTCGCAGTGGCGCACTGGATCGCCTTGGCCCCTTCTTCGCCGAAGAGCTGCAGGCCTACCAGAAGCAGGTTGATCGCAACCGCGCAGCATTGATGAGCGCCATGGAAGAGGCAATCGCTTCGGCTGAGCAGACGGCGCGCAGCGCCGACTCGGGCCACGATGACCTGTTTGGTGATCTGCTCGGGCCGTCGGCCGAGCGGGATGTCTATGAAGCCTATCGCAACGTGCGCGAATGGAGCTTCAAGGAGCGCCTGCGCGGCGAAAAGGACACCCTGGGGCTCTATCTGACCGGCCACCCGATTGATGAATACGAGCGCGAGATTCGCCGCTTTGCCCGCCAGCGTATCCTTGATCTGAAGCCCTCGCGCGACAGCCAGACCATTGCCGGTCTGGTATTTGACCTGCGGGTGATGAAAAACAAGCGCGGCGACAAGGTGGGCTTTGTCACCCTGGATGACCGCTCGGCGCGCATCGAGGTCTCGCTGTTCTCCGAAGCCTATCTGGCAGCGCAGGCGCTGCTGCAAAAAGATGCTTTGCTGGTGGTTGAGGGTGAGGTGGCGGTGGATGATTTCTCCGGTGGCATGCGCGTGCGTGCCAAACGGGTGATGAGTCTGGAGGATGCGCGCACCGGGCTGCTGGACAGCGTGCGTATCAACATTGATAGCGCGCAGCACGGCGAGGACGCGCTCAACCGCATGGCCGGTCTGCTCAAGCAGTACCGTGGCGGTTGCCCGGTGACGATTGAGTATCAGCGCACCGATGCCGCCGCCTTGCTGCGCCTGGGAGATGACTGGAAGGTGGAGCCGGCTGACGATCTGTTGCAGGGGCTGCGTGACCAGTTGGGCAAAGACAGCGTCTCCTTGCACTATAGATAGCGCAAAAGCCGGATGCTCGACGGGCGCCCGGCAATCCCGTAAGGTTATTTGCGACACTTTTTTGGATGCCCGAGTTGGGCGCAAGCGGATGATGGATGCCTATGAGCAACAGCCAGAAATACTTGGAGTTTGAACAGCCGATCGCCGACCTGCAGGCCAAAATCGAAGAGCTGCGTCTGGTCGGTAGTGACAACGCGCTGAACATCACCGAAGAGATCACCCGGTTGCAGGAGAAGAGCAAGTCCCTGACCGAGAGCATCTTCGGCAACCTGAGCAGCTGGCAGGTCGCGCAAATGGCGCGCCACCCGCAGCGTCCCTACACGCTGGATTACATTCGCCACATCTTCACTGATTTTGAAGAGCTGCACGGTGATCGTCACTTTGCCGACGATGCTGCGATTGTGGGTGGTATTGCGCGCCTGGACGGCCGTGCGGTCATGGTCATCGGTCACCAGAAAGGCCGTGACGTAAAAGAAAAGGTACGCCGCAACTTCGGTATGCCCAAGCCGGAAGGCTATCGCAAGGCCTGCCGTCTGATGGAGATGGCCGAGCGCTTCAAGATGCCGATCGTCACCTTTATCGACACCCCCGGTGCGTACCCCGGTATCGACGCTGAAGAGCGCGGCCAGAGCGAAGCCATTGCCTGGAACCTGCAGGTCATGTCGCGCCTGAAGACCCCGATCATCGCTACCGTTATCGGTGAGGGTGGCTCCGGCGGCGCGCTGGCGATTGGTGTCTGCGATCACCTGATGATGCTGCAGTACTCCACTTACTCGGTTATCTCGCCCGAAGGCTGTGCCTCCATTTTGTGGAAGAGCGCCGAGAAAGCTGCAGATGCGGCGGCGGCCATGGGCATTACCGCCGAGCGTTTGAAAGAGCTGGGCCTGGTTGACACCCTGATCCCTGAGCCGCTGGGTGGCGCGCAGCGCTCACCCCAGGAAACCGCAGCGCGCATCAAGCAGCAGTTGATTACCCAGCTGGATAAACTGAGTGCCCATTCCAGCGACGAGCTGCTGGAAGCGCGTTACCAGCGCCTGATGTCCTTCGGTATTCAGTGAACCCGCAGGGGCTGCTGAGGCAGCTCGCTCCCTGCATGGGCGCCCCGGCCTGGTGGCTGGGGTTGTCCGGCGGCCTGGACTCGATGGTTCTGCTTGAGCTAATGAGCCAGGCCCGCCAACTCTCAGGTATCCCTCCGCTTCACGCCATTCATGTTCACCACGGACTGCATCCCGAGGCTGACGCCTGGGCGGCGCATTGCCAGCGTGCCTGCGATGCGCGCGGCGTGCCGTTGACGGTCGTGCGTGTGCAGGTGGGGCAGGGCGCGAGTATCGAGGAGGCGGCGCGTGACGCACGCTACGCGGCCTTTGCCGAGGTGCTGGCGCCCGGCGCCGAATTGCTGCTGGCCCATCACCGCGATGATCAATTGGAAACCCTGATGTTTAGGCTGATGCGCGGCACCGGTGTGCGCGGGTTGAGCGGCATGCCGGCGCGCCGTGCGCTGGGCGCCGGCTGGCTGTCGCGACCGCTGCTCGATTGGCGACGCAGTGAGCTGGAGGCTTGGGCTCGGCAGCAGGAGCTGGACTGGATTGAAGATCCGGCCAATGCCGATGAGCGTTTTGCCCGTACGGCCTTGCGTCACCGGATTTTGCCCGGATTACGTCATGAGTGGCCGCAGCTGGATCGCAGTCTGCTGCGCCTGGCCGAGCATGCCAGTGAGGCCGGTGCGTTGCTGGATGAGTTGGCGCAGGATGACCTGCAGCTGGTGGCGGAACCCAGTGCTGATCCGTGGCTGGCCGGCTGGCCGAGCCTGCTGCTGGCGCCGCTGCTGAGTTTGTCGGCCGCCCGGCAACGCAATCTGCTGCGCTGCTGGTTGCGTCAACAGGGGGGGCGTATGCCGGACCAGCGCCAGTTGCTAGAGGTGCAACAGCAACTGGCTGCTGGCCCTGATGCCCAGCCACAGCTGAAACTGGATGGCTTTGTCCTGTACCGTTCGTCAGATCGTCTTTGGCTGGTTCCGGCGCACTGGCTGCCAGCGCGCAGCGAACAGTCGTTGCTACCGCTGCACGGAGCCTTGGCGCTGGCGGGCAATGGCACGCTGGGCTGCCGGCCCGGGGCGGGTGGTTTGCGTGACCCGGGCGCTGGCGGCTGGCAGGTGCGGTATCGTCAGGGCAGCGAGCAGATCAAGCTGGCCGGGCGTCCGACCCGGTCGGTCAAGCAGCTGTTGCAGGAGGCGCAGATTCCTGTCTGGCTGCGCCCGTCTGTACCGTTGCTATACTCTGGCGGCGCACTGGTGTCGGTGGCTGGACGCTGGAACGCGGAGCAGGCTTTGGTGGAGGGTGCAGGCAGCGGTTTTACCGTCAGTTGGGAGCCGGTTTCGGATTGAGCAAGCGGGGGCTGTCTGGTATCCTGACTTCCCATCTTGTCGAGACTTTGGCTGGCCGTTCGGGCTGCCTCTGACTCCCTTCGAATTCCTCGCGGTGCAAGCCGCTTAACTGTTCAATCTATGGGTTTTTCATGACGCGCTACATCTTCGTCACGGGTGGTGTTGTTTCTTCTTTGGGCAAGGGCATTGCCTCGGCGTCCCTCGCGGCGATCCTTGAGGCGCGCGGTCTGAAGGTCACCATGCTAAAGCTGGATCCCTATATCAACGTGGATCCGGGGACCATGAGCCCCTTCCAGCATGGCGAAGTCTTCGTAACCCACGATGGCGCCGAGACTGACCTTGATCTGGGCCATTACGAGCGTTTCGTCAACGCCACCATGAGCCAGAACAACAACTTCACCACCGGCCGCGTTTACGCCGACGTGCTGCGCAAGGAGCGCCGTGGTGACTACCTGGGTGCGACCATCCAGGTGATTCCGCATATTACCGACGAGATCAAGAGCCGCATCATCAAGGGTGCAGGCGATGCCGATGTGGCGCTGGTCGAAATCGGCGGTACCGTGGGCGACATCGAGTCCCAGCCGTTCCTGGAGGCGATTCGCCAACTGCGTGTCGAAGTCGGTGCCAAGCGCGCCATGCTGATGCACCTCACGCTGGTGCCGTACATCGCCACCGCTGGCGAAACCAAGACCAAGCCGACCCAGCACTCGGTGAAGGAGCTGCGCTCCATCGGCCTGCAGCCTGATGTGCTGATCTGCCGCTCCGACCACCCGATCGACCTGTCCTCGCGCCGCAAGATTGCGCTGTTCACCAACGTGGAAGAGCGTGCTGTTATCGGTCTGGAAGACGTTGATACCATCTATCGCATCCCCTCCGTACTGCACGCCCAGGGCCTGGACGACTTCGTCGTTGAGCGCTTTGGTCTGGAGTGCGGTTCTGCCGATCTGGCCGAGTGGGAGCGTGTGGTTGACGCCAAGCTCAACCCCGAGCACGAAGTCACCATCGCCATGGTCGGCAAGTACATGGAGCTGCTGGATGCCTACAAGTCGCTGATCGAAGCACTCAGCCACGCCGGTATCCAGGCGCGCACCAAGGTTAACGTGCGTTATATCGACTCCGAAGACATCGAGCAGCAGGGCCTGTCGCTGCTGGACGGCGTCGACGCCGTGCTGGTGCCGGGCGGCTTCGGCTCCCGCGGTGTCGAAGGCAAGATTGCTGCGGTGCGTTACGCCCGCGAGAACAAAATTCCCTACCTGGGCATCTGCCTGGGCATGCAGGTGGCGGTCATCGAATATGCCCGCAACGTGCTGGGCTGGAGCGATGCTAACTCCACCGAGTTCGACAAGACTTCCGGCCACCCGGTTGTTGGTCTGATCACCGAGTGGCAGGACGCATCCGGTGAAACCGAGCTGCGCACCGAGGCTTCCGATCTGGGCGGCACCATGCGCCTGGGCGCTCAGGAGTGCTCGCTGGAGCCGGGTTCCAAGGCCCATGCCTGCTACGGCAAAGACGTCATCGTCGAGCGTCACCGTCACCGCTACGAGGTCAACAACAACCTGCTGCCTGATCTGCAGGCCGGTGGGCTGCAGATCTCCGGCCGCTCCGGCGACGGCGCGCTGGTCGAGGTGGTTGAAGTGGGCGATCACCCGTGGTTTGTGGCGTGCCAGTTCCACCCGGAATTCACCTCTACGCCCCGTTACGGCCACCCGCTGTTCAGCGGCTTTATCGGTGCGGCGCTCAAACAGCGCGGCTAAGCCCAGACACAAGTCCAGACAAGAGGCTGGTTCATGACACAGAAAATCGTGCGCGTTGGCGATATCGAAATGGCCAACGACAAACCCTTCGTGCTTTTCGGCGGGATGAACGTACTGGAGTCCCGTGATCTGGCAATGCAGATTTGCGAACGCTACGTCGAAGTGACCGAGAAGCTGGGTATCCCCTATGTGTTCAAGGCCAGCTTCGACAAGGCCAACCGTTCCTCGATCAACTCCTTCCGTGGCCCCGGCCTAGAAGAGGGGCTGAAGATCTTTGAAGAGGTCAAGCGCACCTTCAACGTGCCGGTGATCACCGATGTGCACGAGCCCCATCAGGCTGCGCCGGTTGCCGAAGTCTGTGACATTATCCAATTGCCGGCCTTCCTGTCCCGGCAGACTGATCTGGTTGTGGCGATGGCCAAGACCAATGCCGTGATCAACATCAAGAAGGCCCAGTTCCTCGCGCCGCAGGAAATGAAGCACATCCTCACCAAGTGTGAAGAGGCGGGCAATGACCGTCTGGTGCTGTGCGAGCGTGGTTCCTCCTTCGGCTACAACAACCTGGTCGTCGACATGCTTGGCTTCGGCATCATGAAGCAGTTCGAGTACCCGGTGTTCTTCGACGTGACCCACGCCCTGCAGATGCCGGGTGGCCGCAGTGACTCGGCCGGCGGTCGTCGTGCCCAGGTTACCGATCTGGCCAAGGCGGGCATGAGCCAGGGCCTGGCGGGTCTGTTCCTTGAAGCACACCCTGATCCTGATAACGCCAAGTGCGATGGCCCCTGTGCCCTGCGCTTGGACAAGCTGGAGCCGTTCCTTGCTCAGTTGAAGTCGCTTGATGAGCTGATCAAGAGCTTCCCGACGCTGGAAACGGCTTGAGCCGCTACCGCTTTCACCCGATTGACCCGATATACGGAGCTAGCAAGTAAAGATGGCAAAAATCATTGATATCAAGGGCCGTGAGGTTCTGGACTCGCGCGGTAACCCCACCGTTGAAGCGGACGTGATTCTGGAAGGCGGCATCATGGGCAGCGCTTGCGCACCCTCCGGCGCCTCCACCGGTTCGCGCGAAGCGCTGGAACTGCGTGATGGCGACAAGAGCCGTTATCTGGGCAAGGGCGTGCTCAAGGCTGTTGCCAATATCAATGGCCCCATCCGCGAGCTGCTGGTTGGCCGTGATGCGACCGCTCAGGCCGAGCTGGACCGCGCGATGATCGAGCTGGACGGCACCGAGAACAAGGCTACTTTGGGCGCCAACGCCATCCTGGCTGTTTCCCTGGCTGCTGCCAAGGCTGCTGCACAGGCCAAGGGCGTGCCGCTGTACGCGCACATCGCCGACCTGAACGGCACCCCCGGCGTCTACTCCATGCCGGTGCCGATGATGAACATCATCAACGGTGGTGAGCACGCCGACAACAACGTCGACATTCAGGAGTTCATGGTTCAGCCGGTTGGCGCCAAGAACTTCGCCGATGCACTGCGCATGGGCGCTGAAATTTTCCACCACCTCAAGGCGGTTCTGAAGGCGCGCGGCCTGAACACTGCCGTGGGTGATGAAGGTGGCTTTGCGCCGAACCTGGCGTCCAACGAAGATGCGCTGGCTGCCATCGCCGAAGCCGTTGCCAATGCTGGCTATACCCTGGGTGATGACGTTACTCTGGCACTGGACTGCGCTTCCAGCGAGTTCTACAAAGACGGCAACTACGATCTGGCTGGCGAAGGCAAGGTATTCGATGCGGCCGGTTTTGCTGACTACCTGGCTGGCCTGACCCAGCGCTACCCGATCATCTCCATCGAAGACGGCATGGACGAGTCCGACTGGGCTGGCTGGAAAGTCCTGACCGACAAGATCGGCGAAAAGGTACAGCTGGTCGGTGACGACCTGTTCGTAACCAACACCAAGATCCTCAAGCGCGGTATCGACGAGAAGATCGGTAACTCCATCCTGATCAAGTTCAACCAGATCGGTTCGCTGACCGAGACCCTGGAAGCGATCCAGATGGCCAAGGCTGCCGGCTTCACCGCCGTTATCTCGCACCGCTCTGGTGAGACCGAAGACAGCACCATCGCCGACCTGGCTGTGGGTACCGCTGCCGGTCAGATCAAGACCGGTTCGCTGTGCCGTTCCGACCGCGTTTCCAAGTACAACCAGCTGCTGCGTATCGAAGAGCAACTGGCTGGCCAGGCGCCCTATAAGGGTCGCGCCGAGTTTCGCGGCTGATCGGTCTGGCGGGTACGCTCACGCGTA
>CEVI01059457.1_pt1 | contig 125691 bp, 118 predicted proteins | sample 531471 | NCBI WGS metagenome assembly CEVI01 (sample SAMEA2623513, study PRJEB7988) | marine metagenome | isolation source: saline water (ENVO:00002010), including
CCTTGCATCTGCACGCTTGAGCACTCGCAGAGGGCGTGTGGAATTGGTCAGTGCTTCCTTAGGCCGCTTGTTTCTGCAGACTGATCCAGGTGGCCTCTGCCCAGCCCACAGGCTGGCCGTCTGCTGTATAGATGGCGGTTCCGGCCTGGTGCTTGCGGCCATCGTGGGCGATGGCCCAGCCGGTTACGACCAACTGCTCGCCGACCTTGATCGGGCGCTCGATGTGCGCGGCAAAGCGGCCCAGCAGGGCAACGCCGGCCTGATCTTTCACGGCAAAGTAACCGGGGCAGTCCAGCGCTGCCCAGACAAATTCCGGGGCAACTGTGCCGTCACCGGCGTCCAGCGTGCTGTCCGGCGTCCAGGGGCAGGCAACGGTACTGTCACGACCGTTCACCGGGCCGGTGTGCAGCAGCAGGCCATCGTGCTCGCAGCGGTCGGTACCGCAGACAAAGCAGCCGGGCAGGCCATGCTGCTCGTAGCCGCTGAAGCGGGGGCGGGCGGCTTCGGCGTCGGCCAGGCTGACGGCGGGTGGCAGCGTCAGGGCAAACTGATAAGGGCGGGCGCTGCCGAGCAGCGTCTCACCCTGCAGCAGACGCGCGCCGTCTGCGTCGCGCACGATCACAAGGTCGGTGTCCAGCGGCGGCGGTGCGTGCAGGGTGACCTGCGCGGGTTCGCCCAGGGCGTTGGCCAGCAGGCCGCAGACGTAGCCGCCGTTGCCGCTATTGGGCGGGCCGCAGAAGCGTTTGCGGATAATGGTCGGTATGGTGTTTTGCATCGTATCTTCCTTAATGGCTCCAGCCGCCGCAGACCGGGAAAACCTGGCCAACGAAACAGTTGGCTGCGTCCGAGCACAGATAGGCGGCGAAGTGGCTGTCTTCTTCTGCCGAGACCAGTCGCCCAAGCGGAACTTCGCGTTGCAGACGCGCCTGAAATGCCGGATTGGCCTGAATCTCGGGTGGGAAATAGGTGGGGTTATCGACAAAGTTCTGGGCGATGGCGTTGACCTGCACACCCTTGCCTGCAACCTCGGCGCCCACGGCTTGCACCCAGGCCAGCTGGGCACCGCGCGCGGCGCTGTAGCTGGAGGCGCGCTTCATGCCGCGCAGGGCTGAGGCACTGCCCATCAGCACAATCTTGCCATGGCCGCGCGCAGTCATGGCCGGCAGCACAGCGCGGGCAAAGCGGGGTAGCGGATCGACCATGTGGCGAAACAGCAGGCCCCATTCTTCGTCCTCTACCTGATCGGCTGGCGTACTCGGCGCGGGCACGCCCAGATTCAGCAGCAATACATCAAAGCTGCCCACTTCGGCGATCAGCTTTTGCGGCGCCTTCGGGTCCAGAAAGTCGCGGTTATCGGCGACGACCTCCGCGCCGCAGGCTTGCAGCGTGCGCTGCAGCGCCGGCCCCATGAAATCCGCTGCCTGGGTCAGCAGGATGCGCTTGTTACTCAGATCACACAGGCTCATCGTTCCTCTCCGTGTCAGGTTGCGGGGAAGTGACGCTCCAGAAACGGCAGCAGCAAGCCGTTTACGTCGGCAGGCTTCTCGGCCTGAATCCAGTGGCCGCAGTCGGCGATCACATGCTGTTCAACCTGCGGCACCACACTGGGCATTTTCTTGATGGTATAGGCTTCCAGTGCGCCAACCGGGTCACGGTCGCCGATCAGGAACAGGGCGGGTTGTTCGATCTGGCGGCCGGCCAAAGGCTCGGTACGTTCCCAGTTGCGCTCAAAGTTGCGATACCAGTTGATCGGGCCGCGGAAGCCGCTTTGCTTAAAGGTTTCGACGTAGACCTCGAAGGCCTCGTCGGAGCACCAGGCGGGTTGCCGGCCCGGGTCGGTGTAATCCTCAAGCCAGGCTGAGTCGGCCGGTTTGTCCTGTACCAGGGCGCCGCCTGCCTGGCTGTCCAGACCGTGCATCATCAGGCGCATGGTGCGCGGTATATCTGCGGCCAGTTCGGCTTCGGCCGGACCCTGGGTCTGGAAGTACAGCATGTAGTGGAACTTGTCCTTGTAGGCCTCGCGCATCATGTTGATCGCCGGCTGACGCGGGCGTCCGCCGAAGGGCACCGACAGGCCGCACACTGCCTTGACGCGGGCCGGCTCCAGCAGTGCCAGGTGCCAGGCAATGGGGGCGCCCCAATCGTGGCCGATCATGGCTACCTGCTCATGGCCGAAATGGTTCATCGCGCCCTGAATGTCACCGCAGATGGTGATCAGGTCATAGGCCTCGACCGCTTCTGGTGCCTCGGTAGCACCGTAACCGCGCATTTCCGGGGCAAAAACCCGGTAACCCTGAGCCGCCAGCGCAGTGATCTGATGGCGCCACGAGTACCAGCACTCGGGGAATCCGTGCAGCAGCCAGACTGGCTTGCCGCTCTCGGGGCCTGCGATATGCACACTGAGCTGAATGCCGTTGACCTTGATCAGTTGTTGTTGTGTCTGCTGCATACTGCTCTCCACTGAGTCCTGAGGCCACACTATGGCAAATCGGCGGCGATATGGCGCGATTGTCGCATGCGCATTCATCAGCCGAAGTGTCGAATATCGGTGCCGTGCATGACTCGCATATGATCTGCCTTATCGGCTCTGGGTAATACACGTCTGAGTCTCAGGCTGAGCTACGCTTATTACGTGGGTTTTAACAGCTGTCCTCACAGGGAGTTCGGACCGTTAATGAAGCGATTGCGTCCCTGGTTTACCTTGCAGGGTCTGATTGCCGTATCCATTGTCGTGTGCCTGTTGGCAATGCTGCTGGTGACTGCCCTGCAGGGATATCGTGGTGCCCGTGCAGTGCTGATTGCCGCCGCTACCGATTCGGCCAGGCAGTTCAGTTCGCTGCTTGACGAGCGAACCGAGCGGTTACTGTCGCCGGGCCAGAATGCCCTGTACATGCTGGTTCATGATCCTCTGATGACCTCCGACTCGCTGCGCGAGCGTTCCGCGCGGTTGCCGGCGCTCGCCCAGTTGCTGGGGGATGGCAAGACTGTAAGCGCGGTTTACGCTGGTTACCCGAACGGCGAGTTTTTCCTCGTGCGGCGTGTGCCTGAAGGCGGGCTCGATGGTTTTCAGCTACCGGAGGGCACGCATTTTCTGGTGCAGTCGGTGGAGCGTGATGCTGATCAAATGCTCGGGCGCTGGTTGTTCTACGATGCCGCGCTGCACCAGATCGGGAGTCGACCGGTGCCGGAGTACCAGTACGATCCACGGAGTCGCCCCTGGTACCAGCTCGCGCAGACCTCTGAAGGAGTAGTGCTGACCGAGCCCTATCTGTTTTTTACTACCGGACAGGTAGGCCTGACGATGGCTCTGCGCAGCAACTTGACGGGCGCGGTGCTGGGGCTGGACGCAGCGGTCGATGATCTCGCGGTCGAGGTCAAGGATATGCACCTGACGCCGGGTACCCAGATGGCGATTGTCAGTGGCAGGCGGGTTGTTGCTTACCCGGATCTGGATAGATTGATCATCCGGGACGAGGGTGCAGAGCCCAGACTGGCGATGATCGATGAGCTGCAGGTGCCGGTACTGGCTGAATTGGCCGATCTGAAACTGGATTCCTCTCAGGTGCAATTGCTGCCTCGGGAAGATGGTGACTGGTATGTCATTAGCCTGCCGCTGACACGCATTGGCGATGATCTTGGTCGGGTGCTGATTGCCATGCCCGGAAAGGAGATGCTTGCCGGCGTGGTGGGTATCCTCAAGCATCAGGCCATGTGGGCGCTGGTTCTGATGTTATTGCTGGTATTGATCGGCTGGGCTCTGGGGCAGCGTCTTGGCGGCCCCCTCAAGGCGCTGGCTGATCAGGTTGGCCACTTGGCCAACATGGAGTTTTCACAGAAGATCGGCGTTCGCTCCCGGATTCGCGAGGTCAACGACCTGGGCGTGGTCATCGGGCGCATGGCTGGCGCTATTCATCACTTTCAGCAGATATCGCTGGCGCTCAGTCGTGAGACGCGGCTGGAGCGCATGTTGGATGTTGTGCTGGAGCACCTGATCGACATGGCCAAAGGCCGTGGTGGCGCGGTGTTTCTGTATGACGAGGACAGTGGTGAACTGAAGCTGGCCAGCGGCATTAATGCCGAGCACTACCCGCAGTCGATGACGTTGGATGAAGAGCTGCGCAGCAAGCCGGCCCGGGTGCTGGCAACGCGGCTTGATCGTGACCACCGTTACCTGACGCTGGCATTGCGTGATCGCCAGGAAAATCTTGTGGGGGTCCTGGCGGTGGAGGTTTCGCCGCTTCTGCCAGCCAAGACGGTGTCCAGCCTGCGGCAGTTTCTGGACAGCCTCTCTGGCACCCTGGCCGTTGCTATCGAAACCCGCCAGCTGTTCGACGATCAGCAGGTGTTGATGGAGTCGATCATTCGCCTGCTGGCCACGGCCATTGACGCCAAATCGCCCTACACCGGCGGGCACTGCGATCGTGTACCGCAGCTGGCCGAGATGTTGCTCAACCGTGCCCTGGCCTCGGAAAGCGGCGCACTTGCCGAATTCTCGATGGATGATGAGCAGCGCTATGCCTTCCGCATTGCGGCCTGGATGCACGACTGCGGCAAGATCACCAGCCCTGAATACGTAGTCGACAAGGCCACCAAGCTGGAAACCATCTACAACCGCATTCATGAGGTCCGCACGCGCTTCGAGGTGCTGTGGCGAGATGCGGATATCCGCTACTGGCAGGGCCTTGCCGAAGGGCGAGATGAGGCCGAGCTGGCCGCCGAATTGGCCCAGACCCGGCAACGTCTGCAGGCGGAGTTCGACGAGGTGGCCAAGGCAAACGTGGGTGGTGAGTTCATGCGCGAGGAGGATGTCGAGCGTTTGCGCCAGATTGCCGAGCAGACTTGGGTGCGCCACTTTGATGATCGGCTCGGTCTGTCGCAGGAAGAAATGCAGCAGCTGGACGGCGTGCCGGCGCAAACGTTGCCGGTGGTCGAGCGCCTGCTTAGCGACAAGCCCGAGCACAAGGTGCCTTGGGGGGATCGCAAACCGCCCGTTGCCAAGGATGATCCGCGCAACATCTGGGGCTTTGATATGGATGCGCCGCAATACAGCTTTGACCGGGGTGAGCTGCATAACCTGTCCATTCAGCGTGGCACGCTGACGGCCGAAGAGCGCTTCAAGATCAACGATCACATCGTGCAGACCCTGATCATGCTCAGTACCTTGCCGTTCCCGCGGGCGCTGCGCGACGTACCGCAGCTGGCGGCTACGCACCATGAGAAGCTCGATGGCACCGGTTATCCACGTCGTCTGGGTGAGGACCAGTTGTCGGTGCCTGATCGGGTGCTGGCCATTGCCGACATATTTGAAGCACTGACCGCGGCGGACCGCCCCTACAAACCGGCGAAAACCCTGTCCGAGGCGGTCAGGATCATGCTGTTTATGGCCAAGGATCGGCACATCGACGGCGAGCTGCTGGCGCTGTTTTTGCGCACCGGTGTGCACGAGCAATACGGTCAGCTGTTCCTGCAGCCGCAGCAGTGCGATCAGGTCGATGTGGAAGGGTGTCTGGCTCAGCTGCGAGAGTGGCATGTGATCGCCTGATCGCCTCCTGGTTGTTGACCGTAGATGACAGAAATGTGGCAATCTGTTCGGCTGCTGGTGGCCTGTTTCACCAGCAGCCGTGAGTCTGAACAAGAGAGCTGTCATGTTGAGCCTGTCGCCCGTTGCTGAATCTGCCACCTTGCTGCGCCGCATCGGCGTGGTTGTCGGTTCTGTTCTGGTTACCCTGGGATATTGTCTGGATGTGCTCTGGCGAGCTGCTGCCAGACGGCTGGATCGCGCGCGGGTGGATCGCTACACGCGCGGCTGGGCGGCGGCCTTGCTCAGGTTGGTGCGCCTGCAGGTCAGTGTCTTTGGTACGCCTCCGGACTTCAGTGACGGACGCCGCTATATCATTCTTTGCACCCATGCCAGTCACTACGATATTCCGGTCAGCTTTGTGGCGTTGCCGGGCTCCATTCGCATGCTGGCCAAGTCGGAGTTGTATCGCATTCCGGTGCTGGGGTTGACCATGCGCCTGGCGGAGTTTCCTGCAATCAATCGCCACAAGCGCAATCAGGCGCTGGCCGATCTGGCCCGTGCCCGGCAAATGATGGAGTCGGGCATCGTACTGTGGGCGGCGCCAGAGGGGACGCGCTCACGCACCGGTGAGTTGTTGCCGTTCAAAAAGGGATGTTTTCACCTGGCGCTGGATACCGAGGCGGTGATCGTGCCGGTCGCCATACGCGGCATTCACAAGGTGCTGCCGGCGCGCAGCTGGCGCTTCAACCTCGGCCAGCAGGTGTCGGTCCATATCGGCGAGCCGATTGACGCGGCGACCTATACGCGAGAAGACTTGCCAGAGCTGATGGCCGAGACGCGCCAGCGGATCGCGACGCTGCTCGGAGGCTAGCCACGCGGTTCAGCGCTGACCTGACTCTTCAACGGCCAGGTGAAATTGCGCGCCTTCTGCTTCCAGCGGTGCGAGGGTGGCGATGCAGTAGTCCAGTTCCTGCAGCAGGTCTCGCACTTTGTTGCTGTTCAGGCCGCTGTGCGGGGATTTGCGCAGGTGGTGCTGGAGGGCTTCCAGCGTGCTCATGCCGGTTGCGACCGGCTGCCAGCTGACGTCTTCAATCCCCCAGATCTGGCCGGTCTGCGGGTCTGGTTCGGGCACGGCCTTTTTCGCTTCATCGTCCAGCATGGCCACGGCGGCCTGCAGCTCCAGCGCGGTGGTGTCGACAAAGCTGCTGAGCTCCGAGACGCCCAGAGTGCGGCACAGCCCATCGAGTAGCTTCAGCTCGTTACGCAAGGTATTGAGCAGACGGTCATCGGGCTGGAATTGACGGTTCAGCAGGGTGTTCAGCCGCAGGGCGCTTGCCACAGTGTGCTCCTGAGTCGAGGGGGAATTGAGCTGGGCCTACTGTAACCCAGAGACCTGCCGTCCTGCACCGCCGTGCTCATTCGATCCAGCGGTACAGCGTGCGCCGGGTGATGCCCAGGATGTCGGCGGCCCGGCGCTTGTTGCCGCCGGTGGCGCTGAGCACCTGATGAATATATTGGCGCTGCACTGTCTCCAGACTGGGCAACTGCTCCAGCGCGGCACCTGTCAGCCCATCCAGCAGCGGCACGCCGGGGGAGCCCGGGTTGTGCTGTTCGGCCTGCTGCAGTCGGTCCGGCAGGTTGCTCAGCTCGATCAGGTCGCCGGTGCAAAAGGTGGCAGCGCGCTCCACGGCGTTTTGCAGCTCGCGCACGTTGCCCGGAAAGGTGTGGCGCTGCAGCGCCAGGCGGGCGTCGTCGGCAAAACCCTTGATGTGGCGTTGCTGCCTTGCGTTGAAGCGAGCCAGAAAGAAGTCGGCCAGCGCGTGAATGTCATCGGCTCGCTCGCGCAGGGCCGGCACCTGCAGGGTGAAGGTTTCCAGGCGATAGAACAGGTCCTCGCGGAAGCTGCCATCTGCCACGCAGTCGGGCAGCTGGCGGTTGGTCGCGGCGATGACGCGGACGTTCAGTTGAATCTCGTGGTCGCTGCCGACCGGTCTCACCTTGCCGTCCTGCAGGGCGCGCAGCAGCTTGGCCTGCAGGGCGAGGGGCATTTCGCCAATCTCATCCAGCAGCAGGGTGCCGCCGTCGGCCTGCTGGAACAGGCCAGCGCGGTTTTTGCGGGCGCCGGTATAGGCGCCGGCGGCGTGGCCAAAGAACTCGCTTTCCATCAGCTCGCTGGGGATGCCGCCGCAGTTGACGACCATATAAGGAGCGGACTTGCGACTGCTTTGCTCGTGCACGGCGCGGGCAACCAATTCCTTGCCGGTGCCGCTTTCGCCCTGAATAAGCACCGGGCCATCGGCGTCTGCCACTTGGCGGATGTCCTGAAACAGCCGCCGCATCACGCTGCTCTGGCCGATGATGCCGTGAAATTGCTCCACTGCCATGATGGAGCGGTAGCGTTGCACTTCACGGCGCAGGCGGCGATTTTCCAGCAGGCGGCTTGCCGTGAGCAGGAAGTGGTCCATTTCCAGCGGTTTGGTAAGAAAGTCGTCGGCGCCTTGCTGCAGCGCCTGCACGGCCTGTTGTACCGAGCCAAATGCGGTGATGATCAGCATTGCCGGGGCCGGGTTCAGGCTCTGCGCGACGGGCAGCAGGCTCAGGCCGTTGGCGCCGGGCAGGCGCAGGTCGCTGATCAGCAGATCAATATCGCCCTGTTGCAGCAGCGGCTGAGCTGCTTCGGCACTGGCGCAGGCGCTCACCCGGTAGCCCTCGGCTTCCAGTTCTTCCTGCAGCAGTTCGCGCAGCCCCGGATCGTCTTCGACCAGCAGCAGATGTTCGGTGTGGCTCATGCGTTGTTCTTCCCTTGATCAACCGGCAGCAGCAGGCTGGCACGGCAGCCGCCCAGTGGGCTGCTGTCCAGCACAAGTTGCCCGCCGTGTTCTTCGGCGATGGTGTTGACAATGGCCAGCCCCAGCCCGGTGCCTTCGCCCGGTGGCTTGGTGGTAAAGAAGGGCTCGAGCAGTTGCTCGCGGCTGGCTTCGGGCAGGCCTGGGCCGTCGTCGTCAATATCAATGCGCAGTTGCCCCTGCTGTTGACTGAGCTGCACTTGCAGGCGCTGTTCGCTGGCTTGCAGGGCGTTGCGCAGCAGGTTGAGCAGGGCCAGCTCCAGACGGCCCGGGTCGCCTTTGACCGTGGGCAGCGTCTGCGTGCTGTCGGCCTCCAGTTCCAGTTGCCGCCCGGCGACCTCCAGCTCGGGCGTAATGGCCGCTACTGCGCTGTCGAGTACCTGACGCAGTGACGTTGCGCGTGGCTCTGCGGCGCTTGGGCGACTGTAATCAAGCAGTTGGCGAACCGTGTGGGTGAGGCGGGCTACCTGCCCGCGGATAGCGCCGAGCTCGCGCTGCTGGCCCTCGTCATCGGCAGCCCGGCGCTGCAGGCGCCGGGCGCGTCCGTCGATCACGCTGAGTGGTGCACCCAGCTCATGGGCGACCCCGCGTGCCATGCCGCCAATGGCTGCCATTTTCTCCTGATCCTTGAGTTGCGCCAGCAGGCCGGTTTCGGCGGCGCGGCGCTCATCCAGCTCCAGCTGTGCCTGTTCGATGCTGTCGAGCATCTGGTTCAGCCCCTCGGCCAGCGCGGCGACTTCGGTTGGGCCCTCCAGCGCCGCGCGGTGGGCATGATCACCCTGAGCAACCCGCTGCATATGTTCCAGCAGGCGGTCCACATGGCGGCCAACGCCGCCGTAGTGCCCGAGCATCACCGCGCAGAGGATACCGATAGCCAGCACGGCCCAGGCCAGCCAGGCAATGATCTCGAGTTGGTCTAGCGCGCGACCGAAGTCGCTGGCCCGCCGGGTTATCTGAATCAGCCCCTGAATCTGCCCGCCGGCGTCGAAAAGCGGCATGAAGTGTGAGAACAGGTGGCGACCGCCCACCTGACTGAACCCCTGCTGGGCCTGGCCGGTAGACACAATAAGGTCGGGGATGGCGGTCCGGGTCAGGTCGCTTTCGGTGATGCCGGCCGACGCCAGGCGCACGCCGTTGACGTCGAAAACCGACGCACCGTAGACCTCACCGATAATAAAGACTGAGCCCAGTGCGAGCTCGATCGCCTGCTCGTCGTGCTCGCGCAGGGCGTTGCCGATGGGGATGCTGATCGCCCGGCCGATCAGCTCCAGGTCATCCTTCAGGCGTTGTTGCTGAAACTGGCTGGCCTGTTCCAGACCAAAGCGGATGCCCAGTGCGGTGAGCACCAGCAATGGCAGCACAACAAACAGCAGAAGTGTGCGTTGCAGGCCGCTGATGCCGAGCCAGGAAAACGGGTCATATTTGAACGGGTATTTTTTGCTCATGTTTAAAAAAGATACGTTTTTGTGGGCGATTCAGGCAAGCTGAAAGGCGTTTCGGTTTGTGTTTTTAAAAATAAAGTCTTTAAAAACAGGTGGTTATTGTCTTTTCTCGATTCTTGGCACGGTCTCTGCTCTATATCCAGTGACACTCAACGAAGGAGAAACACCATGACGAATCTGAAAAAACTGACTGCTGCCCTGTGTGTTGTGACCCTGAGCGCTGGTGTACCGTTCGCTGTTGCTCAATCCACTGGCGGTTCCGCCGGCCAGCAGTACGGTGCCCCCTCGGCAGCGGCCGCAGCAGCGCCGGTGACCGATGAGGACCTGGAGAAATTCGTCACAGCGGAGAAGAAGGTCAACGAAATCCGCCAGGAGCTGACTGAAGAGCTGAGCAATGCCGGTGACCAGCAAGAAGCCCAGCAGATGCAGCTGGACGCTCAGGAAGAGATGGTAGAAGCCATTCAGGACGAGGAGATGGATATCCCTCGTTACAACGAAATCGCCTCGCGCATGCAGACAGATATGGAGCTGCGTCAGCGCGCACAGCAGGTAAACTGACAGCGTGATCTGAGTTGAGAAAAAGGGGCTTCGGCCCCTTTTTTGATGCCTTGTCAGGGCGTGCTGTATTCCGGGCGCTGGGCCAGCCCGCGTTTGAGGTGGTCAACCAGTTGGCGGACCTTGGGCGATAGATGGCGCTGCTGCGGATACAGCGCCCACACGGCGGTATGCGGCGGCTGGTGCTGGGGGAGCAGGGCGCGTAGGGCGCCGCTACGCAGGTGGCCCTGCACGTAGTAGTCCGGCAGCTGGCACAGGCCAAAACCACGCAGCGCTGCTTCCAGCACGGCCTGCCCGCTGTTGCAGCGCCAGTTGCCCTGTACCCGAACCGGTAGTTCTCGGCCGCGCTGTTGGAAGGTCCAGACGTCGCTGCTGCCGATCAGGCAGTTATGCCGGGGCAGCTCCGACAGGCTGTGCGGCGCGCCAAAACGCTCGAGATAGGCTGGCGCAGCGCACAGGTACATGTGACGCGGGGCTATGCGGGTGGCGATCAGGCTGGAATCCTGCAACCGGCCAAGCCGAATGGCCAAGTCGTAACTGCCATGCAGCAGGTCGAGGGTCTGGTTGGTGAGTGTCATTTCTACGCGCAGCTGCGGGTGTTGCTGCATAAAGTCATCGACGATGGGCATGATGAAGCTTTCGCCGTAGGCCACGGCGCAGGTCATGCGTAGCAGGCCTTTGGGCTCGCTGCCGAGATCGGTGATGGCCTGCAGCGCTTCGTCGCGGGCGTCGATCAGGCGCTGGCAATGCTGCAGGAAGGTCTGGCCCGCTTCGGTCAGGCTGACGCGGCGGGTGCTGCGGTAGAACAGACGGCTCTGCAGCCGGTCTTCCAGTCGCGCAATCTGTCGGCTGACATGGGAGGAGGAGACACCCAGGCGGGTTGCCGCGCCGGTGAAGTGTCCGGTCTCGGCTACGGCTACAAACTCGTCGATCCCTTCCCAGTTGCTCATGCCGGCCCCTATGATTATCCCTGTACAGCATTAATGTTTTGTCTTGTGGGGGATTATCCACGAAACCGCTCTCTACTACACTTGCCAACCTGTTGTTCCTTCAATCAATGGAGAATCCCATGATCAAGTCCCGCGCCGCTGTGGCCTTTGCGCCGAATGAACCCCTGCAGATCGTTGAAGTCGACGTTGCCCCGCCGCAGGCCGGCGAGGTGCTGATTCGCATCGTTGCTTCCGGTGTTTGCCACACTGATGCCTACACCCTGTCCGGTCAGGACAGCGAAGGTGTGTTCCCCTGCATCCTCGGTCACGAGGGCGGCGGTGTGGTTGAAGCCGTGGGTGAGGGTGTGACATCCGTCCAGGTCGGCGATCACGTGATTCCGCTGTATACCGCTGAATGTGGCCAGTGCAAGTTCTGCAAATCGCAGAAGACCAACCTGTGCAGCTCGGTGCGTACCACCCAGGGCAAAGGCCTGATGCCCGACGGCACCAGCCGTTTCAGCTACAAGGGTGAGCCGATCTATCACTACATGGGCTGCTCTACCTTCTCCGAGTACACCGTACTGCCGGAAGTCTCCGTGGCCGTGATTCCGAAAGAAGCGCCGCTGGAAAAGGTCTGCCTGCTGGGCTGTGGCGTTACCACCGGTATCGGCGCTGTGCTGAACACGGCCAAAGTAGAGGCGGGCGCTACCGTCGCCATCTTTGGTCTGGGTGGTATCGGTCTGGCTGCGATCATCGGCGCCAAGATGGCCGGTGCCAGCCGCATCATCGGTATCGACATCAACCCGGGCAAGGAAGGTATCGCCCGTGAGCTGGGTCTGACCGAGTTCGTCAATCCGAAGGATTACGACAAGCCGATTCAGGAAGTCATCGTCGACATGACCGACGGCGGTGTGGATTACAGCTTTGAGTGCATCGGTAACGTGCAACTGATGCGCGCGGCGCTGGAGTGCTGTCACAAGGGTTGGGGCGAGTCCACCATCATCGGTGTGGCACCGGCTGGCGCCGAGATCAGCACCCGTCCGTTCCAACTGGTGACCGGTCGCGTCTGGCGTGGCAGTGCTTTCGGTGGCGTCAAAGGCCGCACCGAGCTGCCAAGCTATGTCGAGAAATCCCAAACCGGCGAAATCCCGCTGGACAGCTTCATCACCCACACCATGGGTCTGGATCAGATCAACGAAGCCTTTGAACTGATGCACGAAGGCAAGAGCATTCGGACGGTCATTCACTTCTGAAACGGCAGCTGAAAGCTGGAAGTTAAAAGCTGGAAGCAGGCCGTGCAGATGAGTAGCTATCCGCTCATATCTGCTTTCAGCTTCAAGCTTCCGGCTTCAAGCCTTCGTTGGCTTTTACGTCTTTCCGGAGATTTCTTATGAACGACATTGAACTGGTCAGCGCCAACAAGAGCTTTGGCGGCTGGATGAAGCGTTATCGTCACCGCTCTCAGGTGCTGCACTGCGACATGGTGTTTGGCATCTACCTGCCGCCGCAGGCGGATCAGGGTAAGCCATTGCCGGTGCTGTACTGGCTGTCGGGGCTGACCTGTACCGACGAGAACTTCATGCAAAAGGCGGGCGCGCAGCGCTTGGCCGCCGAGCTGGGCATGGTTATCGTCGCACCGGACACCAGCCCGCGTGGCGAAGGCGTGCCGGACGATGCTGAAGGTGCCTATGACTTTGGTCTGGGCGCGGGCTTTTACGTCAACGCCACCGAGCAGCCGTGGGCGCAGCACTACCGTATGTACGACTACGTCGTGCAGGAGCTGCCGGGGCTGATCGAAGAGCACTTCCCGGTATCGGACCAGCGTTCGATCAGCGGGCATTCGATGGGCGGCCACGGCGCGCTGATCTGCGCGCTGAAGAATCCCGGCCGCTATCGCTCGGTCTCAGCATTTGCGCCGATCACCAATCCGAGTGATTGTCCTTGGGGACATAAGGCACTGGGGCAGTATCTGGGTAATGACCGTGCGGCCTGGAAGGCGTGGGATACCTGTGAACTGCTGGCAGGCGCTACCGAGCGTCTGCCGCTGCTGGTCGATCAGGGCGAGTCCGACAACTTCCTGGCTGAACAGCTCAAGCCCGAAGCGCTGGAAGCGGCCGCGGCAGCTGCAGGGCACCCGTTGACCCTGCGTCGTCAGCCCGGCTATGACCACAGCTACTACTTCATTGCCAGCTTTATCGATGACCACCTGCGTCATCATGCGGCAGCGCTGGGGCTGTAGAGCGGCGACCGTGGCCTGTTCCCTGTCATGTCGAGGCGGTAGAATCGCCGCTATCGACTGACGGGAGACTTCACATGCGTATTGGCCACGGCTACGACGTTCATCGCTTTGGCGATGGCGACTTCATCACCCTCGGTGGCGTGCAAATCGCGCATAACCGGGGGCTGGTGGCTCATTCCGATGGTGACGTGCTGCTGCACGCACTGGCTGACGCATTGCTCGGCGCTGCCGCGCTGGGTGACATCGGCCAACACTTCCCCGATACCGACCCCGAATTCAAGGGCGCTGACAGCCGCGTGCTGCTGCGTCACGTCATGAGCCTGCTCAGCGAGCGGGGCTGGAAGGTGGGCAATGTGGACGCCACCATCGTCGCCCAACGGCCGAAGATGGCGCCGCATATTCCGCTGATGCGCGAGCAGATCGCCGCAGACCTGGGCGTCGCGCTGGATCAGGTCAACGTCAAGGCAACCACCACCGAAAAGCTCGGCTTCACCGGTCGCGAGGAAGGGATAGCCGTACACGCGGTGGCCCTGTTGCTGGCCGATGTCTGAGACGCTGCTGGGGCCGCGCGCCTGGGGTGACAGCTGCGGCCGGGCAACGCTAAAGGCAACGCCTGAGGACTTTCGCGTCACCGAAGTGCTGGACATCGCACTCAGTGGTTCAGGAGAGCATCTCTGGCTGCTGCTGGAAAAGCGCGGCCTGAATACGGAAGAGGTCGCCAGGCAACTGGCTCGTGCGGCCGGTATTTCGCTGCGTAACGTCAGCTACGCCGGGTTGAAGGATCGTCAGGCGGTCACCCGTCAGTGGTTCAGTCTGCAGTTGCCGGGCCGTGCCGACCCGGATTTCAGTGCGCTGTGGGGTGATCAACTGCGCTGCCTGGAACAGACCCGCCACCAGCGCAAGCTGCAGCGCGGTGCACACAGCGCGAACGGTTTCTTTATTCGGCTGACCGATCTGCAGGCCGATCACGCCGAGCTGGATGCACGGCTGCATATCATCGCCCGCGAAGGTGTGCCCAATTATTTCGGCCCGCAGCGCTTTGGCCGCGATGGCAGCAACCTGCACGACGCCCGTCGCTGGGCCGGGCAGGGCGGTTATCCTCCTGCGCGTGGCACGCGTTCACGCTTACTCTCAACCGCCCGCAGTCTGCTGTTCAATCGCATGCTCGCGGCACGGGTGGCGGACGGCACATGGAACCGCATTCTGCCCGGTGATTGCCTGGCTTTTACCGATAGCCGCAGTCATTTTCCGGCCAGCGAACTGGCCGCTGATGACCCGCGTCCGGCGGCGCTGGACCTGCATCCCACCGCATCGCTCTGGGGCGCGGGTTCGTTGGCCAGTGGTGCGGAAACGGCAGCGCTTGAACGGGCGGTTGCCGGGGCTGAACCGGAGCTGGCTGCCTGGCTGGAAGGGGCAGGGCTGGATCAGGCCAGACGGATTTTACGCCTCCCCATTCAGGGACTTACGTGGCATTATCCGTCCACCGATTGTCTCGAACTGGAATTTACCCTGCCTACCGGCTGCTTCGCTACGGCGTTGCTGCACGAGCTGCTGGAACTCTCCAGTGCCCCCGGTGGCGGGCTGGAAACGGAAAACTGATGCGAATTCTGATTGCCAACGATGATGGTGTGCTGGCGCCGGGCATCAAGGCCCTGCACGGCGCGCTGGCCGATTATGCCGACTGCGTAGTGGTTGCCCCCGCCGAAGACCGCAGTGGCGCAAGCAGCGCCCTGAGTCTGGACCGGCCGCTGCGCCCGTTCACGCTGGAGAACGGCTATATCGGGGTCAATGGCACCCCGACAGACTGCGTTCACCTTGGGCTCAATGCGCTGTTTGAAGACAGCATCGATATGGTGGTGTCGGGCATCAACCTGGGTGCCAACCTGGGTGACGACGTACTCTACTCCGGCACCGTTGCTGCCGCGCTGGAAGGGCGTTTTCTGTCGCGCACGGCGATGGCGTTCTCGCTGACCGGCCGCCAGCCGGACAACCTGCCGACCGCCGCGCACTTTGCGCGTCAGATGGTCGAAGCCCATGACCAGCTCGACCTGCCGCCACGCACCGTGCTCAATGTTAACGTGCCGAACCTGCCTTTGGAGCACATCAAGGGGGTGCGCCTGACCCGTCTGGGGCACCGCGCACGCGCGGCCAAACCGGTGAAATGGGTCGACCCGCGTGGCAAGGAAGGTTACTGGATCTCGGTAGCCGGTGATGCCGAGGACGGCGGCGAAGGCACCGACTTCCACGCCATCATGCAGGGCTTTGTGTCGGTCACGCCGCTGCGCGTGGACAAGACCATGTATGAAGTCTTCGACCACCTGGAAAATTGGCTGGACGGACTGGTTTGAGAATGGGACACGACGACCTTTATCGCGCCGGTATCGGCATGACCTCTCAGCGTACGCGCGAGCGGCTGCTCGAGCGCCTGTTCGAGGAAGGCATCCGCAATCTGCATGTGCTTGAAGCGATCCGTCGAACCCCTCGTCACCTGTTTGTCGATGAAGCGCTGGCCCACCGCGCCTACGAAGATACGGCGTTGCCGATTGGTCATAACCAGACGCTGTCCCAGCCCTATATCGTTGCCCGCATGACCGAACTGCTGCTCGGCGGTGGGCCGCTCGACAAGGTCATGGAGGTCGGCACCGGCTCCGGCTACCAGACCGCCATCCTGGCGCAGGTGGTTGAGCGGGTGTTCAGTGTCGAGCGTATCTATCCGCTGCAGGAGCGCGCCAAGGGCGTGCTGCGAGATATCAATATCCGTAACGTGGTGTTTCGTCATGCCGACGGCAACTGGGGTTGGCCGCAGTACGGACCCTTTGACGCAATTCTGGTGACGGCCGCACCGGCCGAGATTCCGCGTGAACTGCTCGCTCAATTGGCCGATGGCGGCCGCCTGGTGATTCCGGTCGGCGAGCATGAGCAGCATTTGATGCTGGTCGTGCGCCAAGGCGACGAGTTCATTCATCAGCAGGTCGAGCCGGTGCGTTTTGTACCGCTGCTGGCCGGCGCCATCCACTCCTGACCCCCTGTCTGCAAGGACCCTCTGTGAAGGACTATCTGTTCATTTTCCTGCGTGGCGTTGCCATGGGCGCCGCCGACGTGGTGCCCGGTGTGTCCGGCGGCACCATTGCCTTTATCTCCGGTATCTACGACCGCCTGTTGGCCGCTATTGCGGCCTGTACGCCGGACAAGCTCTTGTGGCTGCTGCGCGGGCGTTTTGCCGATACCTGGCGGGCAGTAGATGGCCCCTTTCTGGTGACCCTGCTGGCCGGTATTTTGTGCAGCATTCTGTCGCTGGCACGGCTGATCACCTATGCGCTTGAACACCATGGTGTGCTGGTCTGGTCGTTCTTTTTCGGGCTGATTCTGGTCTCCGTTTACCTGGTAGGGCGTGAGATCAAACGCTGGAACGCCTGGACCATCATTGCGGCGGTGGCAGGTACGTTGTTTGCCTATCTGATAACCGTGGCGGCGCCGCTGAGTCTGAGCGTGACCCCGCTCAACCTGTTCTTTGGCGGTGCCATTGCGATCTGCGCGATGATCCTGCCAGGCATTTCGGGCAGCTTCATTCTGCTGTTGCTGGGCCTGTATACCGGCGTGCTGCATGCGGTGAAGAACCTGGAGTTCGGGCTGCTTGGGCTGTTTGCCCTGGGCTGCGTGGCCGGGCTGTTGAGCTTTGCTCGCCTGTTGTCCTGGCTGCTTAACCATGCGCGTAACATCACCCTGGCGTTTTTGACCGGCTTGCTGGTTGGTTCGCTGAACAAGGTGTGGCCCTGGAAAGAGACCCTGACCTGGCGCACCAACAGCCATGGCGAGCAGGTGCCGCTGACCGAGGCCAATCTCTGGCCGCAGCAATACAGCCAACTTGTTGGTGAACCCTCACTGTGGCAGGCCGGGTTGGCGTTGATGGTGCTCGGCGTGGTATTAGTGTTGCTATTGGAGTGGTGGGGACGGCGATCGGCGGCCTGAGGGCGCGCCGTTGCGAACCCTGCAGGTGATACTGAACGGGAGCCAGCCTGGAATGGGGCGGTGTGTGCGAGAGGGGTTGCGGTCTGCGGCGCAGGCCAGAAACCTCACAACTGTGTTTCTGGCGGTCATGTTGACCGCTTGCGCCGGTCCGTCCGGTACCGTGCCGATTGACGAGCGCGGCCGTGGAGGCCAGCGCGCGCAGTCGGTTACCACCGGAGCGCACACCGTGCAGCGCGGTGAAACCCTCTATCAGATTGCCTTTCGCTATGGCTGGGACTGGAAAGAACTAGCCAGCAATAACAACTTGCGCGCCCCCTATACCATTTACCCTGGTCAGCGTATCAGCCTGGGTAGACGCTCCGCAGCGCCCTCCAGCGTGGCCAGCGCACCAACCACCAGCGCTCCAGCGCGTCCCGCCCCGGTGACCAGTGCTCCGGCGGTCACCTCCGCGCCGGTCCGCAGTAATACCACCAGGACACCTAGCGCGCCCACCACGCGGGCGCCGGCCAGTACCGCCAGTACCAGCAACACACCGGCAACGGCGCCGGTGATCGCCCCTGGGCCGGTCAGTGCGGCGGGCTGGAGCTGGCCGGCACGCGGCACGCTGCTGGCGCGCTTTCAGTCAAACGGCAGTTTGAATAAAGGGATTGATATTGCCGGGCAATTGGGTGAGCCTGTCAAGGCAGCGGCTGATGGCGCAGTGGTGTATGCAGGGCGGGGCCTGATTGGCTATGGTGACATGATCATCATCAAGCATGACGAAACCTTCCTGAGTGCCTATGCACACAACAGCCGGTTGCTTGTGAAGGAAGGGGATCAAGTCAAGGTCGGGCAGGTTATCGCCGAAATGGGCAGCAGCGGTACCGACAGGGTCAAGTTGCACTTTGAGATAAGACACAAAGGGCAACCTGTGGATCCGTTGACGTATTTGCCGCGATCTTGATGTTAGGGTGTAATCAGGTCTGACATCCGTCTGTCACTTTTGGCAGGCAGTCTGCTGAGAAGGCAGCTGGATGGGTAGTTTATTGCAGTCGCGCGGCGTCTTCGCTTTGCTTGCTGCGGCTGTCGAGATACCGCGTTGTACTGACTTGGGGCGCGCATATGGCAGTTAAAAACAAGAAGCGGCCGGTTAAAGGCCCGTCAGCAGGTGCTACGTCGTCACAGCGAAACATCACGGAAGATGAGGAGGTGCAAGGCATGCCCGTATCTGTCGAACGTCCCCAGCGTGCAACCCCGCGTAACCATCGCAGGGAGAATGCTTTCGAGTTCACCAAGGAGCTGGACGCTACCCAGCTCTATCTCAACGAAATCGGTTTTTCCCCTTTACTTACGCCGGAAGAAGAGGTGCATTTTGCCCGTCTGGCGCAGAAGGGTGACCCGGCCGGTCGCAAGCGGATGATCGAGAGCAACCTGCGGCTGGTGGTCAAGATCGCCCGGCGCTACGTCAATCGCGGCCTGACTCTGCTTGATCTGATCGAAGAGGGGAATCTGGGCCTGATTCGCGCTGTCGAGAAGTTCGACCCCGAGCGCGGCTTTCGCTTTTCAACCTATGCGACCTGGTGGATTCGGCAGACCATAGAGCGGGCGATCATGAATCAGACGCGCACCATTCGCTTGCCGATTCATGTGGTCAAGGAGCTCAACGTTTATCTGCGTGCAGCCCGTGAGCTGACGCAAAAGCTTGATCACGAACCCTCCCCGGAAGAAATTGCCCACCTGCTCGATAAGCCCGTCGAAGACGTCAAGCGCATGCTGGGCCTGAACGAGCGGGTGGCTTCGGTCGACATGTCGCTTGGCCCGGATTCGGACAAGACGCTGCTCGATACGCTGACCGATGAACAGGGTGGTGACCCCTGCGATCTGCTGCAAGATGATGATCTCAACGCCAGTATCGATCAGTGGCTCGGGGAGTTGACTGAAAAGCAGTGCGAGGTGGTTACCCGGCGCTTCGGTTTGCGTGGTCACGAAAGCAGCACGCTGGAAGAGGTTGGTCGCGAGATTGGCCTGACCCGTGAGCGGGTTCGGCAGATTCAGGTTGAGGCGCTCAAGCGGCTGCGCGATATCCTTGAGCAGCATGGCCTGAGCGGCGAGTCGCTGTTCCAGTAGTGCAGAGGCCGCCGCGCGGCGGCTCAGCTACAAGCAGTCAGGAGGCGCAGAGCCCCGCGTTTGAGCGGCTCCGCAGGTCAGTCTGGCTTGATGCCGGTCCGGGCGCGGGCCGGTTCAGTCTTTCTTCGGCGTCCGCCGTCATCACTGTTCAAGACGAGCCGCATCCGGCGCGTGGAATATCAGTGTTTCCTTGATCAGCACTTCATTTATAGTGTGCCCTGTGCTTCGCGCAGCGCAGCGCGCGGCCTTGCGCCTCATTCATGCAAAGGAGATGGGTTGATGGAACTGACGACAGTCATTGTGCTGGTGGTGCTGGGTGTAGCCCTGCTGTACGCGATCATGCTCTATAACCAGCTGGTCAGTGTTAAACACGCGGTGAGCCAGGCCTGGTCCAATATCGATGTGCTGCTGCGACAACGTCACGACGAGTTGCCCAAGCTGGTAGAGGCCTGCCGGCGTTACATGCAGCATGAGAGTCAGACGCTGGAGCGCGTGATTGCCGCCCGCAGCGCGGTGGCCTCTGCTCGAGCAGATGAGGACGTCAAAGGTGTCGGTCGCGCCGAAAGCGTGCTGCGCGCCGGCTTGGGTCAGCTGTTCGCACTGGCTGAGAACTACCCCGAGCTCAAGGCCAACGAGTCATTCCAGCACCTGCACGAGCGCATCAGTGGGCTGGAGAACGGCATCGCCGACCGGCGTGAGCTGTACAACGCTGCCGTCAATATCAACAACGTTCGTATCGAGCAGTTTCCGGAGGTGTTGCTGGCGCGCCTGTTCGGCTTCAAGTCTGCCGAGTTGCTGCAATTCTCTGATGAAGAGAAAGCCGATGTGGATGTGCGGGCGCTGTTTTCGTGATTGATGTTCACGGCGTAATGCTGCTGTCGACGCCGGCCTATTACATCTTCAGCGGTCTTGCCACCCTCGCTGCCCTGATACTGCTGGCTGCGATGTTTCGTAGCTGGCAGCGGGCGCGCTGGGTCGACGATACGCCTACCTCGCGTATTCGCTCCGCGGCGCAGGGGCTGGTTGAGCTGCATGGCCGACTCGATGCGGGTGGCCATGAGCCGCTGATCTCCCCGCTAGGTGAGGTGGACTGCCTCTGGTACCGCTTTACCGTGGAAGAGTATCAGCGCTCCGGCAAGAACAGTGAATGGCGTACGGTAGAGAAGGGCGAGTCGGAGCGTCCCTTCCTGTTGCGTGACGACACCGGTAGTTGCTGGATTAGCCCTAAGGGCGCGGAGGTTCACCCTCGGCAGCGTCGACGCTGGGAGGGCAGCCAACGTTGGCCGATGGGGAGTAATGTGCGTACCGGACTGCTCGCCGGGCTGATCGGCAGTCGCTACCGTTATACCGAGGAGTGGTTCTCCGAAGATGAGCTGCTCTACGCGCTGGGCTGGTTTGAGAGCCGCGGTGGCGGCCGGGGCGGTATTGATCCGCAGGGAATCGCACGGCAGGTCATCAGTGACTGGAAAGCCGATTACGATGACCTGCTGGCGCGCTTTGATCGTAACGCTGACGGTCAGCTCGACATGCAGGAGTGGCAGCAGGTGCGCGCTGCAGCAGATCGCGAGGCGCAACGCCTGGCCCGGGTTGAAGGGCAGCAGCCGGTGGTGCATGTGCTGTCAAAGCCGGCTCGCCGCGGTCTGCCCTTTATTCTGTCGGATCACCACGAAGAGGACCTGAGTCGCCGGCTCAAGCGTGGGTCCATCATGTACATGCTCGGATTTGGCGTCATGGCGCCGGTCGCGTGCTGGTTCTGGCTGGCGTAAGTGTTCAGCCAGTTCGCTGATCAGTGCGTTGCCTGCTGCCGCCGAGAGGTGTTGTAGCTGCGAATCCAGTCATCGAAGGCCGAGGCCGACAGCGGCCGGCTGTAGTAGTAGCCCTGGCCTTCGTTGCAGCCCAGCGCGGTGATGTAGGCTTCCTGCTCCGCTGACTCGACCCCTTCGGCAATAACCTGCATGTTGAGGCTGCGGCCCAGCTGGATGATGGCGCGGACGATGGTCGCATCGTCCTCGTCCACCAGTACGTCCTGCACGAAGCTGCGGTCGATTTTGATCTTGTCCAGGGGCAGGCCGCGCAGGTAGCTGAGTGAGGAGTAGCCGGTGCCGAAGTCGTCGATGGCAATTTGCACGCCGGCCTTCTTCAGGCTGTTCAGGTGTCCGGCCGCCGCAGCAATATCTTCCATCAGGCCGGTTTCGGTCACTTCCATCTCCAGACAGCGCGCGGGCAGCTTGTAGCGCTGGATCAGGTTGGTGACCATGCGCGACAGTTCGCTGTGGTGCAGTTGCACTGTGGACAGGTTGACGGCCATGCGTAGCTCGGTCAGGCCTGCATCGTGCCATTGGCGTAGCTGGTGGCAGGCCTGATCCAAGACCCACTCGCCGATGCTGATGATGACGCCGTTCTGCTCGGCCAATGGGATAAACAGGTCCGGCGGCACCAGTCCGCGTTCGGGATGATGCCAGCGCAGCAGCGCTTCAACGCCCACCACGCTGTGATCTTCAAAGGACACTTGCGGCTGGTACACCAGGTGGAACTCGTTGCGCTCCAGAGCGCCACGCAGTTCCTTGTCCAGCTCGCGGCGCACGCGCATCTCGCTGTCCAGACTGGCGATGTAGAACTGGTAGCGATTACGCGAGCGCGCCTTGGCCAACATCATGGTCTGCTCGGCCTTTTGCAGCAGCTTCTCGGCGTCATCGCCGTCGTCCGGGAACAGGGTAATGCCGATGGTCGCGCGCAGGCTGACCGAGTGCTCACCGATTTCGAATGGGCGGCTCAGATCGTCCAGAATGGTTTGGGCCAGCTCTGCAGCCTCGTAGGGCTCACTGACGCCTGTTTGCACCAGTGCGAACTGGTCGCCGCCCAGGCGTGCCAGGCTGCCCAGTCGCCCACTGTTGGCACGCAGGCGGTCGGCCAGGGTCACCAGCAGGCTGTCGCCGGACTGATAGCTGAACTGTTCGTTGATTTCCTTAAAGTCATCCAGGCCGCAGCACAACACCGCAACACCGCGTTGACGGCGGCCGGCGTCGGCAAGAATGCGCGAGAGCTGTTCCTGCAGCATGCTGCGATTGGGCAGGCCGGTCAGGTGGTCGTGCTGGGACATGTGCAGCAGGTTTGCCTCAGCCTCGCGCCGCCGGCTGCTGTTGCGCTCGATTGATTCCAGCAGCTCGTTGGCCTTGTTGATCCACAGGCCAAGCTCGTTCTTCTCTTGCCCTGGCAGCATGGGGATATGCATTTTGCCGGGGTGGTCCGGGTTGATGTCGCTGATGCGCTCAATGACGGCGGCCAGTGGTTTGGTCAGCAGCAGGTGATAGAGCAGATAGAGCGCCAGCGCCATGGCCAGCGCGCGCAGCACGCCTGATATCAGAATGATCAGCGAGCCCTGCAGAAAGTCCTGCCCATAGGGCGCCGTGTCCAGCACGATACGCAGGTCGCCGTAGTATTCGTTGTAAGGTTCACGACCAAACAGGCCAACGCTGTAGTGCTGCTCTACGCCAAACAGCCAGTCGGTGACGCTGCGCAGGGGCGTGGCAGCGAGCGGGCGCTCGCGGCTGGCAAGCTGGGTTTCGTCGGGGTGACCAATAGAGGCAAAGCGCACGGCGGGGTGCTCAAACAGACCGCCAATGACCTGCAACGCCATCTCCCGGTCCAGGCTGTACACGGCTTGGGTAGCCGGGTCTTCGGACATGGCCAGAATTTGTTCTGCTGTGCTGTCGATCAGCTGGCGTTCCTTGCGCAGATCAAAACTGATCTGGCCGAGGCTCAGAACTACGCCGACCAATAGTGCCCATAACAGCACCAGGCGTAACAGTTTGACTGAAAGGCTGTGTCTGCGCTCGAGCTTCAAGGTCTTCTTATTCCTGTCCTGAGAATGGGCGCGCTTGAGCAATCATGCAGGGTTTGCGGCCTGTTGCGCAATATCTGCTGCAACAGGGAGCGAAACGGCAACAGACCCTAGGGCAGCCATGACAGGAAACATTAAGTTGACGTCAAAGTGCAATCATTTTTTCGGCTAAAACAAAAACACCCTGCCGAGGCAGGGTGTTGTTGGTACCGCAGACTGGATCAGGCAGCGAAGTTTTTCGCTACGAAGTCCCAGTTGACCAGGTTCCAGAACGCTTCTACGTACTTCGGACGCGCATTGCGGTAGTCGATGTAGTAGGCGTGTTCCCAAACGTCGCAGGTCAGCAGCGGGGTGTCGCCGCTGGTCAGCGGGCAGCCAGCGCCGATGGTGCTGGCCAGCGCCAGGGAGCCGTCAGCTTTCTTGACCAGCCAGCCCCAGCCGGAACCGAAGGTGCCGATGGAGACTTTGCTGAATTCTTCTTTGAACGCGGCGAAGGAACCGAAAGCCTTGTTGATGGCTTCAGCCAGCTCGCCAGTCGGCTCGCCGCCGCCGTTCGGGCTCAGGCAGTTCCAGTAGAAAGTGTGGTTCCAGATTTGCGCTGCGTTGTTGAAAACGCCACCGCTGGAGGTCTTGATGATCTCTTCCAGGCTCTTGCCTTCGTACTCGGTGCCCGGAACCATGTTGTTCAGGTTAACCACGTAGGTGTTGTGGTGCTTACCGTAATGGTATTCCAGAGTCTCTGCCGAGATGTGCGGCTCCAGTGCGTTCTTCTCGTAGGGAAGTGCGGGTAGTTCAAAAGCCATGATCTATCTCCATCGTCAGGTATCAGGGTCTGCACCGGTGCGGGTGGGTGTGCCCGGGCACGGATGCTGACTGGGGTGCCATGCGCCCCCGGCGCTATGGCCAATCTGCTACGCCTCTTGTGGGCAACCACACTCGGTTGCGCCCTGGGCGCTGCCCGTCTTGCGATCGGGAAGACCCGATCATAGCACCTGAAAGCGAGGCTATCCACGCACCTTCAGTGTGGTTATAGGGGGCTCAAAGGGTCTGCAGTGCGGGTTTGGCCAGAGACCAGGCGACGGTGAACATCATGCCGGCGACCAGCAGATCGATCAGTCGCCAGGTCAGCGGGCGCTGCAGCACCGGTGCCAGGCGAGCCGACCCTATTGCCAGCAGGCTGAACCAGAGGATAGAGGCGCTGGCGGCGCCGAGAGCGAACACCAGTGGCAGGCTGTGCTGCGCGGCAAGGCTGCCGATCAGCACCATGGTGTCCAGATAAACGTGGGGGTTGAGCAGGGTGACCGCCAGTGTGGTCAGCAGTACTGCCCGCCGCGACCGGGCCGGTGCGCGCATGGCTTCCAGGCCGCGGGGTGACAGCGCACGCCAGAGTGCTTGCGAGGCGTACAACAGCAGAAACAGGACGCCGCCCCAGCGGGTGATCTCCATCGCCAGCGGATGCGCCTGTAGCAAGGCTGCCAGGCCGAAGGTGCCGGCCAGAATCAGCACGGCGTCGCAGCTCATGCAGATGAGTGCAACGCTGATGTGATGCTCGCGGCGCAGGCCCTGAGCGAGGACAAAGGCGTTTTGTGCGCCAATGGCCATAATCAGGCCGGCAGCGGCGATCAGGCCGTGGAAGTAACTGTATAGCAGGCTCGGCATGGTGGTTCCCTGGTGGTTTTGGCGGCAGTTTGCGCTGGACAGCTTGATTAGGAAAACAAATAATCCTGATGCTGTATTAGGAAAATAGATATGGTCGATTACAAATTGCTGATGGCGCTGGCCGCCGTCATTGAACATGCAGGCTTTGAGCGGGCCGCCTCCAACCTGGGGTTGTCTCAGTCGGCGGTATCCCAGCGCATCAAACTGCTGGAAGCGCGCCTGGGCACGGCGGTACTGGTACGCAGCGCGCCACCGCAGGCGACGGCCGCTGGCCAGCGCCTGCTCAACCACGTGCAGCAGGTACGCCTGCTGGAGAGGGACCTGCAAGCGGATTTGCCGCAGATGGCAGACGCCGCCGGGCGCACGCGCCTGCGGGTAGCGCTCAATGCTGACAGCCTGGCGACCTGGTGGGCTGCCGCTGTATCAGCCTGGTGCGAGCGGGAACGCGTGCTGCTGGACTTGCAGGTTGAAGATCAGGATGTGGGCTTGCGGCGCATGCGCAGCGGCGAGGTGGCGGCCTGTCTGTGTGCGGCAGAGCAACCGGTGGCCGGCGCACGTAGTCTGTTGCTGGGTCAGATGCCCTATCTGGCGGTGGCCAGTCCGGCCTTTGTACAGCGGCATTTTCCGCAGGGCGTAGCAGCGGCGGATGTGGCACGTATACCGGCGGTTGTGTTTGGTCCCGATGACCGCCTGCAACACCGCTTTGTCCAGCAGCTTGGCGTCACCGGTGAGTTTGACTATCACCTGTGCCCCTCGTCGGAGGGCTTTGTACGCATGCTGGAGGCCGGTGTCGGCTGGGGCATGGTGCCGGCGCTGCAGGTAACCGAGGAGCTGGAGACCGGGCGCTTGCTGCAACTGTTGCCGGGTCAGACATTGGAGGTGCCGCTGTACTGGCATTATTGGCGCAGCGGAGGGCAGTTGCTCGCCGGTTTGACCGACGAGCTGGTGCGGGTAGTGCCGAGCCTGCTGGCGTCGTGAACTACTCGATTTGCATGCTGCCGGAGCCCGGCAGTTTCTCGATGCAGTCGGTGCCCAGCAAGCGCGATGGCGTGTAGTAGCCGGGCGCGGGTTCTTCTTGCAGCAGGAAGTTGACCGCCATCAGCGCACCCTCGACGGTAACGTCGTAGCCGTTGGCGGTCTCGATGCGGGCGACCACCTTGCGGCCGGCGCGGTTTTGCGCCTCACCCCAGACATAGCTGCGTGCTGACTCGCGTTCGTGGGAGTCCGGCCCGGTGATGCGGCGTGCCACCAGGTACTTGAGCAGCGCCTGTACCGGCGGCAGCCCGAGCAGCGGGCGCAGGCGGTCCAGGCGGCGCAGGCGTGTCGCGGCGCTGGGCGCCATCGGCAGGAAAACTTCAATATGGTCGATGCCGGTGGAAAACCAGGCGGTAGCGATATCGCCCCAGGGAATGGTCACGGCGTGTTTAGTGCCATTACCAAAGTCGATCTCGCGGCTCTGATAGGCCAGCGGCACGCTGACGATGCGATCATCCTTGCGAATGCGGCCGCCGTACTTGAGGCCTTCTACCGAGGTTTTTGCCGTGCCGGGAGACAGCGCGCTGCGCGAGTCAAAACCCAGTGCCAGGCGATCCGCGTCCGGCAGTTCCTGCTTGAGTCTGGCGGCGATGCAGTCGGTAGGGATGACGTCAAAGCCGACGCCCGGGCAAATCACGATGTTGGCCTGCTCGGCATCCGTCTGGCGGGCCTGGGCGGCGACAAAGGCGTCGATTTCGCCGGTGATATCCAGGTAGTGACAGCCAGTTGCCAGACAGGCGTCGATCAGCGGCTGGCTGGTGGCTGAGAAGGGGCCGGCACAGTTGAGAATGACGCGGTGGTCGGCCAGGGTCTGTTGCAGGGCTTGCTGGTCGTGGAGATCAAAACACTGGTGCGGCAGGCCCAGTGACTCACCAAGCTGGGTGATGGCGCGCGTATTGCGACCGGCCAGCACTGGCTTGAGGCCTCGGGCAGCAGCAGCGTGGGCTAGCAGGGTGCCGGTGTAGCCGTTGGCGCCGTAGATCATCCATTGAGACATGCATTCGCTCCTGAAACCTAGGGAGCAGTCAGGGTAATGGCGTCAGCGGATTTGTGCCAGGGAAGTTAACGACGCCTGCACGCTTGTGTGGTGCCAAAGATGGTGTGGCGTTAGCCTGTCGTTGTCGCGTTCGGTTCTCTCAGCCGCGAATTACCTGGCCGCGGTAGATGCGTACGCTACCTGAAGGCGCGCTGCCCTGGTCGGTGTCCGCTTCGAGGCGGGCGATGTTCTCCTGGCGGTGCGAGAACTGTCTGGAGGCGATCGCACCCTGGGCCAGTGGCGATGGCTGGGCGACCGGGTCGGGCGCCTGCACCAGGTCAGCCAGACGTGTCCCCAGCTCGCGAATCTCTTGCAGCTGGCTGTCACGGCTGAGGTCAATCATGTGTTCGACCGCATCCGGATCACCCAGACGGACGGTGACGCCGAGCGAGCGCTTGAGCTGACGGCGCAGCGCTGTCATGCAGTCGAGAGTGGCGCGGTTGAACTGTGCCTCTGCGATCATGTTCATACCCCCGTAGGTCATTGGCAATGAGAAGGTGTTATAGCCAAGCGGGATATCGGCAAGCAGAATGTGTACCAATACACAGTTCTGCGCGGAAAATGCGGCCTTGCGGGGTCATCGAAGTGGCGTCAGGTGATTGGCGTGCAGCTTGCTGGTGCAGGCTTGCACCGCTCTGGCGCAAGGGTTTGAGTTTGTTCACGTGGGTAGGTTAGAGCAATGAAAGAGCCAGAATTGGGCGAACTGCCGAGCATCAGTGTAACGCGAGAGCGGTCCTCGGGAAGCGCCGCTGACAGTCAGACCACTCGGACAGTCGGCGAGCTGCGGGCCGAGCCGCCATCGCGTCCCAGCGCCAGCGGCAGCGGCGCGTTGTGGGCATTGTGCGCGGCCTTGAGTCTGGCCCTGTTGGGGTTGGGATATTGGACTCATCAGCAGCAGAGTGCGCTGCGTCAGCAACTGGTCTCGACGCAGAACAGCTTTGCCCGCATCAGCGAGGAGGCATCCGGGCGAATTCAGGATATTACCGGCCAGGTGTCGGCCAGTCAGGACAGCTTTGGTGCCGCCGAGCAGGCCCGTCAGGCTGAGGTGACACGTCTGAGAGAGCAATTGACTGCCCTGAATAAGCGCCAGACCGAGCAGCAGCAGTTGCTTGAGCAGTTGCAGCAGGCCGGTACGCGCCGTGGCGAGCAACTGGTGGCCCAGCAACAGGCGTTGCAGAGCTTGCGCGATGATAGCGAGCAACAGCTGGCAGAGGCGCAGACGCGCGCCGAGCAACTGGCGGCGTTGCAGACGCAGGTCGGCGAGGCAGAGCAGGCGCTGGAGCAGGTACGGGGCGAGCTGGCCGGACTGGCGGCACTGGAGTTGCAGCTGGGGCAGCAGAGCGAGCAGCTGGGAGCCCAACAGCAGGCGCTGAAGGCCTTGGAAGGCAAGGATTCCTCTGCCGAGGTTGATCAGGCCATGCTGGTGCTGCGCAGCGAGCTGGATCAGCGTCTGGCGGCAACCGATCAGGCCTTGCAGGCGATCGACAACTTCCGTCTGCAAACCAACCGCAGCCTGAGCACCCTGCAAAGCCAGCTGAGCGCACTGCACAGCCGGGTTGAAGGTAACTGATGAATTTTCTTGCGCATCTGCTGCTGGGCTCGGCCTCGGCTGAGCAGGCGCTGGGCAGCATGCTGGGTGACTTCGTCAAGGGCCCGGTGCACCAGCTGGACCTGCCAGAGGGCGTACGCGGCGGGGTCTGGCTGCATCGGCGTATCGACAGCTACACCGATGCGCATCCGCTGGTGCTGCAGAGCAAGGCCCGCATCAGCCTGGAACGCCGGCGTTTCGCCGGCATTCTGGTCGACATGTTCTACGACCACCTGCTGGCACGCCACTGGGCGAGCTTCACCGATCGGCCGCTTGAGGATTTCAGTCGGGATGTTTATTGCCAGTTGCGCGCCCAGCGGGCATTGATGCCCGAGCGGGCCTGGACGGTGGTGAGTTACATGAGTGAGCAGGATTGGCTGGGCAGTTACGCCGAGCTGAAGCACCTGCACAGGGCGGTCGACAACATGGCGCGCCGCTTTCGCCGCGAAACAGCCATGCCAGGCGGGGTTGCCGAGCTGGAAGCCGCCTACCATGGCTTTGAGAGCGACTTTCTCGCCTTTATGCCCGAACTGCAGCGCTTTGCCGAGGGTCAGGCTGCGGCCTTGACCTCGGCTGACTCACTGCTCGATTTGCCGCCGTCCAAGCCTAGCGCCTGAGCAACGGCTGCGTGCGCGCTGCGCGCCAGTTGGTTACGGTTCATCACTGTGCTGTCGAGCACCGGCAGGAAGTGAATCTCCACATCGATATCCCGTGAACTCAGCAGGCGCCACAGGTGCCCGGAGAACTCGTCGTCATCGATAAAGGGGGCAAAGGTATCGCGCTCGCCCGCGTGGCGATAAGCGACTGCGATGGGCTGGGTTGGTACCTGCGCCTCGATGGCTGCGGCCAGCAGGCGACCATGAAAGGTGCGTACCTTGTCGCCGGCAGTGGTTGTGCCTTCGGCAAATATGACCAGACTGCGATCTGCTGCCAGCACGTCAGTCAGTTGGTCTTGCACGGTGCTGGATGTGCCCTGGCCGCGCTGAATGAAACAGGTCCCGGCTGCGCCGGCAAGCCAGCCGATGACGGGCCAGTCGCGCACCTCGGCCTTGGACAGAAAGTGTACCGGCGCCTGCGCGCCCAGCACCACGATATCCAGCCAGGACACGTGATTGCTTACCCACAGGGCGGTGCGCGCGGGCGGTGCGCCGGTCACGCGAACCTGTAGCGGCAGGATGCGAATCAGGTTGCGCATCCACCAGCGCGTCAGCTTCTGGCGTTGCCGGTCAACCGCAGCTGGTTGCAGCCGCTGCATCAGCTGCACCCAGCAGACCAGCAACAGCCCGCAACTGATCCAGCCAATCACGGCGACAAGGCGTGCTACCCGTCGAGGCGTGCTTACCAGACGATCCGCCATGCTCAGCTGGCCTTGAAGTGCCGGGCGTAGCGCGGGCACAGCTGCTCGCGGCGCAGCAGAATGAAGACATCGGCGCAGTTGAATTCCGGATCCCAGCAGGGCTCGCCGCAGACTTTGGCGCCCAGGCGCATGTAGGCCTTGAGCAGTGGCGGCAACTGCGCGGTCACGTTGTCCGGCAGGGGGCGCTCGGGCAGTGGCAGGCGCGGGATCGCGTTGAGATAGTCGCGGTTCAGATAGCGTCCGCGCAGGCGCTGCATGATGGCGTGCGCCTGTATGCCGCCGTCATTCATGTCGATGCTGGCGCAGCCCATCAGGTAGCCGTACTGACGCTCGTTCATCAGTTGCGCCAGGCCTGACCAGAGCACCGAGATGGTGGCGCCGTTGCGGTAGTCGGCGTGGACGCAGGTGCGGCCGATCTCCATGATGTCCCCGCGCAGGTCGGCCAGACCCACCAGCTGGAACTCGCTCTCGCTGTAGAAGCCACCGGCAGCGCCGGCGCGGCTGCTGTCGAGGATGCGGGTAGTGGCAACAACCTGGCCGCTACGCTGATCGCGCACGATCAGGTGCTCGCAGTGCAGGTCATAGTGATCCTGATCCAGCCCGGGCTCGGTGCTGTGCAGCTGGGCGCCGCACTCCTGTCCAAATACCTGATAGCGCAAGGCCTGTGCCGCTTGAAGCGTGGCGGCGTCGCTCGCCAGTTCTACGGTCAGGTGACGGTTGCCGGATTCTTCGAGGGCGAAAGCTGCTTGGGTCATGGACACCTCCATCTGGGCATCAGCTGCTGTTGTTCAGGCTGAGCCTATGGCGCTGCGGTGTCAGGTACGTGAATCTGGCGTGACGATCCTGTGACGTCGCCTTCGTTGATACATGTCAGTGGCCCTCGGTGCGTAATCGTCTATAAAGCCAGTATTTCCTGCGTCGAGGTGGCAGTAATGGCGAATTCACCCAGAGTTTTGTTTGATAACGGCGTGCACAAGGTGCTCTGCTTTGACCAGTTGGTCAGCGGCGACGGTGTGCAGTCAAACCAGTTTTTGATCATCGACCACGATCAGCACGCGCTGCTCGATCCGGGCGGTGACCTGACCTATACCCCCCTGTCGATGGCCGTCAGTCGGCATATTCCCCTGCGCGAGCTGACCTATGTGTTTGCCTCGCACCAGGACCCGGACATCATTGCCTCGCTTGACAAGTGGTTCCTGCATACCGGGTGTCGGGTGGTGTGCTCCAAGTTGTGGGCGCGTTTTCTGCCGCACCTGAGCGCTGGCTTTCTGACCAAGCACACCGGGCTGAGCACCACTGACCGCATGATTGCGGTGCCGGACCGGGGCATGGACATTCCGCTGGGGCAGACCCGGATCAAGGTCCTGCCCGCGCATTTTCTGCACTCGGTGGGCAATCTGCACTTCTATGATCCGATCAGCGGCATCCTGTTTTCTGGCGATATGGGCGCATCCATGGTTGATGATGCGGAACCGGTGACCGACTTTGCTGCTCACAAGAGCAGCATGGAAGGTTTTCATCGGCGCTATATGGCCGGCAACAAGGCCTGTCGCCTGTGGGCGAACATGGTCCGCCGGCTGCAGCCGAAAATGATTGTGCCCCAGCACGGCAGCCCCTTTGCCGACGCCGAGACCATCAATGCCTTCCTGGATTGGATCAGCGAGCTGGAGTGCGGGCTGGACCTGCTGACGCAGGAGGATTACCGCATTCCGGTGTAACGGCGGCCGCCTCTGGTGATGCAAGGGGTGGCGGAGCCTAAGGACAGATTATGCAGGCACCGGTTTACCCCTGGCGTGAGGGCAATCGCTTCACGTTGCGCGTGGATGGCGAGTCGTTCTTCCCGCACATGTTGTCGTGTTTCGAACAGGCGCAAAAAAGTATTGATATCGAGCTGTACCTGGTGGAGTCCGGGCGCAGTACCCGACAGTGGATCGACGCATTGCTGGCCGCTCGTGAGCGCGGCGTGCAGGTGCGTTGTTTGCTCGACGGTGTCGGCACTGACGGCCTCCGGGCGAGCGAGCGTAAGGAGCTTGAGCAGGGCGGGGTGGTTTTGCGCTTCTACAACCCGCCCCGGCTACTTAGCGGCTCGCGCCTGTTTCACCGCGACCATCGCAAGCTGTTTGTGATTGATCGCCGGCTTGTGCTGGTGGGCGGCACGGGGATTTCTGACGAGTTCTGCCAGCCCGATCCGCAGACCGGTACGGCCCGCTGGCATGAGCAGATGCTGGAAGTCGAAGGCCCGGTGGTAGAGGACTGGCTAACGCTGTTTGAGTACGAATGGGATCGCGTCGAGGAGCGGGCCAGACCAGGCTTGGCTGCAGTGCGTCGCGGCCAGGTGCCGCCGTTGCCGGAAGGTAAAGATGGCCAGGGTCGGGTTGCCTACATCGGCGCCCGGGAGCAGAAAGAGGTGGTGGCCTCACTGCTGGCGGCGGTCAAGCGTTCAGAGCGGCGGGTCTGGTTGGCTACCCCTTACTTCTTGCCGTCGCGGCGGATTCGCTGGGCCTTGTCTCGCGCGGCGCGGCGCGGTATTGATGTGCGGCTGCTGTTATGCGGCATGACCATTGACCACCCACCGGTGCGTTACGCCGGTCAGCGCTATTACACGCGTCTGCTCAAGGCTGGCGTAAAAATCTACGAGTATCAGCCGCGTTTTACCCACCTGAAAACGGCCCTGGTAGACGACTGGGTGTCACTGGGCTCCTGCAACTTCGACCACTGGACCTTGCATTGGAATCTGGAGGCCAATCAGCAGGCCGTGGACAGCGAGCTGGCGGCGGCGGTGGCCGATAGTTTTGAGAACGACTTTGAGCAAAGCCATTTGTGGACGTTGGCTGAATGGAAGGAGCTGCCCCGCTCGCACCGCTTCAAGATTCGCTTCTGGGGGCAGATCAACCGCTGGGTGATGTGGATTTTCGGTATCCCGCGCTGATCAAGGGTGTCAGCCAGACCGCCTCGCCTGCACCGAAACGCTGGGTGCGGGCGAGGGCTCAGAGCAGGTGGGGCTGACTCAGTTGAAGACCGGTTTACGCTTTTCCATAAAGGCGGTAAGTGCCTCTTTGGCCTCCGCTCCGCTAAGCAGTTTCGCGAAGTGCTCGCCCTCGGTCTCCATGACTTCGTCAGCAGTGCGGCTGACGCCGCTGCGGATCAGACGCTTGGTCAACTGGACTGAGCTGGGCGGCAGCTCGGCAATGCGCAAGGCTGCAGCGCGCGCGGCATCCAGTACCGCCTGACCTGCAGGCAGGGCCTGATTGGCCAGGCCGATTTCACAGGCTCGCGTGCCGCTGATTTCTTCGACCAGCAACAGCAGTTCGGCGGCGCGTGGGTGGCCCAGCAGGCGCGGCAGCAGGAAGCTGGAGCCAGCCTCCGGGCACAGGCCCAGGTTGACGAAGGGCATTTTCAGGCGCGCATTCTGCGCCACATAAATCAGGTCGCAATGCAGCAGCATGGTGGTGCCAATACCAACGGCGGGGCCGTTGACCGCGGCGATCAGCGGTTTGCTGGCATGGCACACGGCCTTGAGAAAACGGTAGACCGGGCTGTCAGTACCGGTGCGCTCATTTTTGATGAAGTCGCTGACATCGTTGCCGCTGGTAAAGCAGTCCGCGCTGCCCTGGATGATGATGGCGCGGATGCTCTGGTCGCTCTCGGCAGCAGCGATGGCATCGCCCATGTCGCCATACATCTCGCGGGTCAATGCGTTCTTCTTGTCGGCGCGGTTGAGGGTCAGGGTCAGTACGCCCTGGCTACGTTCAATCAGCAGATGATCGCTCACGGTCACTCCAGTGTCTGTTGTTATTCGCTCAGCATGCTCGCACGTCTGGCGGGGTGCCGCAGCAAAGCATGGCCTGTTGAATAGGGCAGCATAACAGGCCCGGATTCAGCGCCTGGTGAACACCTCGTCCAAGATCTGCGCCCGCCCCAGTCCGGCCATAAACAGCGGTTTGCCCAGTTGCTCAACGAATGCGCTGGAGCCACAGAGCAGGGCCAGGGTGCGGCGGGAGGGAGCGCGCAAGCTGCGCAGGTCGCTCTCGAAGTGTTGCTGCTGACGCAGTTGCAGTTGCATGCCGGGGTGGCTCTGGGCCAGCGCTTGGAGCTCGTCTTTCAGGTAGCAGGGCTCATCACCGCGCTGCCAGTGCCACAGGGTGATGCCGGCGGTGTGTCCTTGCTGCAGGGCATCCCGGGCAATGGCCTGTAGTGGAGCCAGGCCGGTGCCGCGGGCCAGCAGCAGGAGCGGGCGGTCCTGCCAGTCCGGTTGGTAATGCAGGTGCCCGCTGGCGTTGCCCAGGTGGCATTGCCCGCCAACACCCATTTGCAGCAGGCGCTGACCGAACTGGCCGCCCGCGCGCTGCTGCAGGTGAAACTCGAGTGTCGGGCTGTCGGTTTGGCTGGCGATGGAAAAGGTCCTTGCTGTACCGCAGGGTAGCCAGATGATCAGGTGCTGACCGGGGTGAAAGCGCAGTGACCTGGCAGGGCGCAGCCGCAGGCGCAGGACGCCGGCAGCGAGTTGGCTCAGCTCCTCAATCTGCGCAGGCAGGCCGTCGCTGGCCGGGTCGTACAGGCGCAGGTGCAGATCTTGCTCGACTGGGCACTGGCAGGCCAGCAGCCAGCCTTCGGCCTGCATCGGCGCAGGCAGCGGAGCCTGGGCCGCGTCCGGCACAGTGCCGGGCTCGGCCTTGATCAGGCAGCTCTGACAATGCCCGCTGCGACAGGAGTAGCTGATCGGCAGCCCCGCCTGAAGTAACTGGTCCAGTAGATTGCTGCCGGCCGGAGCATCAAGGCAGCGGTCGGCGATGTGTATCTCAAACATAGCTGGGTTGGTGAAGCTCGCAGCGATTGCGGCCGGCGTCCTTGGCCTGGTATAGCGCCTGATCGGCATCGTTCAGGCAGACCTCCAGGTCGTCCTCTGGACAGATGCTGGCGAGGCCGGCCGAGAGGGTACAGTGAACCCCCTCGGGCAAGGAGTCAAAGTCGAGGGCGGCAAAAGCGATGCGCAAACGCTCAATGCAGTTGAACAGGGCTTCGGGATTGCTGTTGCCGAGCAGGATGACAAACTCTTCGCCGCCAAAGCGGGCAACCAGGTCGCCGTCGCGCAGACTGTTGCGAGCCAGGGTGGCAAAGCCTTGCAGCACCTCGTCGCCGGCGGCATGGCCGTAAAGGTCGTTGATACGCTTGAAGTGATCCAGGTCGATGAGCGCGATACCCAACTGCTGGCTGGGCCGCATCAGGGTCATGCGGCGCTGGGCCTCGTTGAGAAAGTGACGGCGGTTGGCGAGGCCGGTCAGGGCGTCGGTGGTGGCCAGGTTCTGCAACTGGCCCATCATGCCGCGCAGGGTTTCCTGATGGGCCTGCAAGGTGTTGTGGCGCTGCTGCAGGCGCTCACGCAGCTCGCGTATGTAGCTGCCGGTCAGGCTCAGGCAGAACAGGAAGCAGGCCAGCACGAACCATTCGACCAGGCTCAGGGTAAAGCTGCGTGCGCCGGGGCTGAAGTAATGTTCCAGGGTGATCAGCAGCCCGAACAGCACCAGTGCCAGGCCAGAGTGAATATGAAAGGCACGCCGCGAGAGCTGGAATATGCCAAACACCAGGATGTTGGCGTAGATCATGATGAGGGTGCCGCGCAGCGGCCCGGCAAACGCCAGCAGGTAGGTTATCAGCAGCATGGCCACGACAATCTGGGCGTTGGTCATGCTGGGGTCTTTCAGCCTGAGGTTCCAGTTGCTGCGGATCAGCAGCAGGAACACCAACTGGGTGCCGACGCCGAGCAGGATATGGCTGAGCATCAACCAGGCCGAGCCCTGGTAATGGCCCACCGCCCAGGCAACACTGATCACCAGATAGGTAATCAGATAATTTACCTGGGCCAGGTAGAAGCGTTGCAGCCTTAATGTCTGAAACTTGGCTGTCTTGGAATCGATCGCCTCACTCACTCCATGTGTCTCCGAATGATGGCATTATGACGTCAATTTATCGATTATGCTCCTTTTTGCAACTACTTTTGCTGTTGTGTACGGCAAATGTGATCAAGGCCCATTGTTGAATGTGGCCAGTATCTTGGCTAAATCGCCAGATGGCGCTGTCCAGCGCACCCCGCTCAGGTATACTTGTGCGCGCTTTTTTTGGGCCAGTTGACCTGCAGAGTCGGCGGCCCCACCCCGTGAGTCTGGTTTGGCGCTCCCTGTGCCGCCAGCAGCCACAATGCAGAGGAGCTGTCCGAGATGGCCGTTATCAAGCAAGACGATCTGATCCAGAGCGTCGCCGACGCGTTGCAGTACATTTCCTACTACCACCCGCTGGACTTCATTCAGGCTGTGCACGAGGCCTATCAGCGCGAAGAGTCGCAGGCTGCCCGTGATGCCATGGCGCAGATCCTGATCAACTCGCGCATGTGCGCCACCGGCCACCGTCCGATCTGTCAGGACACCGGTATCGTTACCGTGTTTGCCCGCGTGGGCATGGACGTGCGCTGGGATGGCGCCACCATGAGTCTGGACGACATGATCAACGAAGGCGTTCGCCGTGCCTACAACCTGCCGGAGAACGTGCTGCGCGCCTCCATTCTGGCCGATCCGGCTGGCAAGCGTGCCAACACCAAGGACAACACTCCGGCTGTGATCCACTACCAGATCGTCCCGGGCGACAAGGTCGAGATCGACGTTGCGGCCAAGGGCGGCGGATCCGAGAACAAGTCCAAGATGGTCATGCTCAACCCGTCCGACTCTATCGTCGACTGGGTGATCAAGACTGTACCGACCATGGGCGCTGGCTGGTGCCCGCCGGGTATGCTCGGTATCGGCATCGGCGGTACCGCCGAGAAGGCAGCAGTGCTGGCCAAAGAATCGCTGATGGACTCCATCGACATCCACGAACTGCGCGCCCGTGGCCCGCAGAACCGGGTCGAAGAGCTGCGTCTGGAGATCATGGACAAGGTCAACGCACTGGGCATTGGTGCTCAGGGCCTGGGCGGTCTGACTACCGTGCTCGACGTCAAGATCAAGGACTACCCGACCCACGCAGCCAGCCTGCCGGTCTGCATGATCCCCAACTGCGCTGCTACCCGTCATGCCCACTTCGTGCTCGACGGCAGCGGCCCGGCAGTGCTGGAAGCGCCGCCGATGGATGCCTACCCGGAAATCACCTGGGAAGTGGGCTCCAGCGTTCGCCGCGTCAACCTGGACACCGTGACGCCGGAAGAAGTGCTGAGCTGGAAGAGCGGTGAAACCGTACTGCTGTCCGGCAAGATGCTGACCGGCCGTGATGCTGCGCACAAGCGCATGGTCGACATGCTCAACAAGGGTGAGCAACTGCCGGTCGATCTGAAAGGCCGCTTCATCTATTACGTGGGCCCGGTTGATCCGGTCCGTGACGAGGTCGTTGGACCCGCTGGCCCGACCACGGCAACCCGTATGGACAAGTTCACCCGTCAGATCCTCGACCAGACTGGTCTGCTGGGCATGATCGGCAAGTCCGAGCGTGGCCCGATCGCAATCGAGGCGATCAAGGATCACAAAGCGGTGTATCTGATGGCAGTAGGTGGCGCGGCGTACCTGGTTGCTCAGGCAATCAAGAAAGCCGACGTACTGGCCTTCCCGGAACTGGGCATGGAAGCGATCTACGAGTTCGAGGTCAAGGACATGCCAGTCACCGTGGCGGTAGACACCACCGGTGAGTCTGCGCACATCACAGGCCCGCAGATCTGGCAGAAGAAGATTGCCGAAAGCCTGGCGGTTGAAGTGGAATAAGTGCTTCGCCGTATAAAAAAGCCCCGCTCTGCGGGGCTTTTTTGTGGGTGTTTCACACCCTTTGCAGGCGGCGGTTGAACCAGTAATCAACACTCACCCAACGCCCACCGCCGGTAAAGAACAGGCTCAGCAGCAGTACGAAGTAGGTGATGGCGAACTCGATGCCGTTGTTGAGGATGACCAGGCGGCCGCTGCTGGTCAGCCAGTCGTAGTTGCCGTGCTCCTGCAGCAGTGCCTTGGCTCGTGCGAGCTTTTCGGCGGAGGCGGCGACGCGCTCGTTGGCAAAGAGCGAACTGGGGTCTGCAATCGCTGACCAGCCGTACGGCCAGTGCACGGTAAAAGCGGCTACCAGCATGGTGATCATCAGCGGAATGCTGATCCAGCGGGTCGCAAAGCCGATCAGCAGCAGTACCGCACCGATGACCTCGGTGAGGGTCGCCAGCCAGGCCAGCAACTCGGGGAAGGGCAGGCCGAGGCCGTGCTCAAACCAGCTGATGGTCGAGTCGATATGGGCGAGTTTACGGGTGCCGGCCATCCACATGATCGGTGCCAGATACAGGCGGATCAGCAGCGGCGCGATGAAGTCGAGGGTTTGGGTGCGGTCCAGCAGGCGCTGGGCCGGCAGCAGGGTAGAAAGCATGGCATCGGGTCCTTGGTGGTGACCACCAGAAGACGCCGATGCCAGCCGGTTGTTACACCAGCTCTTCGCCTACGTGCAGCAGCTTCATGGAGTTGGTGCCGCCACGGGAGTTGTAGACATCGCCCTTGGTCAGAATGACCCAGTCACCGGGTTGCACATGACCCGCCGCCAGCAGTCTGTTGACCGCTTGCTGGTTGATCTCGCTGGAGGGCAGTTCAGCCGGGTTGAACGGGATGGCCTGCACACCGCGCATCAGTGAAACCCGGCCCAGGGTCTGGGCGTTGGGTGACAGCGCAAAGATCGGCAGGTGCGAGCGGATGCGCGACATGATCAGCGGGGTGTAGCCGCTCTCGGTCAGGGTGATGATCGCAGTTACGCCCGGGAAGTGGTTACCGGCATACATGGCGGCCAGTGCCACGGTTTCATCACAGCGCTCGAAGGTCTGGTACAGGCGGTGGCCGGATTTTTTGCTGACCGGCTGCTTTTCTGCACCAATGCAGACGCGGCTCATGGCGCGTACAGCCTCAACCGGATAGTCGCCGGCGGCGCTTTCGGCCGAAAGCATGACCGCATCGGTGTAGTCCAGCGCGGCGTTGGCAACGTCGGATACCTCGGCGCGGGTCGGCATGGGGCTGGTGATCATCGACTCCATCATCTGGGTGGCGGTGATCACGACCTTGTTCTGCTTGCGGGCGCGGCTGATGATGTGCTTTTGAATGCCGACCAGCTCGGCGTCGCCAATTTCTACACCCAGGTCGCCACGGGCAACCATGACGGCATCGCTCGCCTGGATCAGGCCGTCGAGGGCTTCGTCATCGGCAACCGCTTCGGCGCGTTCGATCTTGGCTACCAGCCAGGCGTCGGACTCGGCATCACGCAGCAGCTTGCGCGCCAGTTCCATGTCGGCGGCATCACGCGGGAAGGAAACCGCGACATATTCCATCTGCAGCTCGGCCGCGAGGTTGATATCGGCGCGGTCCTTGTCGGTCAGCGCAGCGGCAGACAGGCCGCCACCGCGGCGGTTGATGCCCTTGTTGTTGGACAGCGGGCCGCCGGTGGTGACGCGGCAGCGCACTTCATCGCGACCGACACTCTCAACCTGCAGCACCACGCGGCCGTCATCAAGCAGCAGCTCGTCGCCGGCGCGGCAGTCCTTGACCAGATCCGGGTAGTCCAGACCCACGATGTCGTGGTTGCCGTCTTCCAGCCCGTGGCTGGTGGACAGGCGGAAGTGATCGCCGACCTCAAGTGAAATGGGGCCGTCGGCAAAGCGGCCGATGCGAATCTTGGGGCCCTGCAGGTCGCCCAGCAGGGCAACGTGCTGACCGTTCTCAGCGGCAATCTCGCGGACCAGGCGGGCGCGCTGGCGGTGCTCGTCGGCACTGCCGTGGGAGAAGTTCAGTCGTGCCACGTTCATGCCGGCGTTAATCAGCTCGGCGATACGTTCCGGGCTGCTGCTGGCGGGGCCGAGGGTGGCAACGATCTTGGTGCGGCGCAGTGACATGCAATGGTCCTTGTGCGGTGGGTTTTTGCTGCGCCATACAATAGACCATAATGCCGCTAGACGGGTAGGTTGATGGCGAATTGGAGTGGTAGCGATGCACCCCGAAGTAGTAGCGGTTACAGAACGGTTGCGCGAGCGCAGTCGCGTGTCCAGGGCGGCGTATCTGGCGCAGATGGCGCAGGCCCCAGCGGGGCGCAGCGGGCTGTCGTGCGGCAACCTGGCGCACGGCATGGCGGCGTGCTCGGCGCAGGACAAGTCCCGCATCCGGATGATCGATGAGGTCAACATCGGCATGGTCAGCGCCTACAACGACATGCTGTCGGCCCACCAACCCTACGAGCGTTATCCACAATTGTTGCGTGATTACCTGCGCAGCATCGGGGCGACCGGGCAGGTGGCGGGCGGCGTGCCGGCCATGTGTGACGGCGTGACCCAGGGTGAGCCCGGAATGGAGCTGTCACTGGCCAGCCGCGATGTGATCGCCATGGGCACGGCAGTGGCGCTGTCGCACAACATGTTCAATGGCGTCTTGTGCTTTGGTATCTGCGACAAGATTGTGCCGGGGCTGCTGCTTGGTGCGCTGCGCTTCGGTCATTTACCGGTCGTCTTTGTGCCGTCCGGCCCCATGCCCAGTGGCCTGCCGAACAGCGAGAAGGTTCGGGTACGGCAGCTGTACGCCGAGGGCAGGGTGGACCGCGAGCAACTGTTGGCCGCAGAAAGTGCGTCTTACCACAGCCCCGGCACCTGTACTTTCTACGGCACCGCCAATACCAACCAGATGCTGCTCGAAGCCATGGGCCTGCAGTTGCCCGGTGCGTCTTTTGTCGCCCCGGATACGCCGTTACGTGACGCGCTGAGCCGGGCCGCAGCCAAGGCTGCGGTCACGCTGGCGCGGGCCGGGGCGGGCAGCCTGAGCCAGGTGCTGGATGAGCGTGCGCTGATCAATGCCGTGGTCATGCTGCTGGCCACCGGTGGCTCGACCAACCTGACATTGCACCTGGTTGCCATCGGTCAGGCGGCCGGGCTGCAACTGCGCTGGGAAGACATGGCGGATCTGTCGCGGGTGGTGCCGACGCTCGCGCATATCTATCCCAGCGGCAAGGCAGACATCAACCAGTTTCAGGCCGCGGGCGGCACTGCCTGGCTGTTCCGGGAGCTATTGGAAGCGGGCCTGCTGCATGAGGATGTGCAAACCGTCGCCGGTGCCGGATTGTCGCGCTACTGTCAGGAACCCTATCTGCACAATGGCGAGCTTGCCTGGCGCGATGGTCCGCAGGCCAGCCTGGACAGCGACGTACTGCGGCCGGTCAGCGCGCCCTTTGCCGCCGATGGTGGCTTGCGCATGCTTGACGGCGAATTGGGCCGGGGTGTGGTGAAGGTGTCTGCGGTGGCGCCGGAGCATCGGCAGGTGACCGCGCCCTGTCGCGTATTTGATAGCCAGGAAGACTTTGTAGCTGCTTTTCAGGCTGGTGAGCTGGCGCGGGACCTGGTGGCCGTGGTGCGCTTTCAGGGGCCGGCAGCCAACGGCATGCCCGAGCTGCATCGTTTGATGCCTTACCTCGGCGCGCTGCAGGACAAGGGCCACCGTGTGGCTCTGGTGACAGACGGCCGCCTGTCCGGCGCCTCGGGCAAGGTACCTGCGGCTATTCACTTGTGCCCCGAGGCATTGCAGGGCGGGGCGATCGCGCGGTTGCGAGACGGTGATGTGCTCAGTCTGGATGCTGACGCCGGTACGCTGCAGGTGCAGGCTGATGGCCCTGACTGGCAGCAGCGCGAGCTGGCTGTCTGCCCAGAGACGGTGCGCCGGGGCTGGGGCCGTGAGCTGTTTGCGTTCATGCGCGCCCAAGCCAGCTCGGCCGAGCTGGGGGGCAGCGTGTTTACCGCCGGGTTGCACGAGGCTGACCAGTGAACTGGTCATGGCAGGCAGTGTTGCGTGAGCGTGGCGTCGCCTGGGTAGAAACCGCCTCGCCGGCCGCGCAGGCACAAGGCTTGGCTGAGACCGTGGCGGCGGCCCTGAGTGACGCGCTGGCTTCGCGCGGCGAGGCGCGCATGGCGTTGTCGGGCGGGCGCAGTCCGATTCCGTTTCTGCAGGCGCTGGCATGCCACGTGCTTGATTGGGAGCAGGTAAAACTCACCCTGGTCGATGAGCGCTGGGTGAGCAGTGATCAGCCTGAGAGCAACGAGCGGCTGTTGCGCTGCCATCTGCAGCCGGTCTTTGATCGGTTGCACTGGCAGCCCCTGTATCAGGGCGTAAGCCCTGCGCAGGACGCAGCCACGGCGGGCGCTGCGCTGCTTGAGTGGCAGCCGCTGGATGTCGTGGTGCTGGGCATGGGGTTGGATGGCCACACCGCCTCGCTGTTTCCTGGTCAGCCGCATGTAAGTCAATGGCTGCAGCCTGACGCCGGCGCCCTGTGCGCGGCCACGCTGGCGGCGGATGCGTCGCCAAGGTTGACGCTGACCGGTCGTGCGTTACACTCCGTGCGCCGCCAGCTACTGGCGATCAGCGGCGAGCAAAAATTGCAGGTGTTGATCGGGGCGCTGGAGCGCGCTCCGGCGGATTGCCCGATAGCGGCGTTTTTGCGTGCGCCGCTGGAGATTCACTATTGCCCGGACCAAGCTTGAGGACACTGATGTCGCTGCCTGAAAAGACTCGCCTGCTTGATAGTCTGTTCGCAGACTGCCGCCTGTTGCCACTGCTCAATATTGAGCGCCTGGCAGATGTGCTGCCGCTGGCCGATGCCCTCAGCGCCGGCGGCGTGACGACGCTGGAAATTACCCTGCGCACGCCCCTGGGGATAGACGCTATTGCGCTGCTGCGCGCCGAGCGCCCGACACTGACCATCGGCGCCGGCACGGTGCTGGATGCACGCCAGTTCGCTGCGGTGCAGGCTGCAGGCGCAGCATTTGTGGTCACACCGGGTTGTACCGAGGAGCTGCTGGAGGCGGGCCGCGATGGCCTGATCCCCCTGCTGCCGGGCATCGCAACCGCATCCGAGTTAATGCAGGGTTATCGCCTGGGCTACAGGCGCTTCAAGCTGTTCCCCGCAGAAATTGCCGGTGGTGTTGGCCTTATCAAAGCCTTTGCCGGCCCGTTCCGTGACGCCGCGTTTTGCCCTACCGGCGGGGTGACGGCAGACAACCTGGGGGCCTATCTGGCTCAGCCGAATGTGATGGCGGTGGGCGGCAGCTGGATTGCGCCGCCGCAGCTGATTGCCGCAGGGCGCTGGCAGGAGATCACCGCACTGGCCAAGGCCGCGGTAGCCGCCGGGTAACGCGCCGACGGACGTCGGCGCGGTCTTGCCTTACGGCTTGCTGGGGTCGACGAACCCGTCGGGCTTGATAATCAGCAGATCACAGGGCGTCGCGTCGATCAGGCGCTCGGCGGTATGGCCGATCAGTGCGCTTTCCAAGCGCGAGCGCGATACGGCGCCCATGATCAGCAGATCAATCTTCTGCTCCTCGACAAAGCCAGGCAGTGCTTCTTCCGGGTCTCCCTCAAGCAGGTGCGTTGCCGCGCCGTCGGCGGGCGAGCGCGCGAGCAACTGACTGAACGCAGTGGCGTGATGCTGCTTCACATCCTTGGCGTAGCCTTCGTAGTCGGCAATCACACTGGCATCGAACACCATGGTGCGTGGCAGCGGGGTGTAGCAGTGGGCCAGGTGCAGCTGCGCGTTGAGCTGCTGGCCAAGCTCATGGCCACAGGCGATCAGCTTGTTGTCCAGCGCTGCCGGCTTGTCGGCGCTATGCAGCGGATCGACACTGGCGCACAGCTGCTTCAGCGGGTTCTCGCCATGCTTGACCAGCCACAGCGGCACTTCACAATAACGAATCAGCTGCCAGTCTGCAGCGCTCAGCAGCAGGCGCTTGAGCGGATTGCGCTGGTGGGTGGTTTTCAGCACCAGATCCGGCTTGCGCGCCTGTACCTCGCGCAGCACGTGACGGTCCAGGCGCTTGCCCCAGACGGCGGTGGTCTCGACCTGCACACCCTGCGAGCGCAGCGGCGCCGCCAGCTTTTCCAGATAGGTGGTGTGATGCTCAAGCAGCGACTGGCGCGCTTTTTCCAGCGCGTGCGACTCGAACAGCATGCCGCCATCCAGCGCCGGGATATAGTCGCAGATCATCAGGCTGAGGCTGGCCTGTCCATAATGCTCAAGCAGTTGCGTTGCACGCTCCAGGGCGGGTTGCTGCTCCTCGCGGGAAGCGTCGATGACGACCAGAATGTGGCGAATATCCATACAGCTGACTCCTGTTGTCCAAGGCTCTGGTTCGGGAATGTCCAGCCTAGCGAAGCCTGCCGGGTTTTGCACTGACCTGGGTCATCGCATGTGTTACTGCAGAACAGCGCGCAGCTGCCGATACAGGGCCATTAGCGGAGGTAAACATGAACAGATTCTGGCTCTATCCGGCGTTGGCTGCGCTGCTCAGCGGGTGCGCCTCCACGGCCTACAATAAACACCTTGATGAAGCCTACAAGGCCTATGCCGAGGGTGACTGCAGCCGGGTGATCAGCGAGCTCTCGCGCACCGAGCGCGGGATTCGGAGCAGGCCCTATCTGCAGCCGGAAGTCTCGCTGCTGCGTGGTCAGTGTCTGGAGCGGCAGTCGCTCTATCTGGATGCCATTCAGATTTATCGCTTTATGCTAGACAGCTATCCCTCCAGCGAATACAGCTACCGCGCGGCGGCGCGGCTGGAAACCTTGCGGCAACTGGGGCACTACGATCCGGCCCGGCCGGTGCCGCCGCGCGCCGAGGATTGAACGCTTGGCTGGATAGTGGCCGTCCGCTATGCTCAGAGGCCTGTTTGTCCTATCGGGGTTAGCCCACCATGCGCATCCTGCTGCTATTGGCCTGTTGTGGCCTCAGCCTGCCTCTGCAGGCCGAGATCTACCGCTGGGTAGATGCCAACGGGCAGGTGCACTTTGGCGAGCGGCCGCGTCCGGGTGCTGAAACGGTCGAGGTCCGTCCGCAGGTGATCGAGCGCGACCAGCGCATGCGAGACGGTGAGGCCGACATGCAGCGATTGTATGAAGTACGCACCGCCGAGCGCGAGCAACGTAATGCGCAACGCGCAGAGCGCCGGCGTCAGCAGAATGCGCGCTGCCAGCAACTGCAACAGCGTCTGGCAGACTTCCAGCGTCGCACCTACTGGTATGAGGAAGACGCACAGGGCAGGCAGGTAGAGGTCAGTCCGGCGCGCGTGCGCGAGGCCGAGGCGGCGGTTCGCCAACAAATAGCGGAGCAATGCTGACATGCACCTGCTACCCGACTCAGGTGCGGCGCCTGCACCCGAACAGCGGCGGATACCGCGACATCAATTAACCGCCTATCTGGCGGTCTATAACAGCCTGACCGGCCGCCCCTTTGGCTACATCGGCAACTTGTCTTCCCACGGCATCATGCTGCTCTGCGCGATGCCGGTCATGCTCAATGAGGAATACCACCTGGAGCTGCATCTGCCCGAGTTGAGCGCCAAGGACTACCCGCGCTGTATTCGTTTTAAGGCGCGCAGTCGCTGGTGCCGGGCCGATGTTACGCCCGGTCATTACGACTGCGGTTTCAGCATCAGCCACAATCGCGAAGCCTTCGCTGGCCTCACCACCGCCTTGCAGCGCTACTTCACCTTCGGCGACTTTGCGGGTGCCTGAGGCGCTCAGGTGCGTTACCCTGCCGCTTTGCCTGCAGGGGGAGATATGAGCAAGCGCTTTTTCTGGTACGACTTTGAGTCCACCGGCATTGACCCGCGGCGCGATCGGCCGGTGCAGGTGGCGGGGTTGGCAACCAACGCCGAGCTGGAAGAAGTAGGCGAGCCACTGTGCATAGATGCGCGCTTGCCGACCGATGTACTGCCCCATCCGCAGGCGTGTCTGGTCACCGGCATCACGCCGCAGCGGCTGGCCAACGGCCTGCCGGAAGCCGAATTTATCCAGCGCCTGCACGAGCAGATGATGCAGCCCGGCACCTGCAGTGTCGGCTACAACAACCTGCGCTTTGACGACGAGATGACGCGTTTCTCGTTGTACCGCAACTTTCATGACCCCTACGCACGCGAGTGGCAGGGTGGCAATAGCCGCTGGGACCTGCTCGATGCCCTGCGCGCCGCGCATGCGCTGCGCCCGGAGGGCATTGAATGGCCGCAGGTCGATGGCTTTACCAGTCTGCGTCTTGAGCTGCTGACCGCAGCCAACGGCATCGACCACGGGCAGGCTCACGATGCCCTCGCTGATGTGCGCGCCACCATTGCCATGGCAAGGCTACTCAAGCGCGCGCAGCCGCGCCTGTTTGATTATCTGCTGGGCCTGCGCGACAAACGCCGGGTGGCGGAATACATCGATTTGCAGCAGGTGCGGCCGCTGGTGCATGTCTCCGGCCGTTTCGGGCGCGAGCGCAGCGGCCTGTCGCTGGTCTTGCCGCTGGGCTGGCACCCGGTCAACCGCAATGCAGTCATTGTTTATGATCTCGCGGCTGATCCAGCGGCCCTGACGGATCTGCCCCCGGAGCAGATACGCGAGCGCCTCTACACGCGTACCGAGGATCTGCCGGCGGGGCAGCAGCGTCCGGGGCTCAAGCTGGTACATATCAACAAGTGCCCGGTGCTGGCTGACACCAAGGTGCTGCTCCCGGCGGATATCGAGCGCTTGCAACTGGATATGCCGTTGCTGAGTGCACGGGCCGAGGAGCTGGCCCGCTGGCGTGAGCAGGGGCAGGCGGTGCTGGCCGAGATCTACCGTGAGCAACCAGGCGGCGACAGCGCCGAGCAAGACGCCGAGGTGCAGCTGTATGATGGCTTTCTCAGTGATGCCGATCGCCGGCTGATGACTGCCATACGCGAGGCCGATGGTGCGGCGCTGGGAGCGATGCGCTGGCCTTTGCGTGATCAGCGGTTGGTGGATATGTTGCCGCGCTATCGGGCGCGTAACTTCCCGGACAGCCTGAATGCAGAGGAGCAGCAGCAATGGTTGGCCTGGTGCGCTGCCAGATTGTCAGGTGCCGCCCCGGGTGCCCCGGTCACCTTGCCGGTTTTCCTGCAGGAGATTGATGCCCTGTTGCCAACCCTGGATGCGGCGCAGCAGGCGCTATTGCAAAGTTGGCGTGCGTACGGGGTGCAGCAGGCTCAACTGCTGGGCATTCAGCAAACGGCCGGGTAAATCCGGGTTGGGCGCGGGCGGTGGTGATGGCCCTCTGGGGCTGCCCTTGATGCCTGCGATGAGGCAATAAAAAACCCGATGCGCTGGCATCGGGTTTTTTTGTTACTGCAGCTATCAGCCCAGGATGGTGACCCAGGACTCGACAGTGTCGGCACCGTACTTTTCTTTCCAGGCCTTCAGTGTCTTGTGGTTGCCACCTTTGGTTTCGATGACTTCACCGGTGTTCGGGTTCTTGTACTGCTTCACTTTGCGCGCGCGCTTGGCGCCACCAGCGGCCTTGCTCTTGGGGGCAGCCAGCTTGTTGTCCGGATCCAGAATCGCGGCAACATCTTTCAGGGATTTGTTGTACTGGCCCATCAGGCTGCGCAGTTTTTCTTCGAACTCGATTTCTTTCTTAAGTTTGTCATCATTGGACATCGAATCCAGGCGCTCTTTAAGGTCGCGGATTTGTGCCTCAATGTTTCGGTAATCTTGCAGCATGGACATGGAAGTTTCCTTTATGTCTAGTTTGATAATCAGGACAAAAGAATAATAGTTTAAGCCTGCTAAACCTACAATAAGTTGTTTTATATCCAGACGTGCCACAATCGGTATTTTTATGTTTGTTGAGCCATTCTCTGCCTTGTTTCGGTGCAAGTCGTTAACTACGGCAGTGTCTTAGCCAATCATTCAATGCCGTCAGGCTTGGGGGCATGTGCGCCCAGCTCCCTGACGCTTCGCTGACCGAATTAGTCCGCCCGCAAGGCAGGGCAACAGGGTAGAATGGCGCGGCCCGAACTGTCCCCCCAACAGGGTACGGGCAACGTCCTTTGAATACCGCACACTACAGGAGAGCAAATGCGCACTTTCAGGCTGGTAATCGCCTGCCCGGATCGGGTTGGCATCGTTGCCAAGGTCAGTAACGTACTGGCAACCTATAACGGTTGGATTACCGAAGCCAATCACCACTCGGATAACCTGTCCGGCTGGTTCTTCATGCGTCATGAAATTCGTGCCGACTCCCTGCCGTTTGATCTGGAGGGGCTGCGTACCGCCTTTGCTCCGATTGCTCGGGAGTTTCAAATGGACTGGCGGGTAAGTGACTCGGCAGTACGCAAGAAAGTGGTCTTGATGGCCAGTCGCGAGTCGCACTGTCTGGCAGATTTGTTACACCGTTGGCACAGCGGCGAACTGGACTGCGAGATCAGTAGCGTCATCTCCAATCATGACGACTTGCGCAGCATGGTCGAGTGGCACGGTATTCCCTTCCACCATGTACCGGTCGACCCGAAAGACAAGGAACCGGCATTCGCCGAAGTTACCCGTCTGGTTGATGAACAGCAGGCCGAATGTATTGTGCTGGCTCGCTACATGCAGATTTTGCCGCCGGCGCTGTGCGAGCGTTATGCGCATCGCATTATCAATATCCACCACAGCTTCCTGCCCTCATTTGTTGGCGCGCGCCCCTATCACCAGGCGGCGCAACGCGGCGTCAAGTTGATCGGTGCTACCTGCCATTACGTCACTGAAGAACTCGATGCCGGGCCTATCATCGAGCAGGACGTAGTGCGCATTACCCACCGCAACAATGCCGAAGACATGGTGCGCCTGGGCAAGGACGTCGAGAAGATGGTGCTGTCGCGCGGCCTGCGCTATCACTTGGAAGATCGTGTGCTGGTTCACGACAACAAGACGGTAGTGTTCAGCTAAGCTGTAGAGGGACGTTCGTGGTGCTGGCGCCAGTGTTGAGGCGTCAGCACACCCTCACAGGAGGCTTTATGCTCAAATCCGTCAAAGTGCGCGACTACATGACCACGGACCTGGTCACCTTTTCCCCCGAGATGGACCTGTTTCGTGCCATCGATCGGCTACTGGCCCACCGCATTTCCGGGGCCCCGGTGCTCGACGCCGATGGGCATCTGGTTGGGCTGCTGTCTGAAGGTGATTGCCTGAAGGGCATTCTGGCCGGTAGTTACTTCGAGGAGGCCGGCGGTAGTGTGGCCTCGGTCATGACAGTGGTTGTTGAGACCATCGACGCCGACGCCGACATCGTCAAGGCGGCCGAGCATTTCATTACCATGCGTCGTCGGCGCCTGCCGGTGATCGACGAGGGCAAGCTGGTAGGGCAGATCAGTCGTCGCGACATTCTGCGTGCCATGCAGACCTACAACGAGCATGGTGCGCCCAAATGAATGATGACGACGAACTCAGCCCGCTGTCAGCCGGCGCGGCCAGCTTGCCGCCCACCCTGGGAGAGGGCTGTCTGATGCGCTTTGACCCTGCCGAGCTGACTGAGGACATGGGCGCCGATTTTTCCGATCTGCCGACCGAATCCGACTAAGCCTGTTGCTGGTCTGCGCCTGTGGCGCGGGCTGGCAGACAGGCTTGGCAAAGCTTCCTGCCCGGTGGCATATTGTCATCACAGCAAGGGAAGCAATCGCATGGCACACCAAGTGCGCCAGCGCGAGGGTACGGAAGCACGGCACCTACAATCATTACAGGCCGTAACCGAGCATGCTCAAGAAAATTCCGACTGCCGCCCTGCGCAAGGGCATGTTTGTTGATCAGTTTTGCGGGTCGTGGCTGGACCACCCGTTCTGGACCCGCAAGGTACTGATCGAAGATGACAAAACACTCGATACCATCCTGAAAAGCCCGATCACCGAAGTAGTGATAGATACCGGCAAAGGCGCCGATTGGACCCCGGGCGAGCCCGCCGAGGCGGCTGCCGAACTCCCCGAACAAGCCGTTGAAGCCCCTCCGGCGCCTGCCGCCGCTGAGCGTCAGGCGGCGGAGGTTGCCGGCGCGTCGACCGCTCCCGTCAGCTTTGAAAACGAACTGCAACGGGCCAAGGCTATTTTCCGTACCGGGAAGGAAGCCGTGCGCAGCATGTTTCAGGAGGTGCGCCTGGGCAAGGCGCTGGACAGCGAGGGCCTGCTCGATCTGGTCGAGGATATGAACCGCTCGCTGGCGCGTAACCCCCATGCGCTGCTCAGCGTGGCGCGGATCAAGCACAAGGATGAGTACACCTATCTGCATTCGGTGGCGGTGGCTGCGCTGATGGTCGGCCTGGCACGGGCTGCGGATCAGGATGAGGCGACCGTGCGTGACGCCGGCATGGCTGGCCTGCTGCACGACCTGGGTAAGGCGATGATGCCCGAAGCGGTGCTGAACAAGCCTGGCCGCCTGACGGATGAGGAATACGACATCATGCGTCAGCACCCTATGGAGGGTTACAAGTTGCTGCAGGAGTGGCAGGACGTACCCCAGGCCGTGCTGGATGTGTGCCTGCATCACCATGAAAAAATGGACGGTACCGGTTACCCGGAGCGCCTGGCTGGCGAGGACATCAGCCTGATGTCGCGCATGGGCGCCATTTGCGATGTATATGACGCCATTACCTCAAACCGACCCTACAAGGCAGGCTGGGACCCCTCCGAGTCGCTCAGTCGCATGGCCAGCTGGAAAGGACACTTTGATCCCAAGTTGTTCCAGTTGTTTGTCCGCATGCTTGGCATTTACCCGGTTGGCTCGCTGGTGCGTCTGACCTCCGGGCGCCTGGGCGTTGTGGTAGAGCAGAACCCGACGGCGCTGCTGCTGCCGCGCGTGCGGGTGTTCTACTCGGCAACCCTTCGGCAGGCGGTGCCGGTAACGCTGATCGATCTGGCCGAGGCAGGGCAGCTGGAGCGCATTGTCGGCAGAGAGGATCCGGAGAACTGGCCCTTCAAGAGCCTGGACCGGTTCTGGGCGGGAGACTGACAAAAGAAACGGGCAGCCTGAGCTGCCCGTTTCATTTACTGCCCTAAGGCTCTAGCCTGTATCAGGCTTCGGCGACGGCTTCTTCGGCTTGTGCCTGCGCCGGATCCGGTGTGCGGATCAGGTGGTCGAAGGCGGCCAGCGATGCAGTGGAGCCAGCGCCCATGGCGATGATGATCTGCTTGAAGGGCACAGTGGTCACGTCGCCAGCGGCAAATACGCCGTTCAGGTTGGTGGCACCGCGTGCATCAATCTCGATCTCGCCAAAGCGGGTCAGGTTCAGTTCGCTGTCCTTCAGCCATTCGGTGTTGGGTACCAGACCGATCTGGACGAAGATCCCGGCAACGTCGACCTGCTTGAGCTCCTCGGTGGTGCGGTCCTTGTAGGTCAGACCCACTACCTTGTTGCCGTCACCACGGACTTCTGTGGTTTGTGCGCTCTTGATGATCTCGATGTTGCTCATCGAACGCGCCTTGCGCTGCAGCACCTCGTCGGCACGCAGGGTGTCGGCAAACTCCAGCACGGTGACGTGCTCGACGATACCGGCCAGGTCAATCGCGGCCTCGATGCCGGAGTTGCCCCCGCCAATCACGGCTACGCGCTTGCCCTTGAACAGCGGGCCGTCACAGTGCGGGCAGTACGCCACGCCCTTGCCACGGTATTCCTGCTCACCGGGTACGTTCATTTCTCTCCAGCGCGCGCCGGTCGCCAGGATGACCGAACGGCTGCGCAGGGTCGCGCCACTTTCCAGGCCAATTTCGACGTAGTCACCGGTTTCCAGGCTGGCGGCCTTTTGCTCGGTAATTACGTCAACCTCGTACTCCTTCACGTGTTGCTCCAGGCTGGCAACCAGCTTCGGGCCTTCGGTGTAGGGCACGGAGATGAAGTTCTCGATGCCGACGGTATCCATGACCTGGCCACCGAAGCGCTCGGCAACGATACCGGTGCGGATGCCTTTACGCGCAGCGTAGATGGCTGCCGAGGCGCCGGCCGGGCCGCCACCGACGATCAGTACGTCGTAGGGCGCCTTGTCGTTCAGCTCGGCGGCCTTGCGCTTGCTGGCACCGCTGTCGACCTTGTTGACGATTTCGGCGAGGGTCATGCGGCCCTGACCGAAGGGCTGGCCGTTCAGGTATACCGACGGCACGGCCATGATCTGGCGCTCGTCGACTTCATCCTGAAACAGGGCTCCGTCAATCATCACATGGGTGATGTTGGGGTTCAGTACCGCCATCAGGTTCAGCGCCTGGACCACGTCCGGGCAGTTCTGGCAAGACAGCGAGATGTATGTCTCGAAGTGAAACTCGCCTTCGAGGTTACGAATCTGCTCCAGCAGCGCCGGGTCTGCCTTGGACGGGTGGCCGCCGGATTGCAGCAGCGCCAGTACCAGCGAGGTGAACTCGTGGCCCATCGGGATGCCGGCGAAGCGGATCCGCGGTGTTTCGCCTGCCGGACCCACACCCATGCTCGGGGTGCGTTTGTCTTCGGCGGCTACCAGGCCGATTTTGCTCGACATTTCGGCGATTTCGACCGCGAGCTCGTGCAATTCTTTGCCCTTGGGGCTGTCATCGGTGGACACGCTGACTTCAATCGGGTTAACGATGTGTTGCAGGTACGTGTCCAGTTGCTTCTTCAGGGTAGCGTCCAACATGTGCGTGTCCTTTTGAGTAAGAGTCAAATTCTGGGCATAAAAAACCCGGCCCGCCGTCTGCGCGCCTGAGGCTGCGCAGCGGGCCGGGTCATCAGGCCGATCTTAGATCTTGCCTACCAGGTCGAGAGAAGGAGCCAGAGTGGCTTCGCCTTCTTTCCACTTGGCCGGGCAGACTTCACCCGGGTGGGCAGCGATGTACTGGGCTGCCTTGACCTTGCGAACCATGTCTTCGGCGTTACGGCCGATGCCTTCGGAAGTGATTTCAACAGCCTGGATCACACCCTCGGGGTCGATGATGAAGGTACCGCGGTTGGCCAGGCCCTGATCTTCGCGCAGAACTTCGAAGTTGCGGCTGATCTGCATGGTCGGGTCACCGATCATGGCGTACTTGATCTTGCCGATGGTTTCGGAGCTGTCGTGCCATGCTTTGTGGGTGAAGTGGGTGTCGGTGGAGACCGAGTACACTTCAACGCCCATTTTTTGCAGCTCGTCGTAGTAGTCGGCAACGTCGCCCAGCTCGGTCGGGCAAACGAAGGTGAAGTCAGCCGGGTAGAAGAAGAAAACGGCCCACTTGCCTTTAACGTCGGCTTCGGTCAGTTCGAAGAACTCGCCGTTTTTGAATGCAGACGCTTTGAACGGTTTGATTTCGGTGTTGATAACGGACATGTAGAACTCCTTTGTGAGTTGTTTCGTCGTTGGTTGAGAAGACAGGTGCAATGGTATGCGCCTGAGCTAAATACTTAAAATAAATTTCAACTAAATCCTGAATAGCTTTTCGCTATATGCGGTGTAGCGCCGTTACGGTGTTGATCATGCTTGAGGCGTATGACCGTTTCGAGGTCATACGGTTCTGCGTCAACCCCGATTGCAGTAAAGTAGCGGCTGGTTACCTCGGAGAATCACTGTATGCTGACTCATCTGGACGCACAAGGGCGGGCGAACATGGTTGATGTCACCGCCAAGGCCGTTACCGCGCGTGAGGCGGTGGCCGAGTCGCGTGTGCGCATGCGTCCTGAAACCCTGGAGCTGATTCAAGCGGGCGGCCACCCCAAGGGAGATGTGCTCGCTGTCGCGCGTATTGCCGGCATTCAGGCAGCCAAAAAGACCTCCGACCTGATTCCGCTTTGCCACCCGTTGATGCTGACCAGCGTCAAGGTGGAGCTGACGCCGCAGCCGCCAGATGCCGTGCACATTCAGGCGCGCTGCAAACTGGCCGGCCAGACAGGCGTGGAAATGGAAGCCCTGACAGCCGTGAGTGTTGCGGCGCTAACTCTCTACGACATGTGTAAGGCGGTGGACAAGGGTATGGTCATTGAACAAACGCGACTGCTGCACAAATCGGGCGGCAAGAGCGGTGACTACCATTTGCAGGAGCCGGGTGCATGATTCATCTGCAGTTCTTTGCCCGTTACCGGGACGCGCTGGGCTGCGATGCCGAGCAGCTCGCCTGGGATGAGGACCTGCGCACCTTGGGTGATGTACGCAGCCGCCTGCTGGCGCGTGGCGAGCCCTGGCAGGTGTTGGCTGAGCCGCGGCTGATGTGCGCCCGCAACCAGGAGCTATGTGATCTGGCTACCGCCGTGGCCGATGGTGACGAGGTTGCCTTTTTTCCGCCGGTGACCGGGGGCTGAGATGCGAATTAGCCTACAGACGGCCAGCTTTGATCCGGGCGCGCTGCTCAACGAGCTGCACGCCGATTACCGGGGCACGGGCGCGGTGGTCGGGTTTGTCGGCTATGTGCGCGACTTCAATGATGGCGATGCGGTCAGCGGCATGTGGCTGGAGCATTATCCGGGCATGACCGAAAAAGCCCTGGCGGGCATCGTCGAGCAGGCGCAGGCGCGCTGGTCGCTGCATGAGGTGCACGTGCTGCACCGTGTCGGGCAACTGGAGCCGGGCGAGCCGATCGTCTTTGTCGGCGTGGCCAGCGCACACCGTCAGGCCGCCTTTGAGGCCAATGCCTTCATCATGGATTACCTGAAAACCCGCGCCCCGTTCTGGAAGCGCGAAAGCACACCTGAGGGTGAGCGCTGGGTTGACGCCAAAGACAGCGATGAACAGGCGCTGAGTCGCTGGCAATCAGCGGGGGAGTCGTCATGAGTCTGCAGGACGGCCTAGGCCGGCGTATCGAGTATCTGCGGCTGTCGGTGACTGACCGCTGCGACTTCCGTTGTGTCTACTGCATGGCAGAAGACATGACCTTTTTGCCCCGCGCACAGATTCTTTCCCTGGAGGAGATCGAGCGACTGGCCCGCCTGTTTGTCTCCCTGGGCGTGCGCAAGATTCGTTTGACCGGCGGTGAGCCGCTGGTCAGACGCGGCATTGTTGACCTGTGCGCGCGGATCAGCGCGCTGCCCGGGCTGCGCGAGCTGGTGATGACCAGCAACGGCTCGCAGTTGGTGAAAATGGCCGAGCCGCTGGCCACCGCCGGGGTAAAGCGCCTTAACATCAGTCTGGACAGCCTGGATGCTGAACGCTTTAAGGCCATTACCCGCACCGGCGAACTGCAGCAGGTGCTCGATGGTATCGAGGCGGCGCGTGCAGCCGGCTTTGAGCGGATCAAACTGAACACCGTGGTGCTCAAGGGCCGTAACCACGACGAAGTGCCGGCGCTGACCGACTATGCCCTGTCGCGCGGGCTGGACATCACTTTTATCGAAGAGATGCCGCTGGGCGAAGTAGGGCGCGAGCGTGGCGAAGCCTACTGCTCCAGCGACGAGGTGCGCGCCATGCTGAGCGAGCGCTATCGCTTACTCGACAGCACCGAGAGCAGCGGCGGGCCAGCGCGGTACTTGCGGGTAGAGGGTTACCCCGACAGCCGTATCGGCTTTATCTCGCCGCACTCGCACAACTTCTGCGATACCTGCAACCGCGTCCGTCTGACCACCGAAGGGCGCCTGCTGCTGTGTCTGGGGCATGAGAATGCGCTGGACATGCGCCGCCTGCTGCGTCAGCACCCTGGCGACGATGCCCCGGTGCGCGAGGCGCTGGAGCGAGCCTTGCTCTACAAGCCGGCGCGGCACGAGTTCAGCGTGGACGGCGAGGTTCAGGTGCTGCGTTTCATGAACGCGACCGGCGGCTGAACCCCTCCCGGGCTGCCCGGCAGCGTTGTCGGGCCTGCCCGCTCTTGCTTATTGACACTGATCAACAACTCTCCGGCCCAGCGCGCGTAGGCTGTACGCAAGCTAGTTAATCTCTGGAGAGCCCCCATGCTGCCTACCCTTCGCTGGGATGCGGACCTGATTCGTCGATACGATCACGCCGGTCCGCGTTACACCTCCTATCCAACTGCGGTGCAGTTTCACGATGGTGTGAAGCCGCTGGATTTTTTTCATGCCGTTGACGCCAGCCGCGCCGCCAACCGCGCGCTGTCGCTGTATGTCCACATCCCGTTCTGCGCCAACATCTGCTACTACTGCGGTTGCAACAAGGTGATCACCAAGGATCGCAGTCGTGCCCGCGAGTATCTGGCCTGCCTGGAACGCGAAATGGAGCTGGTCAGCGCCCATCTGGGCCCGGATCAGCTGGTGGAACAGCTGCACTTTGGCGGCGGTACGCCGACCTTTCTCAGCCATCAGGAGCTGGGCGAGCTGATGGCGGCGTTGCGCCGCAACTTCAAACTGCACGATGACGATATCGGTGACTACAGCATCGAGATCGACCCCCGCGAGGCAGATTGGGCGACCATGGGCCTGCTGCGCGAGCTGGGCTTTAACCGCGTCAGCTTTGGCGTGCAGGACCTGGACCCCGAGGTGCAGCGCGCGGTCAACCGTCTGCAATCGCTGGAGCAGACCCAGACCGTGATGGACGCGGCCCGCACCCTGGCCTACCGCTCGATCAATATCGACCTGATCTACGGCTTGCCGAAGCAGACCCCCGAGCGTTTTGCCCGCACCGTCGAGGCGATTATCGAGCTCAAGCCCGACCGGCTGTCGGTGTTCAACTACGCGCACCTGCCCGAGCGCTTCATGCCGCAGCGCCGTATCAACAGCGCTGACCTGCCGGCGCCCGCGCAGAAGCTGGAGATGTTCGAGAACAGCGTGCGCCAGCTGATGGATGCAGGCTACCGCTACATCGGTATGGACCACTTTGCCTTGCCCGATGACAGCCTGAGCGTGGCGCAGGAAAACGGCGAGCTGCAGCGCAACTTTCAGGGTTACACCACCCACGGACATTGCGACCTGATCGGCTTGGGCGTGTCCTCGATCAGCCAGGTCGGCGACCTCTACAGCCAGAACTCGGCGGATCTCAAGGTTTACCAGCAAGCCCTGCAGCAGGACGAGCTGGCGACCCAGCGCGGGCTGGTTTGCCACACCGACGACGTCATTCGCCGCGCGGTGATCAGCCAGCTGATCTGTCATTTCAGCCTCAGCTTCAACGACATCGAGCAGCGCTTTGGTATCGACTTTCATGACTACTTTGCCGGCTGCCTGCCGATGCTGGAGCAGATGGCGCGCGATGGCCTGATCATCCTGACGCCCGGCGGTATTCGAGTGCTGGCGGCAGGGCGGCTGCTGGTGCGCTCAATCTGCATGCTGTTCGATGCGTACCAGAGCGAGCTGAGCCAGCAGCGCTTCTCGCGGATTATCTAGCGCCTCTGCCGAACCTCCCCCTCTGCCTGCTATGCTGCGGGCAGACTGGGGCAGAGGGCAGGCTATGAAGGTATTGAGAGAGCGCAGCGGGCAACGCCGCCTGCTGCTGTTGCTGGTTGTTGCTCTGCTGGTGCTGCTGTCGTGGCTCGGGCAGGGAGATCGCAGCTCCGCAGCACACCTTGACGCCTCGCTGTTGCAGGCCTCGGTTGCCTTTGCCTCTGCCCGCGCCCTTAACGCGCTCATTTCTGTTCTGCAATCAACCACCATCAGCTTCAGCCTGTTTGGCGGTGTGGCCGTCACGCTGGGCGAAATGCTGGACCCGTTCAATGATTTGATCGAGCAGTACGCCTACCTCATGCAATGGGCCATCGGCTCGCTGCTGGCGCAGAAAATACTGCTTGGGCTGGTGGGGCAGACCTTTTTCAAGTGGCTGCTGACGCTCTCTGCCGTGCTGCTGGGCGCTGCCCTTTGGGTCCGCGGCGGGCGCCACGCAGGGCTGTTCTTGCGCCTGTTTCTGGCCATTGCCTTTCTGCGTTTTGTGCTGGTGGCGGTGGTGCTGGTCAACGGTGAAGTGGATCGCTGGTACCTGGCACAGCAGAGCCGCGAGCAAATTGCTTTGCTGGATCGCCTGCCGGGAGAGGTCGAGGTGCTTGGCGCTGACGCCAATGCCAATGCCGACGCCGCGCTGCTGGGTGGCTCAGCCGCGGGGCAGGCGCTGGACAATCAATTGGCCGTGCTCGACGAACAGCGTAGCCGCCTGATCATTGCCCAGCGCGATGCCGGCAGGGCAATCAGCGAACAGCGCCAGGCGCTGACGGCTCTGGAGCAGCAGCTCGACTGGTCCGAGCGCCTCAACCCCTTTGCCGAGGTCCCGGCCAGAGAGGACGCCGCCAACAGGCTGGCGCTGCTGCGCGGCAGCTATCAGCGTATCAGTCAGGAGCTGAGCGAAGTCGAACAGCAGCGTGAGCAAGTACTCAAGGAGCGTGCAGCGCTGTTGGCTGACAGTGACTCCAGTTGGCGTGGCTTTGGCGAACAGTTGGCCAAGGTGGGCGATCCGCAAACCTACATGGCCATCAAGCAGGCGCTGGATGATGCCGTCGACAGCGTGCTGCAGGTGATGACGCTGTTTGTGCTGCGCACGCTGATCCTGCCACTGCTGTTTTTCTATCTGCTGTTGCGTGGCATGCGCTGGCTCTGGCGGCTGGATGTGGTATGGCTGCTGGCTGAGCGGCGGCCTGCGCTCGGCAGTTGATGGCACTTTGCTGGCGAGGTGTGCTCGGGGCACCTATGCTCGAAAGGGTAAGTAGCAGCGATCAAGTTTTTGCTTAACGGGACGATACACAGGACGTGGCTCCCCAAGACTGGCTCCTTCCCCCGAGGCAAAATCCGATGCCGGCCAAACTCAGCTTCAATCATAAGATTCTGTTGGCGGCGTGTTTGGTGGTGATCGCCGCCTTTGCCGCTTTTTCCGCGTACAACGACTACCTCCAGCGCCGCACCTTGCAGGCCAACCTGGACACGTATCTAAGCGATGCCGGGACGCTGACGGCAGACAACATCAGTAATTGGTTGTCTGGCCGTATTCTGCTGCTGGAGAACCTTGCACAGAACCTGCAAAGCGAGCCGCCAGAGCGGCTGGTGCCGTTGCTGGAGCAGCGTACCCTCGCGCAGACCTTCGAGTTCAGCTACCTGGGTGGCGGCGATGGCAGCTTTACCATGCGCCCGGACGCCGAGATGCCTGCAGGCTATGATCCCCGGGCGCGCCCCTGGTTCAAGGCAGCGCGTGAGGGCGGCAAGACCGTACTCACCAGCCCCTATATTGATGCTGCAACCAGCGTGCTGATCATGACCATCGCAACTCCTGCGGGCAACGATGTGGTGGGCGGCGACCTGAGCCTTGCTGCGGTGTCGCAAATTATCAATGCGCTGGACTTCAATGGCCTGGGCTACGCCTTTCTGGTCAGTCGCGACGGGACCATTCTGGTACACCCCAACAGCAGCCTGCAGATGAAAACCCTCAGCGAGGTGTATCCGCAGAATACCCCGAAGATCGAGCGCAGGCTAAGCGAGGCGTCACTGGATGGCCAGCCGCGACTGCTGACCTTTGTGCCGGTGCAAGGGCTGCCCGGTGCGGACTGGTATGTTGGCCTGTCGGTTGACCGAGACAAGGCGTTCGCCAGCCTGACTCACTTCCGCTATTCCGCGCTCACGGCGGTGCTGGTCGCGCTGGTTGGCATCGTCGCGCTGCTGGGGGTGCTGATGCACTACCTGCTTAAGCCGCTGGTATCGCTGGGTGCGGCGCTGGATAACATCGCGGAAGGAGAGGGCGATCTTACCCGCCGTCTGCCGGTGACCAGCCAGGACGAATTCGGCCGGTTGGCGAGTGCCTTCAACCGTTTTGTACAGCGCATTCACGAATCGATCAGTCAGGTTGCCAACACCAGCGGCGCGCTGCACGACGTTGCGCGGCAAGTGGTGGACGCCTCCAATGCCAACATGGCCAGCTCCGATGAACAGGCCAGCCGCACCAACAGCGTTGCCGCTGCCATCAACCAGCTGGGCGCGGCCGCCCAGGAGATCGCGCGTAACGCAGCAGATGCCTCGGCGCAGGCCAGCCAGGCCCGACAAGGCGCGGAACAGGGCTCGGCGGTGGTCAGTCAGTCGATTACGGCGATGCAGGAGCTGTCGGCCAAGATCAGCGAGTCGAGCGACACCATTCAGGCGCTCAGCCACAAGACCACCGACATCGGTCGGATTCTTGAGGTTATCCAGAGCATTTCCGAGCAGACCAACCTGCTGGCGCTGAACGCGGCCATTGAAGCGGCGCGCGCCGGTGAAGCCGGGCGCGGGTTTGCCGTGGTTGCCGATGAAGTACGCAACCTGGCGCACCGCACCCAGACCTCGGCAAGCGAGATTCACGAGATGATCGAGAACCTGCGCAGCGATGCCAGCGCGGCGGTCGGCATCATGACCGACAGCCAGCAGTACAGTCAGCACAGTGTGGAGGTCGCCGGTCAGGCCGGTACCCGCCTGAGTGAAATTACCCACGGTATTGGCGATATCGACAACATGAACCAGTCAGTTGCCGCGGCCACCGAGGAGCAGACCTCGGTGATCGAGAGCCTTAACGTGGATATTACCGAGATCAACACCCTGAACCAGGAGGGCGTCGACAACTTGCAGGCAACCCTGCGGGCCTGCGCTTCATTGGAAGATCAGGTTACCCGGCTGCGGCAACTGGTCGGTAGTTTTCGGATTTAATCGGCAAGCTCGGCAACAGCCTGGCGCAGGCCGGTATAGCCGGTGCAGCGGCAGAGGTTGCCGTGCAGCGCTTGCTCCAGCTCCTGCGCCGTAGCTGCCGGGTTATTGAGCAACTCGGCGGTCAGGGTGCTGGCGATACCGGGCGTGCAGTAGCCGCATTGCAGCGCGCCGGCATTGACTAGCGCGGCGGTTACCCGCTCGAACACCGGTTCAAAGCACAGCCCTTCAATGGTTTGTACCGAGCGCCCTTGCAGCTGGCAGGCCAGCAGCAGGCAGGCGGGTGTTGATTGGCCGTCGACCAGCACGCTGCAGGCGCCGCAGCGGCCGATGCTGCAGCCTTCTTTTGGCCCGGTCAGGCCCAGGTCCAGGCGCAGAATGTCGAGCAGGCGCCGGGTGGGGGATAGCTCCATTATCTGCTCGCTGCCGTTGACGCTGAACTGCAGGGTCATGCGTGGCTCGTTCATGGCTGTTGCTCCTGCATGGCCGTGAGTAGGGTGGCCGGGCGCACCGGCAGCTTGTCCGCTCGTACGCCGGTGGCGTTTTCGATAGCGGCGGTCAGCGCGGGGCTGATGGCTTCGATGCCCAGCTCGCCGATGCCGCGTACCGGGTAGCTGTCGCCGCCGAGAATCCCTTCAATCACATCCACCCGCTGCTCTGGCGCATCGGCCATGGTTGGAATCAGGTAGGCGTCGAGGTTATCCAGCAGGAACTGGCCGTCCTGCATGGGTACGTCTTCCAGCAATGCCATGCCCATGCCCATGACGGCCGCACCTTCGATCTGGCCGAGATAGCTGGGTGGGTGAATGACCTTGCCGCCAGCGGTGATGTGATGCAGCTGCAACACGCGCACCCGGCCGGTCAGGCGGTCAACGGCAACACGGGCCACGCTGGCGATCAGCAGTTGCAGGTAGCGGCCACGGGGCGTTGCGTCCGGGCCGGTAGGAAAGTCGAAATGCACCTTCAGCGCTGGCAGCCGCTCAGCCAGCTTGGCCAATTGCGCGTAGCTGATGCGCTGCTCTCCTGCGGGCGTGCAGAGCCCGCCGCGTCCTGGTGAAAGATTGTCGGCGCTGGCACCGGCGATATCCCGCAATGCGGCGCACCATTGCGGCTGCAGTTGGCGCAGAGCTTCTACCGCAATCACGCTGCTGCGCGAGGCGCTGGTCGGGCCGGAGTCCGGGCCGCTGGAGTCGCCGAGGCGAATATCCAGGTCGTCGGGGGCGCAGCCCAGATACTCGCAGGCCAGATTCTGTACTGCCGCAATCACGCCCTGACCGTACTCGATAAAACCAAAGGCAAGCTCTATGCGGCCTGCTGCGCTCAAGCCAAGGCGCGCGCCGCCCGAGTCCGGCAGGCCATTGCCAAGCCCGTTGCCCTGTGCGCCCAACGCCATGCCAACGCCGGTCAGCCAGCGGCCGTTGTCGGTCTCTGATGCGTTATCCCAGAGCGGGGAGGCCAGCGCTGCATCCAGCAACAATTGTGGATCGCAGGGCTGCTGCTGACTCTGGCCCTCAACGCCAAGATCGTCTGGTGTGCGCAGGTTGCGTTTGCGCAGCTCTGCCGGATGCAGGCCCGCTACGGCAGCCAACTTGTCCAGCTGGCTTTCTACGGCGAAGGTCGCCTGGTTGCCGCCAAAGCCACGAAAGGCACCGGCAACGCTGTTGTTGGTGTACACCAGTTGGCCGGTGACCTTCACATTGGGGATGCGATACAGCGGCGCTGCGGCATGATCCGTCAGGTTGGTCAGCACGGCGGGGCCAAGGGTGGCGTAGGCGCCGGTATCCAGCACGGCATGCAGTTGATGGGCGAGGATATTGCCTTGCGCGTCGCAGCCGGTGCGGGCGACCAGCTCGACCGGGTGGCGCTTGATGCCCGCCACGGTGGACTCGCGGCGATCAAAGTGGATGCGCACCGGGCGACCAGTGCGCAGGGCCAGCAAGCCGGCGGCCGGTTGCATGGTCAGCTCATCCTTGCCGCCAAAGCCACCGCCGGTCGCCAGCCCGATCACGCGGACTTGCTCCAGCGGCAGAGCCAGAATACTCGCCAGTTGCTCGCGGTCACGATGGCCGCTCTGGCAACCAACGCGGAAGGTCAGCCCGCCCTGCTTGTCGGGCACCACCACACCGCCCTCGGTTTCCATAAAGACATGCATTTGCCGTGGGGTGTTGTAGCGCCCCTCGACCACGAAGGCGCAGGCCTTGAAGGCGGCGTCGACGTTTCCGTGCTCCAGTTGCGAGCTGTCCAGCAGGTTGCCACCGGGGTGCAGCAGCGGCGCGCCGTCGGCCAGCGCGGCGGCCGGGTCGCCGAGTACCGGCAGCGCGGTGTATTGCACCTCGATCAGCCTGAGCGCGTGCTCCGCGATCTCGGGTGTGTCTGCTGCCACCGCCGCCAGCGCATCACCCAGGTAGCGAACGCGGTCGGTGCAGAACACCGGTTGATCCCGAAAGACGATGCCGTAGTGGTTGTCACCGGGAATATCCGCAGCGGTGATCACCGCGTGCACGCCCGGCAGCTTGCGTGCGGCATCCACATTGATGCCGGTGATCTGCGCATGGGGGTAGGGGCTGCGCAAGATGCGGCCATGCAGCAGACCAGGCCAGTCCAGTTCATCTGTGGGGTAGCGCTGCTCGCCGCGGGCTTTGCTGTGGGCGTCCGGTCGTGGCTGCCAGCGGTCAGCAAAGTTGCTGGCGTTCAGTTGCCTTGGCGTGAAGTCATTGATGCTCATAGGCGGCTGGCGCTCCATTGGTCGAGCAGCAGGTTGGCTGCGATTGGTAGCAGCGGTCGGCTGGCCAGCTCTGGCAGATCACGGGCAAGCAGCGGCAGCAGGGTGTCGGCCGTCGGGATCAGCGCGGCGTCGCCGCTGAAAGCCTGCTCGCAGCAGCGCAGACGACGCGGCGTCAGGCCCGCGCCGCCAGCGGCCAGGTGCGCCTGGGCAAAGGGCTGCCATTGCCAACTGCTGGCGATGTTCAGCAGCGGCGGGTTAAAGGCTTCGCGGCTAGCCAGCTTCTCCATCTGAATACGTTGCTGCGGGGATGGCAGTGGGATGCGAACCTGTGTGATCAGTGCATGCGCAGGGGGCTTGGTTAGCCAGTCGGTTAGCGCGCTCTGCTGGATGTCACTGGCGCCTTGCAGCCAGTCGAGTTGCGTGTCCAGCACCAGCAGAAGGGGCAGCAGGTCGCCGCCGAAGCCGATATTGCCGCCCAGCGTGGCCAAGTGTCGTATACCGGGCGCGCCAACCCCGAGCAGCGACTCGCCGAAGGCGGGCAGTTCGCTGCATAGCGTCGAGTTGCTGGTCAGCTCCGACAGCCGGGTTAGTGCGCCAATGCACCAGTGATCCAGCGCCCGCCTGCAGCCGCGCAGTTGTTCCAGCCCCTGCAGGCTGATGGCTTGCTCGGGCCATATGCAGGCCTTGTTCCAGCCCAGCTGGGCCGCACTGGCGCCAGCGATAAAGGGCGCCTGGTGACGCGTGGCGAGTATGGCTGCGTGTTCGGCGCTGGTCGGGAACAGGACCTGGGTGCGGCGGCGGTCTGTGCAAGGTGGCTGGGTCACGGGGGGCGGCTCCAGTAGGGCGGTGCCGCTGGGGATGCAGAAAGGATGCCACTGCAGACGCGTATCGCTGCAGGTAGGTAAATACTTGTCCGTAGGGTCAGCTATTAGGTGTTGAGCAGGCTTGCGAAGACCGCTTTGGCCCGTGCTCTGGACCGTATGAGTGCACTGCGTGCGTTTCTGTTCGACAGTGGTGCGCGCTCAGATTCGCGCACCACTGCCTGCAAAAAAAGTGAGCAACTGGTCAGTATTTTCAGGGCGTGCCTTCAAGCGCGTCAACGCACGGTGTAGCCACGGGCCTCAAGGCAGGCTGTCATTGCGCGTTGGTAGTCGGCACGGCTGGCCGCAGACTGGCTGGCTGCGACGCCGCCGTAGGGCTGGGTCGGGTCGTACCCTGTCTGGTTGCTGCCCCACTGATGACACTCGTACTTGTCCTGCGCTTGCTGCTGCTCACTCTGGTTACGCGCGGGGTAGATGAACAGCGCATCGTTGCTGCTGCCGGTTTGCGCGCTGCTCGGCGCATCAACCACCACGTATTGCGCTCCCCGCTGCACGTAGTACACGTCTTCGTAACGATAGTAGGGTTGCCCGCCGATGGTTAGGGTCACATAGCCCGTCGGCAGCACCGGAATGCTAAGGCCGACCGGCGGCATCACAATGATGAAGCTGCCGCCGTGGGGGCGGTACCAGAGCCCTCGGACATAGTAGTAGTCGTGGTCACGGTGGTGGACCATGCGGTAGCCGCTGGGGAGTTGCGGTACAACGCTGCCCCGCTGGCCCGCAGGTGCTCGTGTCACCGGTTGTTGAGGCTGCTGTTGGTGACTGTGCTGCGGGCCCTGCTGGTAACTGCCGCCTTGCTGACGCTGATCACGTGAGTCACCTTGTCTGCCGCTGTCATGGTGCTGCGGGCTTTGTTGCTGCTGGCGACCGTCGTGGCTATCCGGCGCTGCCAGTGCCCCAGTGCTGAGCATCAGGGTTGTGGCTGCCAGGGCCAGCAGGCCAGTGGATGATGTAATGCGATTGGTCATGGTGATTGCTCCGGTTAGCGTACGCTGTAGCCGCGCCCGACAAGGCAGGCTTCGAGCGCCCGTTGGTAGCTGCCTTCTGTCAGTGCCTGGTGCGCTGCTCGCTCGGCGTTGATGGCTTCAATTTGATCTGCTTCTTGAGCGTCGCCTGCAGCGCCAACGACGGCGCCCATCACAGCGCCTACCAGCGCACCTTCGCCGCCATGATGTGGGCCGCTGAGGATGGCACCGGCCACGCCGCCGACCACCGCACCCGTTGCGGTGTTGTTGCCGGGTGAGGCCGGTACCGGCAGGGCGGCGTTGTCGCCGGTCATGGTTGCCGGATCAAAATGAGATTGCTGTACGGCCCACAGGTGGCATTCGTAGCGGTCGCGGCTGATCCGCTCAGGGCTTTGACCTGCGGATGGGTATACCGCCAGCGGCGCGGCGGGTTGCGTCTGGCTGGCGTGTGGGGCCGGTGCAGTGGTGCAGGCGGCCAGCAACAGCAGTGGTGCGAGTAGCAGCTTGGCAGATGTGGGTAAGTGCGGTGTATTGGTGGCGGTTGCTTGCATGATGCAGCTCTGGCGAAGACATCCGGGTCAGGGTGGTGACCGTTTTCCCTCGCGGTCTCTGGTTCGCGGGGCGCGCGTTTGGGGCGCAGCGACCACGTGAAGCCAGCTTACCCAGACCTCTGTCAGGCGCCGCCAGCACTCTGTAAAGAATGTGTAAATCTGCAGATCAAAAAGCAGACACAAAAAAGCCCCGTCGGACGGGGCTTTTGGGGGTAGGGTAGCGGTTACATCTGCGATTGCAGGTAGTTCTTCTCGCCAACCATCTTGATCAGGCGCAGCTGCTGTTCCAGCCAGTAGGCGTGGTCTTCTTCGGTATCTTGCAGTTGCACCTCGAGAATTTCGCGGGTCTGGTAGTCAGCGCAGCGCTCGCACAGGGCGATGGCCTTGGCCAGGTTCTCGCGTACTTCATATTCCAGCTTGAGGTCAGACTCCAGCATTTCCTGCACGGTGAAGCCGGGGGTGATCACCGACGGCCGCATGTCCGGCTTGCCTTCCAGAAACAGGATGCGCTTGAGGATGGCATCGGCGTGCTGGGTTTCTTCTTCCATTTCGTGGTTGATGCGCTCGTACAGCTTGGCGTAACCCATGTCTTCGTACAGGCGCGAGTGCAGGAAGTACTGATCACGCGCACCCAGCTCTCCGCGCAACAGCTCGATCAGGCAATTGACGACGTCCGGATGACCTTGCATGGCACTGCTCTCCCACTCATTAGTTAACAATGCGGCCATTGTGCAGCATGTTGCGCTTGAATGCCATGTTTTGCTTTAAAAAGTCCAATAATTACAACGGGTTATATGTATTTTGATAGTAAGCAAAGCGCGAAGTAGAGGTGTTTGCGCGCGCGAGCTTTTCTCGTTCGTTTGGCAAGTTGTTGATCCTGCACCAAAACACCGCTGCAGCGTCAGCTGGGCGCTGCCTTGCCAGACATGCTTTGGCGGAAACGCGCCGGGGTCAGGCCGGCCCCCTTGCGAAAGAACTTTACGAAGTTGGTTGGCTCTGAAAAGCCTAGTTGATGAGCCACGCTCGCTACTGACGCATCGCTGTGTGCCAGCAGGCGTTTTGCTTCCAGCAGGATGCGCGCGGAGATAACGCTCTTGGCAGATCGCCCTGCGGCACTGACGCAGGCGCGGCTGATGGCGCTTTGTGAGTAGCCAAGGCGTTTTGCGTAGTACTGCAGTTGATGCTCTGTGGCGAATGTCTGTTCGAGCAGCTGGATAAACAGACGGTATGTCCGGTGGTGGACGGCGTCGGCTGGCGGGTGATCCAGGTGCAACGTTTGCTGCTGTCTGGCCACTCGGATGAGCAGGGCCATCAGCTCGTGGCGCAGCAAGGCGATATCCAGGCTGCTGCCGCTGAACTGCGCGAAGTCGGCGCGAATCTGTTGAAAGCTACCCGCGATGGCATCGCGCGCTGGCGGCGGCAAGCTGATGCAGGTTGGCCAGTGGTCCAGGTCCAGGCGTCTCAGGTCGCTGTAGGGCATGAGCTGGCTGCGATGCGGCAAGGTGCTCGGGTCGATGAGGATCAACTGCGCCTGCAGGCCGTCGCTCTGGTGCCACTGTTGTACCTGCCCGGGTCTGACAAACACCAGACTGCCCGGCAGCAGGCGCCAGTCCACAAAGTCTACGGTGTGCGTTGTCTGGCCCTTCAGCACCAGCAGCAGCATAAAAAAATCGACCCGCTCTGGCCGCTCAAGCCAGCCTTTGGGCGCTCTGGCGCGCAGCTCTTCAACGCTCATGGGCTCTATGCCCAGGGCCGCCAGTGCCGGGTTGTCAAAGCCCACGGTACGCAGGTTGCTTGCGCGCTGATCAGTTGACGTCATGCTTTATCTAAAACGCTCGATTTTGACCATTTTTAGCTGCCGACCTACCTCGTGCGGCAAGGCGCAGGCGGCGCACACTGTATAGCAGTTGCAGCGCCTTTGCTCAAAAGTTTAGCCCTCTGAAACAGGGTCTGAAAAGCGAAGCGCCTGCTTTGAAGGCTGTTCTTGTACCGCTAAACAGGCACAGATGGCCTGATGCTAATTGGTCGAAATACGAGGAAATTGATCATGAAAACCTATCTGATTGCAGGTGCTTCCGGCAATGTTGCGTCCCGGGTTGCGAGCTCGCTGGCCGAGCAGGGCAACCGCGTTCACGCCATCACCAGCAAGGCCGAGCGCGCGGGCAAGGTTGAAGGCAATCTGCACTGGGTGTGCGCCGACCTGTCACAGGGCAAGGACGTAGCCGATATCTTCGCCGGTGTAGACCGCGCCTTCCTGTATGTACCGCCGGGGTATGCGGCCCAGGACACGTTTCTCGCTCCCCTGCTGCAGGCCGCGGTCGACCACAAGCTGGAGAAGGTAGTGCTGCTGACCGCCTTTGGCGCCAATGCCGATGAAAACTCACCGCTGCGCCTGGCCGAGCGCCAGCTGGAGCAATCCGGCATTGCCTACAACATCGTGCGCCCCAACTGGTTTATGCAGAACTTCAGCTCCTTCTGGCTGCAGGGCATTAACGAGCAGAACGCCATCCTGCTGCCGACAGCGCAGGCCAAGGGCAGCTTTATTGATGTACGCGACATTGCCGATGTGGTCGTACGGCTGATCGCCACCGATGATCTGAACAACCAGGCATTTGATATCACCGGTAGCCAAGCGCTTGATCACGACGAGGTCGCCGCCATCCTCTCGCGGGTTACAGGCCGGCACATCGTCTATCAGCAAATTGCACCGCAGCAGTTGAAAGAGGGCTTGCTGCAAGCCGGCCTGCCGGAGGATTACGCGGACTTTCTGCTGCTGATTCTGAGCTATTTTGCCCAGGGCCATAGCGAAGCGGTGACAGGCAGCGTGAAAGCGTTGCTGGGCCGTGAGCCGATCACCTTTGAGCAGTACGCAAACGACTACCGCGCGGCCTGGGTGTAGGAGGAGGCTACGTGGGACTGGAGTATGTACCGTGGCGCCTGACTTGGGCGCCACGGCGAGGTGTAGGTAGGAAGCTGGAGCGGGTGAAGGGAATCGAAACCTTCAGGGCCCTTGCTTGTTATTGCACTACTTTCTGTTTTTCCTTTTAAATCGGCCACCTAGCTTATCCGCTGTTTTGCATTTTTTCGCAGTGTACAGCTATGTTTTCGACACTTCGGTTGTCGTCCATTACTTATTTGTGGTAGATCTGATTGCCTCTAGACCAAAATCAAAAATCTTTCTTGCTTTTACTCGTGTAGCACTGGTGCTTTTGGAGTTTGAATGGAATGGAATAAAGACATCTTCATCTGTCATGCGAGTGAGGATAAAGATTCAGTTGTTCGGCCTCTTTATACTGATCTTGAAAGAGCTGGTTTTGATATATGGTACGACGAGGCGGAGATAAAATGGGGGGATAGCATTACTCAAAAGGTCAATTGGGGGCTTGTTCACTCTCGTTACGTCATTGTGGTTCTTAGTCAGAGCTTTGTTGATAAAAAGTGGCCTAATAGAGAGTTTGACTCTGTTATGAACATTGAGAGCTCTACTGGGGAGGTTAGAATTCTTCCTTTGGTTGTAGGCTCGCCTGATTTTGTCTCAAGTTATTACCCTCTTATAAACGACAAGCTGTACTTATCTTGGTCTGGGGATACAGTCAAAATTGTCGATGCTTTGCGTCGGCTTATCCCGTCGAAGGCTGGCGTCCATGCAACCGAATCATCTGCACCCTTACGTTCACCTTTGACGCCACCCAGTGCTCTACACTCTTTTTCAGAGGTTAAAGTTCAGCGTCATGCAACTTTTCGCCTCGATGACAAACTTTTTAGTGGTCAATTTATTAGATGCGCTTCTGTTGGGGGGTTGCCTATAGACTTTGATTTAAACTCCCTCAGTCACTCTGTGTTTAATATTGCTTACATGCTTCGTTTTTTAGGCTCCTGTGTTTTTAGTCAGGATTATTTTTCTTATGGTAAAAGCAAATTTTTTATTGAGACTCCAGACGCCTTCTCGAAATATCCGGGCATGTCGGATCTGCTCCTGGCATTGCTCGCTTCGCAGAATATTAATTATTCTAATGTCGTTATTTTGTTTCCCGAAACGCTTTTTACCTCCGACCCTGACCATGTAATTGCTGGCTCTAACTTTCTCACTTCACGTGGCATTCAGTGTGGTGTTTCAAAGTTCGGAACTGGGTATTCTAGCTTTTTTAATTTGAACTCCATCCCGCTAAGCTATATCTTTGTATCTAGTGATTTATTCGAGACTCTTTCTCCAGACTCCACTGATTTTCAGTTGATGGATGCCATTAGAAAGCTTTCCGCTTCATTGAACTGTGTTTCGGCTGTCGAGGGGGTTGTCGATGCTGATGCTCAGCGAGTCTTGAGCTCGATTGGTTTTGATCTTTTTACATGCATTGCATAGCTGGCCTGTTTCTTCTTTTATTTTATTTCGCTTTCGGCCTTTTGCATGGGTAAGCCTGTTGTTTAGGTAGGGCTTTTGCGCTATCTATCACATTATTGTTTTTGATTTGAACTATGTTACTTCATGCCGTTCATTGCTTGGGAATGCTAATGCTATTTGCTCTTTGGAAGACATTGTTTTACGCCGCCATCTGATGGCGCTTATTCCTGCCGCGGTCGATGCTTTGTCTTTTTTTAGGCCGGCAGCATGACGCTGCTCATTGTTATAGTGTGATTTATCATCCGGCTCGATCGCTGTAACAGTACTTGGCGATTTATCAGTTACTACGAAATCTACGCTCATGCGACTAATTCGAGCAAACCACATTTGATAGCTATGGCCTTTTTTGATGCTTACTAACCGGGACAACTGCACCTGAGTAAATATATATTGATCTGGCAGCGCTTCACGCAGACGGCGGAAAAACACCAGTGCGGTTTCTGTGATCAGGCGGCGTTTTCGAATGGCCATTCTTCATCCGGAGCATAGCGGAAGCCATCAGGCGCAATTTTGCTCGCGGCTTTTGCTGGGTCTCCAAACTGAGGCGCTATCGCCTTTTTTCGGTCATATTGATGCACCCGCTTTGACCGCCGTCTTGGCTGATTCCACGTACTTCTGTCTCCGCTTTTGAGCTTCCCTGCGTTATGCAACAGCTTTGCGGTAATTACGCAAGCTACAAGAAAAATAATTAATTCCATTGCCTGACTCTTTACCACGTTTTCTGTCTAAGGCCCTGTGCACATTCCTGCACGTCCTGGTCGATCACGTTATTGGGCTTCATGCACTCGCGTACGGAACGCATGGGGCCTCTGTTGGCTTCCATTTCGGCGCGTTCTCGTGATCTGAGCTGACTGCGGGCGGCTTCACCCATGGGGGAGTCGTTGCCGGCAAACGTTTGTAGGACGCTTTTTTCGATGTAGTCCGTGTAGGCTTTGACCGCTGGCTCCATGGCTTCAGCTGCATGGGCCAATGCGGTCTTGTCCTCGGCTGAGGCGGTGATGCTGAATAGCACCAGGGTGATTGCTGCGGCCTTCTTCATCCTTGCTTCTCCTGCTCTTCCTTGGCGCTATCTCAATTACACCACTGTTGCTCGCAAGGTTCTCCATCACCGTTGCCATCCATTTGCACGCCGGGACAGTTCTGGAGGAAGTATCGAGCCTCAGCGCAGGATGTCATCTGAGAGCAATGCTTCCGGCCGTCGCAGCTATACGCCCTGTTCCATGATTCTAGATCAGTTGAAGTGGACGGCGTCGTGTAGGCGCTTTGTCTGTCTGCGTATGAGTTGTACCCAACAAACCCAATGACAATTATCGCAGCCATAGTGAGAACGGCCCCAAGCAGGCCGCTTTTGCCTGTACTTTGACTTTTCTTCTTTCGTCGTGAGGTGCTTGGCCGCTCTATGGCCTCTGCTCTCTTGCGGCCATCGGGGCCGGTGCCGACTTCGAATGAAACTAGCTCTCCAATACGAGGCCGCACGCCATCTCTTGGAAAGGCTGATATGTGTACGAAAACCTCTTCGCCACTTTGGGGGAGTGCGATGAATCCGAAGCCCCGGTCATCGTTCCACTTAACTACTTTTCCGTGTGCCTTCATTCCTTCCTTACTCTTCCTTGACCCTGTGAAACCGGGAAGACCTGCGCCTACCAGCTTTTTGTGTGATCGCTATCTCGCGTGTCGCTGAGTAACGTTGAGTTCGCTCGGCAGTCTTCTGAGCCTGTTTGCCCTGTAACCAGTTAGCGGGTAAGTGCTCACCAGAGCAGCAAGTTGCGTCGGCATTTGAGGTCATTAAATTGTTCCCAAGCGTCAGTTGGGAGCACTTTCAAACAGTCTGGAACAAAGCGTATAGATATGGAAGACGCAGAGCAGGAAAACCCTATGGGTGGGCCGCTACTGGCCGTTGCCGCATTGCTAAGAGCAGCTATTGGAAGCTGGGGCGGTTTGAGCCGCTGCGTGACACAAGGGGAGGGGGAAGTCGTTGTAAAACGGGGATATTGGAGCGGGTGATGGGAATCGAACCCACGTATGCAGCTTGGGAAGCTGCCGTTCTACCATTGAACTACACCCGCGCAGGCGCTCTTTTTACCAGAGTCGCCTGCGACAGGGAAGGGGCAGATGCGGTTATGCCTTGGCGCGGCCGCTGCGCAGCGGGGCGCTTGTTAGAGCGCCTCGGTAACCCGCTTGAGCAGTGCGTAGCTGTGCTGGCGCGCGCTCTGGTCAAAAATCGGGCTGTTGACGATCAGCTCGTTGACGCCGGTGCGCTCGAGCAGTTCGGCCAGCTGGCCACCAACCGCTTCAACGTCTCCAATCAGGCTGCCGGACAGCGTCGACATGACCTGGTGGCGTTCATGCGGTTGCCACAGTGATTCCATGTCGTGGGTCGGCGGCGGCAGCTGGCCCGGTGTGCCCCGAATCAGGTTGAGAAAGGCCTGCTGGTGCGAGCTGGCGAGGTAGTGCGCCTGTTCGCGGTCGTCTGCCAGGTAGGCGTTGATGCCCAGCATGGCGTAGGGCGATGGTAGCTGCTCGCTTGGGGTAAAGCTTTCGCGATACAGGCGCAGGGCGCTGAACAGGTAGTCGGGTGAGAACTGCCCGGCGAAGGCAAAAGGCAAGCCCAGGCGGCCGGCCAGCTGCGCGCTGAAGGTGCTGGAGCCGAGCAGCCAGATGGGCACATTCAAGCCGGTGCCGGGTACGGCGCGCAGGCGCTGGCCGGGTTTGGCCGGTGCAAACAGCTGGCGCAATTCATCCAGCATCTGAGGAAAGTCTTCGCCATCGGTGCGGCCGCGGCGCAAGGCCTGGGCGGTCATGCCGTCGGTGCCCGGGGCGCGGCCCAGGCCAAGATCAATACGGCCGGGGTAGAGCGATTCCAGGGTGCCAAACTGCTCGGCAATCTGCAGCGGGGCGTGGTTGGGCAGCATGATGCCGCCCGAGCCAATGCGGATGCGTTCGGTGCCGGCGGCCAGATAGCCCATGACCACCGAGGTGGCGGCGCTGGCGATGCCCGTCATGTTGTGGTGCTCGGCAACCCAGAAGCGGCGGTAACCCAGCGCTTCGGTGTGCTGTGCCAGTTCCAGCGCGTTGTGCAACGCGGTGGCGGCAGTGGCGCCTTCGGCGATGGAACAGAGGTCCAGTACGGACAGCGTTATGGCGTGCTGCGTCATCGGATGGCCTGCGTATTGGCGAATGATTTCGTTATGCTATCGTCGGTAAACCGGACTGTATAGGAACGGCTGATGGCTGCGCGTGTCTGCTGCGCGCCTGTCAGCCTGCCAAAGCCGGCTTGAATGTCTGCTGCGGACTCGCTGTAGTCTGCTGCGCTGACCGTGGGTGTCAAGGGCTGCGCCTGCTTTAGAGCGTGGCCGCTATAACAGGGAGTACGGGGATGCGTGGTAACAGGTTCGCCAGCGTGTGGCTGGCGTCGGTAGTACTGGGGCTGGCGACAGCCGGCGAGGCGGCCGCGTTGCAGGTGCTGGATCAGGATGGCGAGCCCTTGCCGGGCCTGGTGTTGATGGTTGACGGCGTGCCGCCCGCCAGCACCGGCCCCTATGTAATGGACCAGGTCAGCCGGCGTTTTGTACCCCGCGTGCTGGTGGTGCCCAGCGGCAGTGAAGTGACCTTCCCCAACAGTGATGATGTACGCCATCACGTGTATTCCTTTTCGCCCGCCAAGACGTTTGAACTCAGCCTGTTCTCCGGCACCGACGCGCCGCCTGTGACGCTCAGTCAGGCCGGTGTGGTGGTGCTGGGCTGTAATATTCACGACAGCATGATCGGCTACATCATGGTTACCGACAGCCCGCGCTTTGCGGTCAGCAACGGACAGGGCCGGCTTGAGCTGTCCGACCTGCCGGCTGGGCAGTGGCCGGTATCCTGGTGGCATCCGCAGTTGCTTGATCAGCCGCCGCAGCCCCTGGGCGAGCTGGACCTGACGCAACTGCAGCAGTTGGAGCTGCCAATCAGCTACACCCCGGTGGCCGACAGCCAGGACGACTCGCCCTCGCTGCTGCGGCGCTATGGCCCGGCAGGCGGCAAGTATGGCTATTAAGAGCCTGCGCAGCCGGCTGATCCTGCTGCTGGTAGGGCTGCTGGCGTTGGTGCTGCTGGCAGTGTTTGTAGCGGTTTACACCAGCACCAGCCTCTCTGCCGAGCGGCAGGCCACACGGCAGCTGGAGTTGGGTGCGCGCGTTTTTCGCAGCGTGCTGGATGCCCGGGCCCGTGAGCTGACCACGGCCACCCAGATTCTTGCGGCGGATTTTGGCTTTCGTCAGGCGGTAGCCAGTGGTGATCTGCCGACCATTGCCTCTGCACTGGATAACCAGGCGCGGCGCATCGGCGCCGATCAGGCGCTATTCTTTGACGCCGCCGGCGAGTTGCGTATCGCCAGTGCTCCCGGGCGTGATGGGCAGGCGCAGATCCAGGCGGTGGCCAGCCTGTCTCCCGAGGCGCTGATTGCGGTGATTGATCAGCAGCCCTACCTGCTGGTCGATGCGGTGCTGCGGGCGCCGCTGCCGGTTGGCGAGGTCGCCATGGCCTTTCGCCTGGACCAGGCGCTGGCCGACGAGCTGCGCGAGCTGACCGGGCTGGATATTCGCTTTGTCAGCAGCCACAACGGGCAAGTACAGGATGCGTTGAGCACGTTGCCCGCTGCCCAGCAGTGGCCGGCAGGGCCGGTGCAGAACAAGCAGACGCTGAATCTGGATGGCGAGCGTTATCAGCTGGTCCAGCTGACCTTATTGGAGCAGGCGCCCTATGCGGTGCAGGTGCAGTTGATCAGCCCGCTGCGCGATCTGCTCGCCAGCTTTACGGCACTCAAGCGTGAGCTGCTGCTGATTACCCTGGCTGCGCTGCTGGCGTCGTCGTTACTGGCGGTCTGGCTGGCAGGCAGTTTGGCGCGCCCGGTGGCCACGTTGGCTGATGCGGCGCGGCGTATCGGCCGTGGCGACTATCAGTTTCGCGTCTGGCTCAAACGGCGCCGGGCTGATGAGCTGGGCATGCTCGCCGACAGCATCGATCTGATGCGCGAGGGTATTGCCGAGCGCGAACAACAGCTGGCGCATAACGCGTTGCATGACCCGCTGACCGGGCTGCCCAATCTCGCCATGGTGCGTGAGCGTCTGCAAAGCGCGGTGGCCGGCGGCCAGAGCGGGGTGTTGGCCCTGTGCAACCTGGATGAGCTGGCGCAACTGGTCAAGGCGCACGGGCAGGATCTGGTCGATAGCCTGATCTGCCAGTCTGCCGAGCGCCTGAACGCGGCCTTGCCGCCGCGCAGTCTGCTGGCCTGGCAGCCGGGTAGCGGGTTTGTGCTGCTGCTCGAAGGGCGCGCGCTGAACTATGCGGTGCTGGTGGTGGATCAGTTGCTGGAGCTGTTGGCAGACAAACTGCAGATCGAGCAGGTCAAGCTGCGCCCGCAGTGGCTGGCCGGGCTGGTGGAGTGGCCGCGTCAGGGCAGTGGGGTTACCGAGTTGTTGCGTCAGGCCAGTATGGCGCTGGCTGATGCCGAACCGGGAGACCACCGCGTTGCCGTGTATCAGGCGCAGCGCGATGAGGCCTATCAGCGCCGCCTGCAGCTGGCTCGCGATATTCCCTATGCACCGCGACATAACGAGCTGAGCGTGGTGTATCAGCCCAAGCTGGCACTGGCCAGCGGGCAGGTGCCGCAGGTCGAGGCGCTGATGCGTTGGCATCACCAGCGTCTGGGGCCGATTCGCCCGGATGAATTTATCGTGCTGGCCGAGCAGACCGGCAGCATTGCGCTGCTGACGCAGTGGGTGCTGGACGCGGTGCTGACACAGGTGCGTGAGTGGCTGTCGCGCGGCATCGAGCTGCAGGTGGCGATGAATATTTCGGCGTTGGACCTGGAAGACCCGGGCTTTCCCGAGCGGGTTGAGCAGGCGCTGGCGCGGCATCAGGTGGCGCCGCGCTACCTGTCTCTGGAGGTGACTGAAAGCGCCCTGATGCGCGAGCCTGAGCGCAGCCTGGCGAGCCTGCACCGACTGCGTGACAGCGGTATCAGCCTGGCGGTAGATGACTACGGCACCGGTTACTCGTCGCTGGCGATGATCAAGAGTCTGCCGGTGCAGTACCTGAAGATCGACAAGTCCTTTGTGCTGCAGCTGACCGAGGGCAGCGACGATGCGGTGATTGTGCGCTCGACCATCGAGCTGGCGCACAACATGGGCTTGGCGGTGATCGCCGAAGGGATCGAGAGCGAGCAGAGCCTGCACTGGTTGCAGCAACGGGGTTGTGACTACGCGCAGGGCTACTTTGTCAGTCGGCCGGTTGCGGCCGATGTGCTGGAAGTTTGGCTGGGGGAGGCGCAAGCGCGCTTCGCCTATCTGGCAGGTGGTGAGGCGGGAGCTACTCCGTCTCCAGCGTAACCTTGGTGATCAGCGCGGCTGACGGCATGCCGATGGCGGCGCCCTGGGCATGCTGGATGCCTAGGGCGCGCACCTGATTCAGTACCGCCGGGTTGTGCACGAACTCGGCCACGGTCTGCATGCTCAGCTCCTGCGCAAATTGCACAATGCCGCGGCACAGGGTGAGCGCGGTGGGGTTGCTGTCGAGCTGGCGGATCAGGCTGCCGTCGATCTTGATCAGGTCTACATCCAGGCGCAGCAGGTGCTCAAAGTTGGAGTAACCGGTGCCAAAATCATCAATGGCAATACGGCAACCCTGCGCCTTGGCGCGGTCAATGAACTGCCGTACCGCGCTGTAGTTCTCGATCCCTTCCGATTCCAGAATCTCAAAGATGACTTGCTTGCCCATGCCGCGTGAGGCGATGGAGTCGAGGATGTGGTCGCTCAGCTCCGGGTCCAGCAGGTCTTCGCAGGAGAGGTTGAGCGAAAAGCTCCACTGCTGCCCCTCAAAGCGCTCCAGCGCCAGATCAACCATGCGGCGGGTGAGGGTGCGGTAGAGACGAATCTTTTTGGCCAGGTCCAAAAAGTGAATCGGGCTGATGGGCTCACCCTGCTCATCGAGCATGCGCACCAGGCACTCGTACTTGTCGATCTGGCCGGTGGCGAGATTAAGGATGGGTTGGTAGAAGGCGACGATGCGCCCGCTGTCCAGCGCAGCGCGCAGGCGGTTGGCGCCGATCAGGTTTTGCTCGTAGCTCTCACGTACGCGTTGGCTGGCATCGTAGAAGACATAACTTTCCAGGTTCAGGCGGGCCAGCTCCAGCGCGATGTTGGCGCCATGCAGCAATTGCTCGCCGCTCAGGTCTGCGGCGTTGCCCTGCTGGCTGCAGGCCACGCCCAAGCTGGCGTTGAGGGTCAGGGGCTGATCTTCCCAGCGCACCTGCAGTTCGCCAATAAACGCCAGCAGTTGTTCCAGTGCGGGCGTCAACTGCTCGGCGTTATGGTGCCCGGGCAGCCAGATGGCGAGTTCGTCGGCGGGCATGCGGTACAGCCGGGCACCTCGCCAGTCGGGGTTGGTGTCCAGCTTCTCCTGCAGTGCGTGGGCCAGGCTGATGATCACGTGGTCACCGCAGCTGTGGCCGTAAAAATCGTTAATTTCCTTGAACGAGTCGATATTCAGCAGGATCAGGCTGGCGGTGTGGCTTTTCTTCAGGTCGGCCAGCAGACGCTCGCGGTTGGGCAGGCTGGTCAGGCTGTCGGTATACAGGTTCTGCAACTGGCGCAGGGTACCGGCCACCAGATACAGCACCAGACTCGATATCAGCAGCATGATGACGCCGGCAATCAGCTGAATGCGCAGGTTGCTCTCACGCATGGGAGCCAATACCGCGTCTATCTCGGCCTGCGGCACGCCGATGCCGAAGACCATCCCGGCCTGGCTGCGGGCAAAGAAGAGTCGGTAATCGTCGCCAGCCAGGGTTTGCTGCAGTTGCTGCAGCGGCGCCGTGAGCTGACGCGCGTTGACTATCTGGGGCAGCGTTTGCGGCTCCAGCTGGTTGCCCAGCTGGAGGTCAATCACCGCGTTGATCAGCGGCTGGGCCTGGGCTTGATCGGTTGCGGCAGACAGGCTGGAGAGGTTGCGGTTGGCGTGGTCCAGCAGGAACGAGAAGGTACCGGGCGTGACTTCTACCCGGCTGATGGTGCGAATGATGTCGTCGGCCAGCCAGTCGGTGACGGCCAGACCGATCGGCGTGCCTGCGCTGTTGGTGATCAGGGTGGCATGGCTGATCACCACACTGCTGATGCTGTCTTTGTAGTAGGCCGCGGTCCAGTTCTGGCTCGGGTCGCTGTCGGCGGCGGCGTTGGCGGCGCGCAGGCGCTGGAACCACTCGCGCAGCTGCGCTTGTTCTGCGCTCGGCACGTCGGTCACGGCAAGGTGCTGTTCCTGCCGGTAGGCATAGCGGGCGGGCAGGGCGGCGTTGGCGTACCAGAGGGTGCTGCCGTGGGTATCGGGGAAGTCGCGCAGGGCCCGGCGCAGGCTGTCGTCCAGTTCCTCGCCCAGGCGCGGCATAAGGCTGCCGGCGCGGGCCAGGCCTGCGGTGCTTTGCGCCATCAGGCGGTGATGGGCGTTGATGCGGTCCAGGTTGGCGTAGAAGGTGTCGGCAATCTGGCGTTGGCGCAGCTGCGCCATGGCTTTTTCGGCGAACTCAAGGTTGGCGCTTGCCATCAGCCAGCTGACCACCAGCACCAGCCCGACCATCAGGCTGAGCAGGATCATGATCGCGCGTTTGACTGGTAGCATTCCCTTGGCTCCGGTGTTCAGCGGCTATTCAAGCGGTTTTGTATCTGGTTACGAGCGGCGGCCAGCTGCGCGCTGTCCAACTGCCCCGAGAGTTGTTCAAGATAGCGCTTGCCGCGCTGTTCGCCATTGACCAGTGACAGGCTCAGCCAGACATAGGCGCTTTGCGCATCCTCCGGGCCGCCTGTGCCGCGCAGGTAATCCAGCCCCAGCCGGTACTGCGCCTCGGCCGAGCCGCGCTCGGCGGCCTGTTCCAGCCAGTATCGTCCGGCGGCTGTGCCGTTCTTGTCGATGCCAAGGGCCAGCATGGCGGGCAGGTGGCCGGCTGCTGCAGCCAGGCGCAGCTGGGTTTCGGCGCGGGCCGGATCGGCAGCGGTGCCCTGGCCTTGCTTATAGGCCTGCGCCAGTTGGTACTGGGCCTCGGGCAGCTCTTGCGCGGCGGCCTTTTGCAGCCAGCTAAAGGCTTGTTCGGGGGCTTGGGGTTTGAGCAGCTCGGCAAGCAGCAATTGCCCATTGGCTTGCCCCTGGTCCGCCGATAGGCGCGCCCAGCGCAATGCCTCGGTCTGATTGCCGTTGCTGTTGCTGATGGCGGCCAGATGATGCCGGGCTTTGGCGTCACCTGCATTGGCTGCGGTGCGGCAGAGCGGCTCGGCCTGCTGATAGTTTCTGATCGCGAACAGCAGATAGCACTCCTGCGCCTGGGCCGAACGGCCTGCTTGTCCATTGCTGCTTGCAGACGACCCTGCGGCGGCTGTTTGCGGGTCAGAACTGCCCGTTGCCGGCACGCGCTTGGCAAACTCATCGACGACGTCAGGACAGGAGAACGCGTAGCCCGCCTTCAGGCGCTGCAGTGCGTCGCGGGTGGCCGGCTGGCTGTTGTAGCGATAGGCGATAGCACGGCAGCGGCTGTCCCGTTCTGCGCGCACCACCGGCACGTAGTCGCGGTAGGCCGGGTCGTCGGTATGCTCGTTCAGGTAGCGGGTCAGCGGGTCGATGTAGGCCTGGTCGAACAGTGCCTCAACCTCGGCATGCCGTGCTTCAGCTTGCGGGTCGCCGGTTATGCTGGCCGCCAGGTCTGCCAGTTTCTGGGCCTGGGTTTTGATGGCCTCACTCGAACGGCCGAGAACGCTGTTCTGGTCGGACAGCGTCTGACAGCCGCCAAGACCTACGGCGAGCACCAACAGCACGGTAGTGTGGATCCGCATCATCTCTCTCTGGTGAGGTGGCGAGCGGCCTTTGCCGAGACGGCGCTGCAGGCAAAGGCTGGGGGAAAGGCGTATTGCGCCTGTGGCCGTCCGTTGCCGTTGCAGCGTTGGCCAGTCTATCAGAAAGCCCGCGCAGCCCATGCATGATGGCAAATAGACAGTCGTTTTGTCGATGGGGTTCCATCGAGAGAGCACAGGGTACAGAAGAGCTGGAACGCTTTTTGCGTAGTCCCAGGCAAGTATGTGAATAGCGTCAAATATTTGATTCGGGGACACTTCTGCCAATGGCTGTTGATCGCGCACAACTGATGGGCAACATGCGGACCAATCTGGCCGGGCTGCGTCACGGCAGCCTGGGGATTCCGGTGCTGCTGCTGGTGATGCTCGGCATGATGATGCTGCCGATTCCGCCGTTTTTGCTGGACGTGTTCTTTACCTTCAACATCGCGCTGTCGCTGGTGGTGCTGCTGGTTTGTGCCTACGCACTGCGGCCGTTGGACTTTGCGGTATTCCCGACCATTCTGCTGATCTCCACGCTGTTGCGTCTGGCGCTGAACGTGGCCTCCACCCGCGTGGTGCTGCTGTACGGTCACGAGGGTGGCGACGCGGCCGGTAAGGTGATTCAGGCCTTTGGTGAGGTGGTGATCGGCGGTAACTATGTTGTCGGTCTGGTGGTGTTCGCCATCCTGATGATTATCAACTTTGTGGTGGTCACCAAGGGCGCGGGGCGGATTTCCGAGGTCAGCGCGCGCTTCACCCTGGATGCCATGCCCGGCAAGCAGATGGCGATTGATGCCGACCTGAACTCCGGCCTAATCGATCAGGAGCAGGCCAAGACCCGTCGCCGGGAAGTGGCGCAGGAGGCCGAGTTCTACGGCTCCATGGACGGTGCCAGCAAATTCGTCCGCGGCGACGCCATCGCCGGCCTGCTGATTCTGTTTATCAACGTACTTGGCGGCCTGGCCATTGGTATGGCGCAGCATGGTCTGCCGTTTGCCGAGGCAGGCCGCATCTATGTGCTGCTGACCATTGGTGACGGCTTGGTGGCGCAGATTCCGTCGCTGCTGCTGTCGACCGCGGCGGCCATTATGGTGACCCGTGTTTCCACGTCCGAGGACATGGGCGCGCAGGTTCAGCGTCAGATGTTCGCCTCGCCCAAGGCGCTGGCAGTTGCAGCGGCGATTCTGATCGTAATGGGCCTGATCCCCGGCATGCCGCACTTTTCGTTCCTGAGCCTGGGTGCTATCGCTGCCGGTGGCGCCTGGTTTATCGCCAAGCGCCAGAAGGAGAAGGCTGAAGAAGAAGTCGAAGCCGAGCGCAAGCAGGCGCAACTGCCGGCCGTGCAGGCGCCGGAAACCCGCGAGCTGGGCTGGGACGACGTTACCCCGGTGGATATGGTCGGGCTGGAGGTAGGCTACCGCCTGATCCCGCTGGTGGATCGCAATCAGGGTGGGCAGCTACTGGCGCGTATCAAGGGCGTGCGCAAAAAGCTCTCGCAGGACCTGGGCTTTCTGATGCCGTCGGTACATATCCGCGACAACCTGGATCTGGCGCCCAACGCCTATCGCCTGACGCTGATGGGTGTCAGCGTGGCCGAGGCCGAGATTTATCCGGACCGCGAACTGGCGATCAACCCCGGTCAGGTGTTTGGCGATATCAAAGGGATTGCCGGCAAGGACCCGGCCTTTGGCCTGGACGCGGTGTGGATCGAAGCATCGCAGAAAGACCAGGCTCAGTCGCTGGGTTACACCGTGGTAGACGCCAGTACCGTGGTGGCGACCCACATCAACCAGATTCTGCACAAGCATGCGCATGAGCTTATCGGTCATGAGGAGGTGCAGCAGTTGATGCAGGTGCTGGCCAAGGCCTCGCCCAAGCTGGCCGAGGAGCTGGTGCCGGGCCTGATTTCGGTCTCCAACCTGCTCAAAGTGCTGCAGGGTCTACTGCAGGAGCAGGTGCCGGTACGGGACATCCGTACCATCGCCGAGGCCATCGCCAACAACTCGGGCAAGAGTCAAGATACTGGCGCGCTGATCGGCGCGGTGCGGGTCGCGCTGTCGCGCTCAATCGTGCAAAGCATTGTGGGGCTTGACTCCGAGCTGCCTGTGATCACCTTGGAGCCCAGGTTGGAACAGATGTTGCTACAGAGTCTGCAGAAGGCCGGGCAAGGCGCTGATGACGGAATGTTGTTGGAGCCGGGCATGGCCGAGAAGCTGCAGCGCTCGCTGGCCGACGCGGTACAACGGCAGGAGGTGCAGGGCAAGCCGGCGATTCTGCTGGTGGCCGGGCCGATTCGCATGATGATGGCCAAGTTTGTCCGCTATGCGGCGCCCGGAGCCCACGTACTGTCCTACCAGGAAATACCGGACAGCAAGCAGGTCACCATCATTGCGACGGTTGGCCAGAACTAGCAGCACCGAATGATTGAGACATCTGCCACGGCAGATGACCGTTAAGCGACGAGGTCAGCCATGAAAGTCAAACGTTTCTTTGCCGCCGATATGCGCCAGGCGATGAAGCTGGTCCGCGATGAGCTGGGCGCCGATGCGTCCATCATTGCCAACCGCCGGGTGGCTGGCGGCGTCGAACTGACAGCAGCCCTGGATTACGAAGCGCCGCGCCTGAGCGCGCCGACGCCGGGCCTGGATCAGGAACTGAAAAAGACCCAGGAGCGCATTGTCGCTGCCCGCGCTGAGCTGGAAGACGGCCAGATGGCCTCTCACGATCAGCCGCTGGTCAACCGCCAGCTGTTTGGTGACAGCACCCGTCACGCCGCCCGTCAGGGCTCTGCCGAGGCGCGCGAGCTGCTGGATCGACTGATTCAGGAGCCGACTGAGCCGGCTCCCGCTGCGCAGGCAGCGCCGCGTCGTCCTCAAGCTGCTGCCCCGGCGCCGGCTGCTGAAGCCGACAGCGCAGGGCTCAGCGCCATGCGCGCCGAGCTGGCCGGGCTGCGCGAGATGCTGGAGTCCCAGCTGGGTGGTCTGGCCTGGGGGCAGTTGAATCAGCAAAAACCCAAGCAGGCTGGCCTCTGGCGTCGTCTGACGCAGATGGGCCTGCCGGCGGATGTCTGTCAGGGTCTGCTGCGTCAGGTTTCTGACGTGACTGATGTGCGCCAGGCTTGGCGCATGCTGCTGGCGCATCTGGCCCATCGCGTTCCGGTGCTGCGCGAAGAACCCATTGATGCCGGCGGCGTAATCGCCCTGGTTGGCCCCACCGGTGCCGGCAAAACCACCACGCTGGGCAAGCTGGCCGCCCGTTATGTGCTCAAGCACGGCAGCCAGCACGTTGCGCTGGTGACCATGGATACCTACCGCATTGGCGCCCATGAGCAATTGCGCACCCTGGGCCGCATTCTCAACGTGCCGGTCAAGGTGGTGGACGACAAGCAGAACCTCAGTGATGTGCTGGCTGACTTTGCCGGCAAGCGCCTGGTGTTGATCGACACCGCCGGTCTGCAGGCTAATGACCCCTACCTGCGTGGTCAGCTGGATGCACTCGCCCAGCAGGGCCGTCAGGTACGCAACCTGCTGGTACTGGCAGCGACCAGTCAGCACCGGGTGATGAAAGCGGCGTATCACAACTACAAGTCCTGCGGTCTGTCCGGTTGTATCCTGACCAAGGTCGATGAAGCGGCTACGCTGGGAGAGTCACTGGGGCTGGCTATGGAGCAGGGTTTGCCGGTAGCCTATCTGGCAGATGGCCAGCGGATTCCGGACGATCTGAGCAAGGCCGTGGGCCACCAGCTGGTCAGTCGCGCGGTCAGCATGGCAGGTAACGAAGCGCCGGCAGATCAGGCCATGGCAGACGTGTTTGCCGGTATGATGCACGGCCAGCGGGCAGGCTAAGTTAAGTTAAACAGACAAGGTACCAAGCGCAGATGGGCAGCAATCACCCGGTTCAGGTTATCGCAGTCACCGGCGGCAAAGGCGGCATCGGCAAGACCAACGTGTCGGTCAACCTCAGTCTGGCGTTGGCCGACATGGGGCGGCGCGTCGTGCTGCTGGACGCTGACCTTGGCCTGGCCAACGTCGACGTTCTGCTCGGCCTCAAGCCCAAGGCGACGCTGGCGGATGTGCTCGACGGCAAGTGCGACCTGCGCGATGTCATGGTCACCGGCCCCGGCGGCATTCGCATCGTGCCCGCCGCCTCCGGTGCGGCCAACATGGTCAGCCTCAGCCCGCAACAGCACGCTGGCCTGATTCAGGCGTTCAGCGAGATCGGTGACAACATTGATGTGCTGGTTGTGGATACCGCTGCCGGTATCGGCGATTCGGTGGTCAGCTTTGTTCGCGCCGCGCAGGAAGCACTGATCGTCGTCTGCGATGAGCCGACCTCCATTACCGATGCCTACGCGCTGATCAAACTGCTCAACCGCGATCACGGCATGACGCGTTTCCGCGTATTGGCCAATATGGTCGGCACGCCGCAGGAAGGGCGCATGGTCTTTGCTAAACTCACCAAGGTAACCGACCGTTTTCTGGATGTGGCCCTGCAGTATGTTGGCGCAGTTCCCTTTGATGAGTCTGTACGCAAGTCGGTACAGAAGCAGCGCGCGGTGTTTGAGGCGTTTCCGCGCAGCAAGGCGTCGCTGGCGATTCGGGCCATTGCCCAGAAGGTGGATGCCTGGCCGTTGCCAGCCAACCCCCGCGGTCACCTGGAGTTCTTTGTCGAGCGCCTGGTGCAGCCGACTGGAACCGATCTATGACAGCACAGGCTGGCAGATTGAACATGTATACACGCGCACAGGGCTCGGCTGAGCAGCAGGATCGCCTGGTTGAGCAGTATGCCCCGCTGGTCAAACGTATCGCCTACCACTTGCTTGGACGCCTGCCTTCCAGCGTCCAGGTTGAAGATCTTATGCAAGCCGGCATGATCGGCTTGCTCGAAGCCTCCCGCAAATTCGATTTTGGCAAAGGTGCCAGCTTTGAAACCTACGCCGGCATCCGCATTCGTGGCGCCATGCTGGATGAGGTGCGCAAAGGCGACTGGGCCCCGCGATCGGTGCACCGGAATACGCGTATGGTCAGTGATGCGATGCGGGCGGTAGAGGCGCGCTTGGGGCGTGATGCTAAAGATCACGAGGTTGCGGCCGAACTGGATATGAGTCTTGAGGAGTACTACGCCATCCTCAGCGATACCGCCGGCAGCAAACTGTTCAGCTTTGACGATTTGCTGGAGGCCGGGGCGCCGGCTGATGTGCAAGGGGGCGAGGAGCCCTTGAGCGGCCTGCAGGACGAGCGTTTTCGCGCGGCGCTGGTGGAGGCGATTGATGGTCTGCCGGAGCGCGAACGGCTATTGCTGTCGCTATATTATGATGAGGAATTGAACCTCAAGGAGATCGGCGCGGTACTGGGCGTCAGTGAGTCGCGGGTCAGCCAGCTGCACAGTCAGTGCGCTGCTCGGCTACGGGCCAAACTGACAAACTGGCGAAATGATTGATTTTGTCGCCAACATCCGGACAATGCTCGGATTGCCTGGCTGGCAGATGGCCGTCAGGACGCGGTAACCGGCGTTGAACAGGGCGCATCTGAACAGGGCATTGATGTCAGTGGTCTGCTCAGAGCTTCTTCTACGGCTTGTGTGGCCATTGGCAATGGGTTTTGGGAGTGCAGGCCTGCACTTATCCTGGTTTGTACGGAGGTCGACTTGGACAAGAATATGAAAATTCTCATCGTTGATGATTTTTCGACGATGAGGCGCATCATCAAGAATCTGTTGCGCGACCTCGGGTTTACCAACACCGCCGAGGCCGACGACGGCAACACGGCGCTGCCGATGCTGCAAAGCGGCAACTTCGACTTTCTGGTGACCGACTGGAACATGCCGGGCATGAGCGGTATCGACCTGCTGCGTGCGGTGCGCGCCGACGACCGGTTGAAACACCTGCCGGTACTCATGGTGACCGCCGAGGCCAAACGTGACCAGATCATCGAGGCCGCCCAGGCCGGCGTGAATGGCTACGTCGTCAAACCCTTCACTGCACAGGCGCTGAAAGAAAAGATCGAGAAGATTTTCGAGCGGGTGCAGCCTAAATAACAATCAGCCGGGGTACAGGTTATGGCTTTGAGCAAGGATCCCGGTCAGGCGACTGCCCAGGAATTCGAACATTCTCTCAAGGACAATGCGCACCAGCTGGTTGGTCACCTTGAAAGTGGCGACTTCGCCGAGGCGTTGCTGGTGATTCACGCCATTAATCAGGCGCGCGATCGTGGTTTGTACTACGAGGTCGGTCAGCTGACCCGCGCTCTGCACAACGCCATTGTCAACTTCCAGATAGACACCTCCCACGCGCTGGGTGGTGATGCTGAAACCTCCAAGATTTCCGATGCCTCCGATCGCCTGGATTATGTTGTTCAGCTGACCGACAAGGCGGCCAACCGCACCATGGATCTGGTCGAGGTCAGCGCGCCCAAGGTATCCGAGCTGGGCCAGCAGGCCAGCGCACTCAAGGAAGACTGGCAGCGCCTGCAACGGCGCGAAATGGCGGCTGACGAGTTTCGTGATCTGTACCGCCGCGTGGGTGAGTTTCTGGATCGCACCGAAACCACCAGCTCCGAGGTGTCAGCGCACCTTAACGATATTCTGATCGCCCAGGACTACCAGGACCTGACAGGTCAGGTGATCAAACGCGTGACGACGCTGGTGCACGACGTCGAGGAGAGCCTCGTCAGTCTGGTGCGCATGGCCGGACAGGTGGATCGCATTACGGGTATCAATCACGCTGAAGTCAGCGAGACAAAAAAAACCTCCTCCAGGGGTGAAGGTCCGCAGATTCATGCCGATAAAAGAGAAGACGTTGTTTCCGGTCAGGACGAAGTTGATGACCTCCTGTCCAGTCTGGGCTTCTGACTCCTGCCGAAGTCGCCGTGTCTTGCTCCGGCGTGGCCCGACTGACAGCTGGCAAATCAGGCACCTGCCGGATCGCAGCGCTCAATAACAACGGCGCGCGCAGCCGGCAAGCCTGGATGGCGCCAAGCCGTTTACCGATAACACGCCCGAGGGGAGTGGGTGCATGAGTTTCGAAGCGGATGAAGAAATTCTCCAGGACTTTCTGGTCGAGGCCGGAGAGATTCTGGAGCAATTGTCCGAGCAGCTGGTTGAGCTGGAAAACCGGCCCGACGACATGGACCTGCTCAATGCCATCTTCCGCGGCTTCCACACCGTCAAGGGCGGTGCCGGCTTCCTGCAGCTTGATGCTCTGGTAGCCTGCTGTCACATCGCTGAGAACGTGTTCGACATCCTGCGCAAGGGCGAGCGTACTGTTACCTCCGAGCTGATGGATGTCGTGCTGCAGGCGCTGGATGCCGTCAACAGCATGTTTGATCAGGTGCGCGAGCAGCAGGAGCCAACCCCGGCCGACCCTGCGCTGCTTGAGGCCCTCTCCCAACTGGCGCAACCGGCTTCCGCCGAAGAGGCCGCCGCAGCCGCCGCTCCGCAACCTGAACCCGACCCGGAGCCTGCTCCCGCCGCCGAGCCCGAGACTGCGCCCGCAGCAGGCGGCGCTGACGACGGCGATATTACCGACGACGAGTTTGAGCAGCTGCTCGACGCCCTGCATGGCGACGGCGGCAGCCCCAGCGCGCAGCCGGCCATACCCGAGAAGCCCGCCGCCGCAGCTGCAGACTCTGACGAGATTACCGACGACGAATTTGAAGCGCTGCTTGATCAGTTGCATGGCAGCGGCAATGCACCGGCCGCAGCAGCACCGGCTGCACCCGCCGCCAGTGCCGCAAAAGACGCCTCGGCCAGTGACGACATCAGCGATGACGAATTTGAAGCTTTGCTTGATGAGCTGCACGGCAAAGGCTCTGCACCGGGCCAGCAAGGCGCCGGTGAGGCTGGCGCAGGCGACTCGCCAGCCGCAGCGGGCTCCGACAACATCACTGACGATGAGTTTGAGGCGCTGCTGGACCAGCTGCATGGCAAGGGCAGCGCGCCCGGCGCTGCTGCCGAGTCGGCTGGCGCGGTAACGCCGCCCAAGCCCGCGGCCCCGGCCGCCAAGGCTGAAACACCCAAGGCTGAAGCGCCCAAGCCCGCAGCCAAGCCGGCGGCGGCCCCTGCGGCCAAGGCACCTGCTGCGCCAGCGGCGAGCAAGCCGGCTAGCGCGGCCGAAGCCCCTGCAGCTGCCGAAACCACCGTGCGGGTAGATACTGCGCGGCTGGATGAAATCATGAACATGGTTGGCGAACTGGTGCTGGTGCGTAACCGCCTGGTGCGCCTGGGTGTCTCCAGCGGTGACGAGGAACTGGGCAAGGCCGTTGCCAATCTGGATGTGGTGACTGCCGACCTGCAGATGTCGGTCATGAAGACCCGCATGCAGCCGATCAAGAAAGTCTTTGGCCGATTCCCCCGCGTGGTGCGAGATCTGGCGCGCAACCTGAAGAAAGAAATCAATCTTGAGCTGATCGGTGAAGAGACCGATCTGGACAAGAACCTGGTTGAGGCGCTTGCCGATCCGCTGGTCCACCTGGTGCGCAACTCGGTCGACCACGGTATCGAAATGCCGGATGAGCGTGAAGCGGCCGGCAAGTCACGTACCGGTAAGGTAGTGCTGTCGGCGCAGCAGGAAGGCGATCACATCCTGCTCACCATCGTTGATGACGGCAAGGGTATGGACCCGGAAATCCTGCGTGCCAAGGCGGTTGAGAAGGGCATGATGGAGAAGGATGCGGCTGATCGCCTGAGCGATACCGAATGCTTCAACCTGATTCTGGCGCCCGGATTCTCGACCAAGACCGAAATTTCCGACGTGTCCGGCCGTGGTGTCGGCATGGATGTGGTCAAGACCAAGATCTCCCAGCTCAACGGCACCATCAATATCGAGTCAACCAAGGGGCAGGGGTCGCGCATCGCGATCAAGGTGCCGCTGACGCTGGCTATCATGCCGACGCTGATGGTCATGCTGTCCGATCAGGCATTCGCGCTGCCGCTGGTCAGCGTGAACGAGATCTACAGCCTGGACCTGTCGCGCACCAACGTGGTCGACGGTCAGGAAGTCATCATCGTGCGCGACAAGGCACTGCCGCTGTTCTACCTCAAGCGCTGGCTGATGCCGGGCGTTGAGGATACCAGTGACCATTCCGCCGCCAGTGTGGTGATCGTATCGGTCGGCACGCAGCGGGTCGGCTTTGTGGTTGATCAACTGGTTGGCCAGGAAGAGGTCGTGATCAAACCGCTGGGTCGCATGCTGCAAGGCACGGCAGGCATGGCGGGCGCAACGATTACCGGTGACGGGCGCATTGCTCTGATCCTGGATATTCCCAGTCTGCTCAAGCGCTACGCACGGCGCATGTGATAGCCTGAGCCGGAGCCTGCAAGGGGCTCCGGCACGGCAAGCGCCCGGCATGTTGCCTGTGGTGCGGCACGACTCATTTTAGATGCAGGATGCAGTTCGGGAGAGGGTATGGCGGTCAAGGTTCTGGTGGTCGACGATTCGGGTTTCTTTCGCCGCAGGGTGACGGAGATTCTGGCGGGCGACCCGCAAATCCAGGTGGTTGGTACCGCCAACAATGGCCGCGAGGCGATTGAGCAGACCCTTGCGTTGCATCCGGACGTGATCACCATGGATTACGAGATGCCGGTCATGGACGGCATCGAAGCGGTGCGGCAGATCATGCAGCGCTGTCCGACCCCGGTCATCATGTTTTCCTCGCTGACCTACGAGGGTGCTCGCGTCAGTCTGGATGCGCTGGATGCTGGCGCGGCCGACTATCTCCCGAAAAACTTTGAAGACATTTCGCGTAACCCGGATAAGGTGCGCCAGCTGTTGTGCGAGCGAGTGCAGGGCTTGGCACGTACCAACCGCCGCTCGCTGGGTTTGAGCAATACGCACCACGCGCAGCCAGCGAGTACCCTGAGTACGCCAGCTCGCAGCATCAGCCCGACGCCCGCCGCACCGCCGCCGCGCCCGGCTGCTGCGCCGACTACGCCGGCCAAAACCAGCCCGGCGCCGCGTAAGCGCAGCTACAAGCTGGTCGCCATTGGCACCTCCACGGGCGGTCCGGTGGCCCTGCAGAAGGTGTTGACGCAGCTGCCGGCCAATTTCCCCGCGCCGCTGCTGCTGGTACAGCACATGCCCGCTGCTTTTACCAAGGCATTTGCCGAGCGGCTCGATAAACTCTGCCGCATCTCCGTGAAGGAAGCCGAAGACGGCGATACCTTGCGGCCGGGGCGCGCACTGCTGGCGCCGGGCGGCAAGCAGATGATGGTGGACTCGCGCGGTGTGGTGCGCATCCTGCCCGGCGACGAGCGCCTGAATTACAAGCCCTGTGTTGACGTGACCTTTGGCTCTGCTGCCAAGGCATTCCAGGACAAGGTGTTGGCCATTGTATTGACCGGTATGGGCGCTGACGGCCGCGAAGGTGCGCGTCTGCTCAAGCAGGCCGGCAGTGCCGTCTGGGCGCAGGATGAAGCCAGCTGCGTGATCTACGGCATGCCGATGGCGGTTGCCAAGGCCAATCTGGCCGATGGCATCTACCCATTGGATGACATCGGGCGCTACCTGGCAGAGATCGGCTGATGGATATTCTCAGCATCATTGGCGTCATTCTGGCTTTTGTCGCCATTATCGGCGGCAATTATCTGGAAGGCGGGCATGCCAGTGCCTTGCTGAATGGCCCAGCGGCGCTGATTGTCATCGGCGGCACCCTGGGCGCGGCTTTTATCCAGACGCCGCTGACCGTGTTCAAACGCGCCCTGGTGATCCTGCGCTGGATTGTCTTTCCGCCTTCCAATCGTCTGCGCGAAGGTATCTCCCAGGTTATCAACTGGAGCACCATTGCTCGCAAGGAAGGCCTGCTTGGGCTGGAATCGCTGGCCGATATGGAGGCCGACTCTTTTGCTCGCAAGGGCCTGCAGTTGCTGGTCGACGGCAGTGAGCCGGAGGCGCTGCGCAGCATTCTTGAAGTGGAGCTGGTCAACCGGGAACACGCTGACCTGATGGCGGCCAAGGTTTACGAGAGCATGGGTGGCTACTCGCCCACCATCGGCATCATTGGCGCGGTCATGGGTCTGATTCATGTCATGGGTAACCTGGCTGACCCTTCGCGTCTGGGCGCCGGCATTGCAGTGGCCTTTGTCGCGACCATTTACGGTGTGGCGCTGGCCAACCTGTTCCTCCTGCCGGTCGCCGCCAAACTCAAGGCGGTGGTCATGCAGCAGTCCAAGTATCGCGAGATGATGCTGGAGGGGCTGCTGTCCATCGCTGAAGGTGAGAACCCGCGGTCCATCGAAATGAAGCTCGAAGGCTTCCTCGACTGAGTCAGGGGTTGCCAGCATGCGTCGCAAACGTCATGAAGAACACGAGAATCACGAGCGCTGGCTGGTGTCCTACGCCGACTTCATCACGCTGCTATTCGCCTTTTTCGTCGTCATGTACTCCATCTCCTCGGTCAACGAGGGCAAGTACAAGGTGCTGTCGGACACCCTTGAGGGCGCGTTCAACCAGCCGCAGCGCTCGGTGGACCCTATCCAGATTGGTGACCAGCTGCCGCGTGGCCTGACCCGGGAGAACAACGATGCCAGCGGCGCCGGCACGCCGGACTCAGGCAGCGATGCGCTGGCGGACATCACCACGGCGATGCAGTCGGCCTTTGGTGAGCTGATTCAGGCCGGCGAGCTGGAGGTGCGGGGCAACGAGCTGTGGGTCGAGATCGAGCTGAGTTCGGGCCTGCTGTTCCCCAGCGGCGATGCGCTGCCGCTGGATGCCGCCTTTGACCTGGTAGAGCGGATTGCCACCATCCTCAAGCCCTACGACAACCCGGTACATGTCGAGGGCTTTACCGACAATCTGCCGATGCGCTCCGGACGCTATCCGACCAACTGGGAGTTGTCCGCCGCACGGGCTGCGACGGTGGTGCGCATGCTCAGCAATGGCGGCGTCAACCCTGACCGACTGGCTGCGGTAGGCTATGGTGAATTTAGACCGGTTGCCGATAACAACACGGCTGCCGGGCGCCGCGCCAATCGGCGGGTGGTGTTGCTGGTGTCTCGCTATCTGGACCGCCGGCATGAGCCCTTTGCAGCGCCGACCGAGGGCGTGGATGAGATGCGCGAGGCGCGTTTGCCCTCGGAGGCTTCTGGCACGGGTTCTGCATCGAACCCATTCCAGTAGTCTGAAATGGATTGGTCTGTCAAAATGTTGTCGTATTCCCACGGTGTAAGGGTGTCCATTCCATGGCGCGCCCGCGGAGGAAAGGTATGAGAGTCTGGGCCGTTGCCAACCAGAAAGGGGGAGTGGGTAAAACCACGTCCGCCGTGGCATTGGCTGGCCTGCTGGCGGACCAGGGCCAGCAGGTGCTGGTGGTCGACCTGGACCCGCACGGCTCCATGACCAGCTATTTTGGTCATGACCCTGACCAGCTCACCAGCAGCGTATTCAACCTGTTTCAGCATAATGGTCAGGTACCTGACGGCCTGGCCGCTGCGCTGCTCAAGGACACCTCCCATCCCAATATCCGCCTGATGCCGTCCAGCACCTCGCTGGCCACGCTGGAGCGCCAGTCTGCTGCCCAGGGCGGTTATGGGCTGGTTATTTCCCGGGCGCTGGCGCAGCTGTGGAACGACTACCAGTTCGTGATCATCGACAGCCCGCCGCTGCTGGGCGTGTCCATGATCAACGCGCTGGCCGCATGCGAGCAGCTGATCATCCCGGTGCAAACCGAGTTTCTTGCGCTCAAGGGCCTTGAGCGCATGGTGCACACCCTGAACATGGTCAACCGCTCCCGTAAGCAGGCGCTGCCCTATACCATCGTGCCGACACTGTTTGATCGGCGCACCCAGGCATCGCTGAATACCCTGCGCCTGCTGCGCCGTGATTATGCCGAGCATCTGTGGCAGGCCTATATCCCGATCGATACCAAGCTGCGCGACGCCAGCCTGGCCGGCGTGGTGCCGTCGCAGCTCGATGGCAATGCCCGCGGTGTACTGGCCTATCGTGCGTTGCTGCGTTACCTTCTGGCGCAATCGTTGAGCCGTGGCGAGCAGGTCGCCTGAGCCATGCGAAACTCCGTGACCAGAGCGCTAATGCTTTGGCACGGCAAGCCGATACACAATCAAGGCCGTGCGCGGCGTAGTGAGCTGATGTCCAGGTTATGAACAAGCCCCAGTTACCGGTACAGCAATATGTTCCTGAGCAGACCATCCAGCATTATCTGGATGCGTTGCTGCAGGATGCGGCCGACGAGCTGGCCCGCGCCGACGCCGAAGTCGCGGCGCCCGCACCCGCACCGGTAGTGACAGAGCCGCCCCGCCCGGCGGTCGTGCACAAGCTGGAGCGCCCGGTCGATATTATCGAGCCTGAGGTGCCGGCTGAGCCGGTGATAGAGCCGCCGGCGGCGCCACCGCTGGTGCAGCAGGCCGTGGCGGCCTGGCGCGAGGAGCCTTTCGAGGCTCTGCTGTTTGACGTTGGCGGTTTGAAGCTGGCCGTGCCTCTGGTGCTGCTGGGGACCATTTACCCGCTTGAGGGCGAAATTACCCCGTTGTTTGGTCAGCCAGACTGGTTTCTTGGCATTTTGTCCACGCCGGCCGGCAATCTGAAGGTGCTGGATACCGCTCGCTGGGTGATGCCGGAGCGCTACACGTCTGAACTGCAGGACACCCTGAGCTTTGTTATCTCGGTGGAAGGCTATGATTGGGGTATGGCGGTGCACGGTGTGCAGCAATCCATTCGCCTCAGCCCGGAGCAGGTCAAGTGGCGCTCCCAGCAGGGTAAGCGGCCCTGGTTGGCTGGCACGGTAATCGAACACATGTGTGCATTGCTGGATGTCTCGGCTTTGGCCGAGCTGATTGTAGGCAGTGGCGGTGCGGCTGGTAATGCCGCTGCGCCAGCATTAGGATGAGCATGGCAGGGCAGCGTCGCCAGGCGACGGAGTTGGCCCTGGACTTCAACGATGATCGGGAAGCAAGACAATGAAAAATAATTCGGGACAAGGTGCTGAAGATCCGATCCTGCAATGGGTGACCTTTCGCCTGGACAACGAGAGTTACGGCATCAACGTGATGCAGGTCCAGGAGGTGCTGCGCCACACCGAGATTGCACCGGTACCCGGCGCGCCGACCTATGTACTCGGTATCATCAACCTGCGCGGCAACGTGGTGACGGTGATTGACACCCGTCAGCGCTTTGGTTTGACGCCAGCTCCGATCACCGACAACACCCGTATCGTCATCATTGAAGCCGACAAGCAGGTGGTCGGGATTCTGGTCGACTCGGTTGCCGAGGTGGTTTACCTGCGTCAGTCCGAGATCGAAACGGCGCCCAACGTCGGCACCGATGAGTCCGCCAAGTTTATTCAGGGCGTCTGCAACAAGAACAACGAACTGCTGATTCTGGTCGATCTGGAAAAGATGATGACCGAAGATGAGTGGGCCGAGCTGTCAGGATTCTGATTGATGAATGAACCCTGGTTGCTGCTGGTACTCGGCGGGTTGCTCGGTATCCTGCTGGCCGCGTTGGCGGTGCTGTTCATGCAGGTGCGCCGTCTGCCGGTTGAGCAGCAGCAACAGGAAGCTCGGCTGCAGGCTCGCCTGGAGCAGCTGTCGCGTGAGCTGGCGACCTTTCAGCAGGGCAGCATCCGCATGGGTGAGGAAATCACCGCGCTGCGTCAGCAGGTCAAACGCCTGGAAGACAAGCAGCTCAAGCTGGAACAGCACGACCCGCAGTCCCTTCCGTACAACCAGGCAGCTCGGCTGGTTGGCATGGGCGCCAGTATTGAAGACCTCACCCAATCCTGTGGCCTGTCCAAGGCCGAAGCCGAGCTGTTCGTCAAGTTGCACGCCTCGCGCTAGGGTCTGAGCGCGTTACTCTTCCTTCCTGTTCTCCAGCTGTAACGGCTTTTCTTTGCCGCCATCGGGATCGAAACCTTTCGGGCGTTTGCCCTTGATATACCAGGCAAAGGCGATGATCTCTGCGATGGTGCGATACAGCGCCTCGGGTATCTGATCACCCAACTCCATGCGCGCGAGCATGCGCGCCAGGTCTGCATTCTCGTAAATCGGCACTTCATACTGCATCGCCAGCTGAACGATCTGTTCGGCCAGGTCGCCTTCGCCTTTGGCGGTGATGGTGGGTGCCTGTTCGCCGCCGTCGTAGACCAGGGCGATCGCTTCGCGTGCATCGCTCATCAGGTTACCTCGTCGATCCAGGTTTGCTGTACGGCCTGCCGTGGGGCGGGTGGCGTGCCGCAGTGGCAGCTGATTTCGCCGACATCCAGCCCCTTGGCCAGCAGGCGGTCTCGCAGGGTGCTCAGTTCGCTGTTCAGCAGGGCGAGCGTCGGCTGCTGCTCGGCCCACAATTCGCTGCTGACGCGGTCGTTACGCAGTCTGGCAATGGCCTGCAGGCTGCCCAGGTGATCCAGGTTAAAGGCTAGGCGAACTTCCCAGACGGGCACCGGTTCCGGTTGTTCGCGATCTGGCGCGGGGCTATCGCGCTGAATGCGCATCTGCACGTGGTTGAACTGCTGGCCGTCGCGTAGCGGAATCTCCAGCTGCCAGGTGGTCTGGGTGCTGCCGTCTGAAAACGTCTGGGTTTGGCCCATGCTCTGCAGCTGATGATGCTGGATGCGCGAGAGCAGGGCGGCGGTCAGTCGCAGCAGGCTGCCCAGATCACCGGTGTCGCCCAGCGCCTGCAGTGCTCGGCTGGGCAGCGGGAACAGGCCGGGTTTTGTCGCCGTCTGCTGCTGCGTCGCCTTTATCGCCTGCTGCCAGGGCCCCGGCGGCAGGCCGGCGGTTTGCAGGCTGCCGGGCGGCAGTTGCTGCTGCAGGGTTACCAGCAAACCGATCAGCGCGCCCTTGAGGTCGGCACCGGCCAGGGGTTCTGCGGCGGCCGGGCTGGCCAGACTGGCAAGCAGGGGCAGCAGCTTGTCGAGTGCAGGCAGGGGGTTGGGTGTGCGCGTTGCACCTTCTGCGGTCAGGGTGGCCGGGTTGGCCGCAGGCTCTCCGCCGCCGGGGGTAACCGGCGCAGTCGCAGCGGCAGCCTGACGGCCAAGAATCTGACTCAGCTGGGCCAGGTTGCTTTCCAGAAAGGCGCCGCTCTGGGCGACGGCGTTGGCAACGCCGGTTGCGGTGGTCAATTGCGGCGCGCTGACGATCTGGTTGAGAACGTTCTGAATCGCCTGGTGCAACTGCGGCACCGCTGGCAGTGGCTGCGGGTTGCTGGCCAGGGTCTGCAGGCGGGCCAACAGTGGTTCGGCTGAGCCCTGACGTTGCAGCGCCTCGCGTAGCCCCTGCAGCAGGTCGGCCTGGCGCACCTGTTCGCTGCCGCTTTGTACGCGCAATTCGCCCTGGTTGCCCACAGTGGCGTTGAGCAGGGTGCCGGGGGCGACCGGCCGCGTGCTGCTCAGCTGCAGCAGGGTTTGTGGCGTGCTTTGCTGCACCAGTTCGGCAACCAGTTGATAGCGGGCGATCTTGCCGTCGGGCGCGGGCACCGGTTGCTGCTCGATAACCCGTGCCTGCAGCTGGCTGCCTGCCGGAAATTGCTGCGGGTCGAGCCGCGTCAGGGCAGGCCCGGGCGCTGTACTGGTGGCCGGCTGCAAGGCCGCCATCAGCTGATTCTGCGAGATCGCCTGCACCAGCAGCTGGCTGCCGGCTGGCAGCGGTTGAGGGCTGCTGGTCGGCAGGGTGGTGCTGGTGCCGGGTGAGGAGGTAGTACCAAGGTTCTGTTTCGAGATGCGCAGCAGCAGTTCAAACTGGCCATTGGCGTTGGGGCGCTCGCTGCTCTGGACGACCTCGGCACGTGCCTGTTCGCCGCCCAACAGGGCCAATGCGTCAATTGGCCGCAAGAGTTGCAGGGCGACCACCAGGGCGTCGGCACTGCGGGCCGGCGCCGCGCTGGCGGGCGCTGCGGGCTGGGTCTGGCTGGTTGGCGGCAGGCGAATATCAGGGCTCATGTTGTCACATGTTGACGTAAATCGAGGTCCCCGGCCAAGGGGCTGCATGTATAATGGCGCCGCTGAAATAATAGCGCTCGGCGGAGTCTGTTGGCCTGACAGAGTATAGCGGCAGCCGGCGCGAGAACATGAATAGGGTGGCGACTCGACAGGGTAGCCTACGGAGTACAGGTGGCGGCTGAGCAGATCGACATCATCGACCTGACCTGCGAGCGGGACGAACGCGAGCTGTTTCGCGGGCTGAGTTGTCGCCTGCAGGCCGGTGACGTGCTGCAGGTTGCCGGGCCCAACGGTGCCGGCAAGACCAGTCTGCTGCGTATTCTGGCCGGGCTGATGCCGGCTGCTGACGGCGATATTCACTACGCCGGGCAATCCATTCTTGGCGGCGCTGGCCGTGAACGCTGGCGCCGCAGCTTGCTGTTTCTTGGGCACGCAACGGCGGTAAAGGCCACCCTGAGCGCTGAGGAAAACCTCGCCTGGCTGTGCGCGTTGGATCAGCCGGTGGCGCGTGAGGCAATCTGGGAGGCCCTGGCTGCTGTAGGGCTGCGCGGCTACGAAGACGTACCCTGCCGGCAGATGTCGGCCGGTCAGCAGCGCCGGGTCGCGCTGGCGCGGCTGCGGCTGCAGAACAAGCCGGTCTGGGTGCTGGACGAGCCGTTCACCGCGCTTGATCAGGCTGCTGTGCGCGCACTGGAACAACAGATTCTGGACTTTGCCGACACTGGCGGCTCGGTTGTCCTGACCACGCACCACAGCCTGGAGCACCTGAGCCAGGTGCGTCAGCTGGATCTGGGACGGGTGGCCTGATGCGCGCCGTGATCTGGCAATTGCTGCAACGCGAATGGCAGCTCAGCTGGCGCCGGCCGGGCGATGTGCTCAACCCGCTGGTTTTCTTTGCCATGGTGATCACGCTGTTTCCGCTGGCCGTTGGCCCGGAGCCGCAGATGCTGCAACGCATGGCCTCCGGCGTGATCTGGGTTGCGGCCCTGCTGGCCACGCTGCTGTCACTGGACGGCCTGTTTCGCAGCGATTTTGAGGACGGCTCGCTTGAGCAATGGGTACTGTCACCGCACCCGCTGACCTTGCTGGTACTGGTGAAGGTGCTGCACCACTGGCTGATGTGTGGCGTGCTGCTGGTTTTGCTCACGCCCTTGCTGGGCATGATGCTGGCGCTGCCCTGGTCGGTTATTCCGGTGCTCTGTGTCACCCTGTTGCTGGGCACCGCTGTTCTGAGTTTGCTGGGGGCGATCGGCGCAGCGCTGACGGTCGGCCTCAAGGGTGGCGGCAGCATGTTGCTGGCGCTGCTGATTTTGCCACTGTATATCCCGGTGCTGATTCTCGGCACCGGCACCATGGATGCGGCGCTGCAGGGCTTGCCCGTGCAGGGCTATCTGCTCTGGATGAGCTGCCTGGCGGTGCTGGCGTTGAGTTTGTCTCCGCTGGCCATCGCTGCAGGTTTGCGTATCGGGGTTAGCGAATAACATGCGGAGTTGAACGGCCAATGAGCTGGACTTTTTTCCACAAGCTGGGTTCGCCCAAATGGTTCTATGAGATCAGCAGCAAGCTGCTGCCGTGGGTGGCTGTTTTCAGCGTGCTGATGCTCGCGGTTGGCCTGGTCTGGGGGTTGGTCTTTGCGCCAGAGGACTACCAGCAGGGCAACAGCTTTCGCATCATCTATATCCACGTGCCAGCGGCCATTCTGGCCCAGTCCTGCTACATGATGCTGGCGGTCGCCGGCGTGGTCGGCCTGGTCTGGCGCATGAAGCTGGCCGACGTGGCGCTGCAATGCGCTGCCCCCATCGGTGCCTGGATGACCCTGGTTGCGCTGTTTACCGGCTCCATTTGGGGCAAGCCGACCTGGGGCACCTACTGGGAGTGGGATGCCCGTCTGACCTCCATGCTGATCCTGCTGTTTTTGTACTTTGGCATCATTGCCCTGCGCATGGCGATCAGCAATCGTGACACCGCAGCCAAGGCCACGGCGGTGATGGCGATTGTCGGTGTGATCAATATTCCGATCATCAAATACTCGGTGGACTGGTGGAATACCCTGCACCAGCCCGCCACCTTCACCATTACCGAGAAGCCGGCCATGCCGCCGGAAATGTGGATGCCGCTGCTGGTGATGGTGCTGGCCTTTTACGGCCTGTTTACCCTGAATCTGTTGATGCGCATGCGCCTTGAGGTGCTGCGCCGCGAAAACAAGACCCGCTGGGCGCGGGCCGCTCTGGAGAGCAATACATGAGCAACCTGGCCGAGTTTTTTGCCATGGGTGGCCATGGCCCCTATGTCTGGACCGCTTACGGATTGACGGGCGCGGTTCTGATTCTGTTGTTCCTGACCCCGATACTTGGACGTCGTCGGCTGGTGCAGGCTGAAGCACGCCGTCGTCGGCGAGAGGAAACCTGATGCATCCCGCACGAAAAAAACGCCTGATCCTGATTCTGCTGGTGTTGCTGGGCGTAGGCGCCGCCGTGGCGCTGGCCCTGAGCGCGCTGCGCGAAAACATCAACCTGTTCTACACCCCCACCCAGATTGCCAATGGCGAGGTGCCCGAAGGGGCGCGCATCCGTGCTGGCGGCATGGTGGTCGACGGCAGCGTCAAGCGCTCCACCGATAGCCTGGATGTGCACTTTGACGTCTCCGATGGCGCCGAGGCGGTAACCATCGCCTACAGCGGCATCCTGCCGGACCTGTTCCGTGAAGGGCAGGGCATTGTCGCCCTGGGCCGGGTAAATGCCGATGGCGTGCTGGTGGCCGATGAAGTGCTGGCCAAGCACGACGAGGAATACATGCCGCCCGAAGTGGCCAAGGCCATGAGCGATGCGATGCAGAACAAGGCAGCGCAGCCGGTAACAGCCGAATAAGGGGTAACAGATGATTCCCGAGCTTGGGCAGATTGCCCTGATCATTGCACTGTGCCTGGCCGTACTGCAGGCCAGCGTGCCGCTCTATGGCGCCTGGCGTGGCGACGCACTGGCGATGAACGTGGCACAGCCGGCAGCCGCGGCGCAGTGCCTGTTTGTCGCTTTTGCCTTTGCCTGTCTGGTGCAGGCCTTTGTGGTCGATGACTTCAGCGTCACCTATGTTGCGCTCAACTCCAACTCGGCCATGCCCTGGTACTACAAGGTCAGCGCAGTATGGGGTGGTCACGAAGGCTCGTTGCTGCTGTGGGCGTTGATCCTGGCTGGCTGGACCTTCGCGGTCGCCATCTTCTCGCGCGATCTGCCGGAAGAAATGCTGGCGCGCGTATTGTCGGTAATGGGCATGATCAGCGTCGGCTTTTTGTGTTTCATGCTGATGACCTCCAACCCGTTCGATCGGCAACTGCCGTTCCACCCGGTGGACGGCAATGACCTGAACCCGCTGCTGCAGGACTTTGGCCTGATTGTTCACCCGCCGATGCTCTACATGGGCTACGTCGGCTTTTCCGTTGCCTTTGCCTTTGCCATCGCTGCGCTGCTGGGCGGTCGCCTGGACGCGGCCTGGGCGCGCTGGTCGCGGCCCTGGACCATCGTCGCCTGGGCGTTTTTGACCATCGGTATCGTGCTCGGCTCCTGGTGGGCCTATTACGAGCTGGGCTGGGGCGGCTGGTGGTTCTGGGATCCGGTCGAGAACGCATCCTTCATGCCCTGGCTGGTCGGCACGGCGCTGATTCACTCGCTGGCCGTGACCGAAAAGCGCGGCGTGTTCAAGAGCTGGACCGTACTGCTGGCCATCGCAGCCTTCTCGCTCAGCCTGCTGGGGACCTTCCTGGTACGTTCCGGCGTGCTCACCTCGGTGCACGCCTTTGCCAGCGACCCTGATCGCGGCGTGTTCATCCTCGGCTTTTTGCTGGTGGTGGTCGGCGGATCGCTGCTGCTCTACGCCCTGCGTGCCCCGGTGGTCAAAAGCCAGATCGGCTTTGCCTGGAGCTCGCGCGAGGCGCTGCTGCTGGTCAACAACGTGGTGCTGGTGGTGGCTGCATTGATGGTGCTGCTGGGCACCCTGTACCCGCTGATCATGTCGGCTTTCGATACCCTGGTATCGGTCGGCCCGCCGTACTTCAACGGCATGTTCCTGCCGCTGATGGCGATTCTGATGGCTGCGCTGGGCGTCGGTATTCTCAGCCGCTGGAAGCAAACGCCGGTGTCGTGGCTGGTGGGCCAGCTGAAATGGGTGCTGGTGCTCTCTGCGGTAGGTGCGGTGGTTATCGCTGTCTGGCTGGGCGCGCATCAACTGGCAATCGGCAGCCTGCTGCTGCTGGTGTTCTGGGTGTGCGGCGCCTCGCTGCGTGATGTGCTGCACAAGACCCGCAACAAGGGCCTGGTGGCCGGCGTGCGTGCGCTGCCGCGCAGCTACTGGGGCATGACCCTGGCGCACGTCGGCATTGCCGTGTGCGCTGTCGGTGTTGTCGGCGCGAGCCTGTTCGACAATCAGCGTGATCTGCGCATGGCGCCGGGTGATGCGCTGGAGCTGGGTGGCTACACCTTCATTTTTGATGGCGTGCGCCACCGTGAAGGGCCCAACTGGATCTCCGATCAGGGCTCGGTCAGCGTCTACGCCGGTGATCGTCAGATCACCACTCTGCACCCCGAGAAGCGCCTGTATCGCGTCAAGAATCAGGTCATGACCGAGGCTGGTATTGATGCCGGCTTTACCCGTGACCTCTTTGTTGCCATGGGCGAGCCGCTGGAAGGGGATGCCTGGGCAATGCGCGTGCATATCAAGCCCTTCGTGCGCTGGATCTGGCTGGGCGGCCTGATGATGATGGCCGGCGGTCTGCTGGCGGCCAGTGACAAGCGCTACCGTCTGAAGGTGCGCCTGCGCGCCGACAAGACGGCCCAACCGTTGACCGGGGAGACTGCCTGATGCGTCGTGCACTGCTGATTCTGCCGCTGCTGATTTTTCTGGTGCTGGCCGGTTTCTTTCTCTCCAGCCTGATGAGTAAAGAGGCTGGGGTGACCGAGCTGGAGCTGCCGTCGCCTTTGCTGGACAAGCCCTTCCCGAGCTTTGACCTGCCGTCTGTGCTGGACGAGCAAACGCGCATTACCCAGGCCGACTTCAAGGGCCCGGCGCTAGTCAACATCTGGGCCACCTGGTGTGTGGCCTGCCGCGTCGAGCACCCGGTGCTCAACCGTCTGGCGGCTGAAGGCGTGGTGATCTACGGGGTCAACTACAAGGACAACAGCGCTGATGCGATCAAATGGCTCAAGGATTTTCACAATCCGTACCAGTTGAACATCAGCGATGCTGACGGCCGTCTGGGCCTGGATCTGGGCGTCTATGGCGCGCCGGAAACCTACCTGATCGATGCCCAGGGCAATATCCGCTACAAGTTTATCGGCGTGATTGATGACCGCGTCTGGGATACCAACCTGGCCGCGCGCTATCAGGCGCTGGTCGAGGAGGCCCAATGACCCGACGACTGAACTGGCTGGCTCTGGGCCTGTTGTTGCTGGTGGGCAGCGTCAGCGCGGCGGTAGATACCTTTGAGTTCAGCTCCGAACAGGAGCGTGACCGGTTCTACGCCATTGGCGCCGAGCTGCGTTGCCCCAAGTGCCAAAACCAGAATATCGCCGATTCTGACGCACCTATCGCCTCTGACCTGCGTAAGGAGGTGTATCGCCTGCTGGACGAAGGCCAGAGCGATGAGGAAATCGTGGATTACATGGTCGCCCGTTACGGCGAATTTGTGCGCTACAAGCCGGCGCTGAACCGCGAGACTTTGGTGCTCTGGTTTGGCCCGCTGTTTTTCCTGCTTGCCGGCGTGCTGGCCATTGTGGTGCTGGTACGTCGTCGCCAGAAGGTCGCCGCCTCTGAGCCGGCAGCCGAGCTGTCGCCGCAAGAGCAGCAGCGCCTGGACGACCTGTTGAACAAGAAGAGCCAAGATGACTGATTTGTGGTTTGCGGCCGCCGGCCTGGTGCTGGTGGCCATTGTAATGGTGCTGTGGCCGCTCTGGCGCCGCCGTCAAAGCGAGCGGGTAGACCGTACTGCGCTCAACGTTGCGCTGTATGAAGAGCGGGTTGCTGAACTGGAAGCCCAGCAGCGTGCAGGTGATCTGAGCGAGGCCCAGCTGGCTGCCGCCAAGGGTGAAGCCAGCCGACTGCTGCTCGAAGATACCGCCGCCGCGGACGCCCGCCAGGCGCCGCTGACCCGGCAACTGACCTGGGTGCTGATCATTGGCGCCCTTGCCCTGCCATTGGCCGTGCTGGGGCTCTATCGCCAATGGGGTGCTGCCGACGGGCTGGCGCTGTATCGTGAGATGCAGGCGACGCCGCAGGTAGAGACCCTGGAGGCGCTGATCGATCGTACCCAGCGGGTGGTCGAGGTGCAGCCGGAAAACGGCGAAGCCTGGTACATGCTGGGCCGCGCCTACATGAGCGCGCAGAACCCGGAGAAGGCAGCAGATGCCTTTGGCAATGCGCTGGCGCGCCTGGGTGAGCAGCCCGAGGTGTTGGCGCAATTGGCGCAGGCGCGCTACTTTGCCAACGGCAACCAGCTGGATGCCGAAACGGCTCGCGCGCTGGATAAGGCCATCGAGCTGGATCCGCAACAACCTACCGCTCTGGGCCTGCTGGGTATCGCAGCCTTTGAGGCCGGGGACTTTGCCGGCTCCATCCGTTACTGGCAGTCGCTGATGCAGGGCATGGACCCGGAAAGCCCCGGCGCCCAGGCCATTCAAGGCGGCATTGAGCGCGCGCGTCAGCGTATGGTCGATGCCGGACAGACGCCGCCACCGGCAGCCGAGCCCGCCACGGGCCCGACCATCAGCCTGCGTGTGAGCGTGGCGCCTGAACTGCTGGCCGAGCTGCCGGCCGATGCCAGCGTGTTTGTCTTTGCCCGCGACCCCAATGGCCCGCCGATGCCATTGATCGCCAAGCGCCTGAGCCTCTCGCAACTGCCGCTGGAGATTACCCTCAGCGCTGATGACGCGATGCTGCCGGGTGTCACCCTGGATGAGGAGACTGCCCTGCAGCTGGTTGCCCGCGTATCGCCCACTGGCGACGCGCGTGAAGGGACGCATCTGGGGCAGTTGGATGAGGTGCATGCCGGGCAGGATGGGACGTTGGAGCTGGTTATCGACCGCGCGATTAACTGATCCTGCAAGCCGCTGTCCTCAATCGCCCCGCAGGCGCAGGTCTGCGGGGCGATTTCGTTCTGGGCTGAACCACCGGCATACCGTCAGGGTCCATTCTGTAACAGGACCTTTACAGCGCCTGCGGGGCAGGCGGGAGGCGTGCGCTATGTTGACCCATATTCCGTTTGGTAACAGCAAGGTGCTGGGCTTTCGTATTGAGGGCAAGATCAGCGCCGAGATGCTCGATGAGATGCTTGAGCTGATCGAGGCCAAATTACGCGAGCACGCCAAGGTGCGGCTGTATGTGGAGATGCCGGCCTTTGGCGGCATGGCTGCCGAGGCGCTGTACAAGGATTTGAAGTACGGTATCAGTCACTGGAACCGCTTTGAGCGTGAGGCGGTGGTGACTGATCAGGGCTGGCTGGAGAAGCTGGTCGGGCTGGCCGACCGCCTGGTACCGGGTGTCGAAGCGCGGGTCTTTCCGGCCGCCGAGAAAGACGCCGCGCGGGACTGGATTCAGGCGCTGGAGTGAGGCGGGCGGCTCAGTCCTGCTGTACCTCGGGCAGGCTGACCGCCAGCAGTGCGCCGGCCAGCCCCACGCCGGACAGCAACAGCAGCATGCCGGCGGCGCCAATCAGCGAGCTGAGCAGGCCGAACAGGCCGGTCGCCAGCAGAATCAGGCCAATGGCGCTATTGCTGACCGCAACATAGTCGGTGCGCTTGTTACCGCCGGCCATGTCCAGTACGTAGGTCTTGCGGCCCACGCGCACGCCGGCGTGGGCAATCCCCAATATGAAGAAGGCCACCGGGAACAGCCATGCATGCAGGTTGTCGGGCAGTTGCGCCCAGCGATCAATGGCGATGACCACCGGCCCCAGCAGGCTGGCCAAAAGCGCTGCGCGGATCAGCACCTGGCGGCTGGAGGCATCCGACATGCGGCCCCAAACGCCTGCACTCAGGCTGCTGGCCAGCCCGTTGGCGACCAGAAAGGCACCGAGCATGCCAAAGCTGGTTTCCACTTCTTGGGCCATGACCACGTAGTAGGGCGCCGACAGCGCTGAACACAGCAGCAGGGCGCGGGTAACCACAAAGCGGCGAAACGGCGCGTCGTCGCGCAGCAGGCTGATGCGGCCAAGGGCGTGGCTCAAGGCATTGCCGCCGCCTTCGGTGGCGCCCGGTGCCTCATCAATGCCGCGATATACCAGCGCCGCCGCTACCCAGAGCAGCGCCGCGCCGATCAGCAGCGCAGCGTAGAACAGCATGTCGTCATCGCTGGGCGGGTAGATCAGGCAATACACACCAAAGGCCAGTGCCAGCCAGCCCGACAGGCTGGTCGCGACCCCGTTCAGCCGGCCGCGCCGGGTTTTGGGCACGGTCTTGCCGATCACATCCTTGCTGGCCACCGAGCACAGCCCGCGCGCCAGACTGAAGATAATCAAACAAACAATGATCAGCGCACCGGCCAGCGTGCCCTCGATGCTCCAGGCCACTGCGCCCATGGCCAGCAGGGCGGCGGCCTGCAACAGGCTGCCGACAATCCACACGCCGCGCCGGTAGGGCATGCGGCGAATCCAGGCGGCGATCAGCAGCTGCGGCAGCATGGAGCCGGATTCGCGAATCGGCACCAGCCAGGCAATCAGCGCCACTGGTGCGCCGACCACGCCCATCAGCCACGCCAGGGTGGTTTTCGGGTTGGTCAGGGTATCGCCCAGGCTGGTCAGCGTATTGGCCAGCACCTGACGGAAGAAATTCTGCGGCACATCCGAGCAGGCGGCGTCGGGAATGTCCTTGCAGACGCGCGCGTCCTCTTCGTTCATCAGCTTGCTGTAAAGGTCGTCTAGGCGTGGTGTCTGGGGCATGTTCTGGTTTCCTGCTGAACCTGTGCTGCGGCGCTGGCAAGTGTGCCGCAAGCCACGGTTGCAGGCCAGTGTCACAGGTATTTGCCTGCAACCCTTCTCATACGGGCACCGTCCGGGTAACAATGCGGGTTTGGCCCAAGGCAGCAAGGACAACGCCCCTTTCATGCGACTCAAATGCATCAAGCTGGCCGGCTTCAAATCCTTTGTGGACCCGACTACCGTCTATTTCCCGACCAACATGGGTGCGGTGGTGGGGCCGAACGGCTGTGGCAAGTCCAACATCATTGATGCGGTGCGCTGGGTCATGGGCGAAAGCTCGGCCAAGAACCTGCGCGGCGAGTCGATGACCGACGTCATCTTCAACGGCTCCAACTCGCGCAAACCGGTAGGGCAGGCCTCCATCGAGCTGGTGTTCGACAACAGCGACGGCACCCTGCAGGGCGAGTATGCCGGTTACAACGAGATTTCCATTCGCCGCAAGGTGACGCGCGAAGCGCAGAACCAGTACTTCCTCAATGGCACCAAGTGCCGTCGCCGCGACATTACTGACATCTTTATGGGCACCGGCCTTGGCCCGCGCAGCTACTCGATCATCGAGCAGGGCATGATTTCGCGCCTGATCGAAGCCAAGCCTGAAGAATTGCGCCTGTTCATCGAAGAAGCCGCCGGTATTTCCCGTTACAAGGACCGCCGCCGCGAAACCGAAAACCGCATTCGTCGCACCCAGGAGAACCTGTCCCGCCTGACCGACCTGCGTGAGGAACTGGAGCGTCAGCTGGCGCACCTGCATCGCCAGGCCCAGGCGGCGGAGAAGTACAAGGAGTTCAAGGCCGAGGAACGCCAGCTCAAGGCCCAGCTGCAGGCGCTGCGCTGGCAGAACCTGAACGAGCAGGCCGGTCAGCGGGAACACCGGGTGCGTGACCTTGAAGTCGCGCTGGAGGCCTTGATTGCCGAGCAGCGCAACGCCGACAGCGAGATCGAAAAACAGCGCGACCAGCACAGTGACCTCACCGAGTCCTTTAACCGGGTGCAGGCGCAGTACTACAGTCTGGGCGCGGATATCAGCCGCATCGAGCAGATTCTGCAGTTCAACCGTGACCGCCAGCGGCAGCTGCACAGCGACATTGAAGAGACCGAGCTGGCCTGGCAGGAAGCGCAGAGCCATCTGACCCAGGACGAGGCACTGCTGGCCGATCTGCAGGCCGAACTCGACGGTATCGAGCCCGAACTGGAAATGGCGGGCGCCGCCGAAGAAGACACCGGCATGGCGCTGCAGAGCGCTGAAGATGCCATGCAGAACTGGCAGGGCGCCTGGGATCAGTTTAACCAGCGCGCCGCCGAGCCTCGTCAGCAGGCCGAGGTAGAGCAGTCGCGCATCCGTCATATGGAGCAATCGGTCGAGCGTCTGGGCGAGCGCATTCAGCGGCTTGAGGACGAGCGAGCGGGCCTGAGCGTCGGCAGCCTCGACGACGAACTGGCCGAGTTGTCCGAGCAACTGGCGGAGCTGGAACTGCGCAGCGAAGGCGAGCAAGTACAGCTGGCGGAGGTGGGCGAACGCCTGCAACAGGATCGCGACACCCTCACAGCCTTGCAGCAGGAGCAGGATATCCGCCGTGGCGAGCTGCAACGCGGCAGTGGCCGGCTGGCCTCGCTGGAGGCCTTGCAGCAGGCGGCACTCGCCCAGGGCAGCGATGTTGGCGACTGGCTCAGCGCCCAAGGGTTGCAAGGTCGTGGGTTGCTGGCCGAGCAACTGCAGGTTGAAGCAGGCTGGGAGGCTGCCGTTGAGGCGGTACTGGCCGATGATCTGCAGGCCATTGCGCTGGATGACCTGAGCAGCCTGGATGCCACCCTGGCCGAGTTTGAGCAGGGCAGTCTGCGCCTGCTGCAGCGCGGCGCACCAGGGCAAGCCAGCCCCGGCAGCCTGCTGGACAAGGTGGAAAGTCCGCTCGACCTGCGCCCCTGGCTGGCGGCTATTCGGCCGGTTGATTCGGTTGCCGAGGCGCTGGCCCAGCGCGCCGAGCTGGCGCCGCATGAATCCCTGATCACCCGCGAAGGCCATTGGGTTGGCCCCAACTGGCTGCGTTTTCGCCGTGGCGAGGCCAGCGAAGGCGGTGTGCTGGCCCGTCAGCAGGAAATGGAGCAGTTGCAGGCCAGTCTGGACGAGCAGCAGGCCGCTCTGGATAGCGGGCAGGAGCGTATCGATCAGCTGCGCGAGGGCATTCGCGCGCTGGAGCTGCAACGCGATGGCCTGCAGCAGACACTGGCTGCCAGTGGCCGGCAGCAGGGCGAAATCAAGGCCCAGTGGTCCGCCCGCCAGGTGCGGCTCGAGCAGATCAACGCGCGCCGTCAGCGCATTGGCGAAGACCTGGAAGAACTCAAGCGTCAGCGCGGTGAAGAGCTGGAGCAGATTGGCGAGGCACGCCTGACCCTGCAGGATGCGTTGGACAGTATGGCGGCGGACACCGGCCAGCGTGAAGAGCTGCTGCGCCAGCGCGATCTGGCCCGCGAAACCCTGGACCTGGCCCGCCAGCAGGCGCGTCAGCACAAGGATCGCGCGCACCAGCTGGCCCTGCGTGCGCAATCGCTGAACGCGCAGTTGAAGAGTACCCGGCAGGGGCTGGAGCGTCAGCAGAGCCAGGCCGAACGGCTGTCCGAGCGGCGTGAACAGCTGCGCATGACCCTGGAAGAAAGTCAGGCGCCGGAAGACGATCAGCGCATCGAGCTGGAAAGCCTGCTAGAGCAGCGTGTGGAGGTGGAGCAGTCGCTCGGCGCCGCGCGCCAGGCGCTGGAAGGCGTAGATCAGCAGATGCGCGCGCAGGAAACCCGGCGCGTGCAGGCTGAACAGCAGGCGCAGGTGCTGCGTACGCAGCTTGACGAGCAGCGCCTCAACGCCCGCGACCTGCAAACCCGCCGTCAGGGCCTGCAGGAGCAACTGGCCGAGGCCGGCTACGACCTGCACGGTGTGCTGGCCACCTTGCCGCAGGACGCCAGCGAAAGCGACTGGGAGCAGCAGCTGGCGCAACTGGATGCGCGCATTCAGCGCCTTGGCGCGATCAACCTGGCGGCCATTGAAGAATATGAGCAGCAATCGGAGCGCAAGCGCTATCTGGATGCGCAAAACGCTGACCTGGAAGAAGCGCTAGGCACCCTGGAGCAGGTTATTCGCAAGATTGACCGGGAAACCCGTGCGCGCTTTAAAGAGACCTTCGACAAGGTCAACCACGGGCTGCAGTCGCTGTTCCCGAAAGTCTTTGGTGGCGGTCACGCCTATCTGGAGTTGACCGGCGATGACCTGCTCGACACCGGCGTGGCCATCATGGCGCGCCCGCCGGGCAAGAAGAACAGCACCATTCACCTGCTGTCCGGTGGTGAAAAGGCGCTGACGGCCATTGCGCTGGTGTTCTCGATCTTCCAGCTCAACCCGGCGCCGTTCTGTATGTTGGATGAGGTAGATGCGCCGCTCGATGACGCCAACGTGGGGCGTTATGCCCGCATGGTTAAAGAGATGTCGGCGCGTGTGCAGTTCATCTATATCACCCACAACAAGATCGCCATGGAAATGGCCGATCAGTTGCTCGGTGTAACCATGCATGAACCTGGCTGTTCGAGGCTGGTCACAGTAGACGTAGAAGAGGCGGCTGCGTTGGCGGCAGTGTAGTTTTGATGGCGGGCATGCTAGCATCCGGCCAGACGAGAGGCGGGTTGCCAGCCGCCCGAATAGCATAGTGAAAACAGGAACGGGTATTCATGGATTTCGGTTTGCGTGAGTGGCTTTTCATCTTCGGCCTGCTGGTCATCGCGGGCATCTTGTTTGATGGCTGGCGGCGCATGGGCGGTCGATCAAAGATCCGCTTCAAACTCGAACGCAATCTCTCCGATCTGCCTGAAGAAGGCGGCAACGACGAGCTGCTTGGGCCGCCGCGTGTGGTCAACCGCAACGAGCGCGCCGAACCTTCCTTCGGCGGTGACGGCGATGCCCTGTCCGCTGATGATGGCAGCCAGTGGCATGAGCCGGAGCAGGTAGGTCTGGATCTGGACGAACCGCCGGTTCTGGTTGATCCGGTGGCCGCCGAGCCGCGCAGCAAAAAGGCTGCGGCCGACAAGCCCGCACGCAAAACCGACGCCGAGCCCAAGCCTGAGCAGCAGTCGCTGCCGGTCGAGCTGGTGCTGGTGATCAATGTAGTCTCGCGTGACGAGCAGGGCTTTTCCGGCTCTGCGCTGCATCAGAGCATTCTCGAAAGCGGCCTGCGTTTTGGCGATATGAATATCTTCCACCGCCATGAAAGCATGAGCGGCAACGGCGATGTGCTGTTCTCCATGGCCAATGCACTCAAACCGGGTGTCTTTGATCTGGACGAACTGGATCAGAGCCATGTTCGCGCGGTCAGCTTCTTCATGGGCCTGCCCGGCCCGCGCCACCCCAAACAGGCGCTGGACCTGATGATCGCCGCCGCCCGCAAACTCTCCCACGAGCTGGGTGGCGACCTGAAAGACGAACAACGCAGCGTCCTCACCGCCCAGACCATCGAGCACTATCGTCAGCGTATTGCTGAGTATGAGCGGCTGAGCTATAGCCAGCGGCGTTAAGCGCAGCGCCCGTAGGGCGCTTCGCTAGCTGCAAGCTACAAGCCTCAAGCTACAAGCAAACCCAACCCCAACACGGCTTTTGGTTTTAGCTTGCAGCTTGAGGCTTGCAGCTTGAAGCTTCCGCGGGCGCATCGGTTAGAATAGCCCTCTGACTTCCCTGACCCGCGGTTCCCCATGCCCCAGTCCGTTACCCCCGCCGAGCGCGCTCTTGCCCTGCGTGAAGAAATTGCGCAGCACAATTACCGTTATTACGTGCTCGATGAGCCGGCGGTGCCGGATGCCGAGTACGATCGGCTGTTCAACGAACTCAAGGCCATTGAGGCCGAACACCCTGACCTGATTACCCCAGACTCACCCACGCAGCGTGTGGGCGGGGCACCGGCGTCCGGCTTTGGCGAGGTCAAGCATGAAGTGCCGATGCTGAGCCTGGGTAATGCCTTTGCCGAGCAGGATATGCACGACTTTGATCGGCGGGTGCGCGAGGGGTTGGACTTGCCAGCCGGCGACCTGTTTGGTGGCGGCGCAGAGGTCGAATACTGCTGCGAACCTAAGCTGGACGGGCTGGCGGTCAGCCTGTTGTACGAAAACGGCCTGCTGGTGCGTGGCGCTACCCGGGGCGATGGCAGCACCGGAGAAGACATCTCCACCAACGTGCGTACCATTCGCAATGTACCGCTGAAACTGCGTGGCGAGGGCTGGCCGGCGGTGCTGGAGGTGCGCGGCGAAGTGTTCATGAGCAAAGCGGGCTTTGAGGCGCTGAACGAGCGCGCCCGTGAAACCGGCAGCAAGACCTTTGCCAACCCGCGTAACGCCGCTGCCGGCAGTCTGCGTCAGCTGGACCCGACCATTACCGCCAGCCGGCCGCTGGAGTTCTGCTGCTACGGTTTTGGCCGGGTAGACGGTGAGCTGCCCGACAACCAGTACGCCATCTTGCAGGCGTTTCGCGAGTGGGGCCTGCCGATCAGTCGCGAGCTGAAGCTGGTCAGCGGCATCGACGGCACACTCGATTACTACCGCGATATCGGCGAGCGCCGCGCGGCGCTGGAATATGAGATCGATGGTGTGGTGTTCAAGGTCAACCAGCTGGCGTACCAGCGCGAGCTGGGCTTTCGTGCCCGTGAGCCGCGCTGGGCTATCGCCCACAAATTTCCGGCGATGGAAGAACTTACCGAGCTGCTGGACGTTGAGTTTCAGGTGGGCCGCACCGGTGCGGTGACGCCGGTTGCGCGTCTCAAGCCGGTTCAGGTAGCGGGTGTCACCGTATCCAATGCCACGCTGCACAATATGGATGAGGTCGCGCGCCTGGGTGTGATGATCGGCGATACCGTGATCATTCGCCGCGCTGGAGATGTGATTCCGCAGGTCATGCAGGTGGTCACCGAGCGTCGCCCGGCTGATGCGCGGCCGGTTGAGGTGCCGAGCAATTGTCCGGTCTGCGGCTCGGCGGTGGAACGCACCCAGTTGGTCAAGCGCGGCAAGGCTGGGTCTACCACCAGCGAAGGCTCGGTGTATCGTTGCGTTGGCCGTCTGACCTGTCAGGCCCAGCTCAAGCAATCGATCATTCACTTCGTCTCCCGCCGTGCCATGGATATCGATGGCCTGGGCGAGAAGAGCGTCGAGCAGCTGGTTGATACCGGCCTGGTTGCCTCCCCGGCAGACCTGTATCGCCTGACCTATGAGCAGGTGCTGGCATTGGACGGCTTTGCCGAGCTGTCGACCAAGAATCTGCTGACCGCCATTCAGGCCAGCAAGCAGCCGACCTTGGCGCGCTTCATCTACGCCTTGGGCATTCCCGATGTGGGTGAAGAAACCGCCAAGCTGTTGGCGCGCGCGCTGGGCAAGCTGGAGCGTATTGAGCGCGCTTTGCCCGAGGTGCTGGTTTACCTGCCGGATGTCGGGCTGGAAGTAGCCCATGAGATTCACTCCTTCTTTGCCGATGCGCACAACCGCCAGGTTATCGACCAGTTGCTGGAGCGGGGTGTCACCCCCGAGGAGCCGGGTGAGCTGTCCGCTGAATTTGCCGCCTGTGTATCGCTGGCTGATTTTCTCGCGCGCTTGAACATTACCGGCATTGCCAGCACCGGCGCCGAGCGCCTGGCCAGCACTTTTGGCAGTCTGGACAAGATACTCAGCGCCGACTGGCTGGACCTGAAGCAGGTCGAGCGTCTGAACGACAAGGCAATCAAAGCCCTGCGCGAGTTTGCCGAGAACCCGGAGCAGCGCGCACACGCCGAAGCGGTTGAGCAGCAGTTGCGCGATTTTGGCATGCACTGGGACAGCCCCCGTGCAGAAGGCGCTGGTGGGCTGTCACTGGCCGGCCAGACCTGGGTGCTGACCGGTACGCTGGAGGCCATGTCGCGCGATGTGGCAAAGGCGCACCTAGAAAGCCTGGGCGCCAAGGTGGCTGGTAGCGTGTCGGCCAAGACCCACTGCGTTGTGGCTGGCCCCGGCGCCGGCAGCAAACTGGCCAAGGCCGAGCAGCTGGGCGTAACCGTCTGGAGCGAGCAGCAGCTGCTCGACATGCTGGCGGAGCAGGGCATCAGTGCATGAGCAGCCCTGAGCGTGTGAACAGCCCTGAGCGCATAAGCGGCCCGGTTGTGCTGGCGCCGATGGAAGGGCTGGCCGATGCGCCGATGCGCGATGTGCTGACGCGTATCGGTGGCATCGACTGGTGCGTCAGCGAGTTCATTCGCGTGACCGAGGGGCTGCTCAACGTGGGCACCATTCGCCGCAGCGTGCCGGAGAGCGAGCACGGCTGGCGGACCCGCGCCGGTGTGCCGGTGCGTCCGCAATTGCTTGGCTCCGACGTACGCTGGATGGGTGAAAACGCGGCGCTGCTGGCATCGATGGATGCCCCGGCCATTGATATCAACTTTGGCTGCCCGGCCAAAACGGTCAACCGTCATCGCGGTGGTGCGGCGCTGTTGACCGAGCCCGAATTGCTGCGCGAGATTGTTGCCAGCGTGCGGGCGGCAACCCCGGCGCACATTCCCGTGACCGCCAAAATGCGCCTGGGCCTGACCGATACCAGCCAGACGCTGGAATGCGCGCAGGCGCTGGCCGATGGCGGTGCTGGCGAGATCACCGTGCATGCCCGCACCAAGGTCGAAGGCTACAAGCCGCCGGCCCATTGGGAGTGGCTGGCGCGTATTCGCGAGGCGGTAGCGGTGCCGGTGATCGCCAATGGTGAGGTGTGGATCACCGAGGATTATCGTCGTATTCGTGAGGTCAGTGGCTGTGATGCAGTGATGATCGGCCGTGGCCTGGTGCGCTGCCCGGATCTGGGGCTGCGCATTCTGCAGGATAGCGATGAGGCCGTGCTTGGCTGGGATGAGCTGTGGCCCTGGCTCGGTGACTTCTTCCGTCAGACCCGGTTGCGGGTGGTGGATCGGCACTCGCCGGGGCGGTTGAAGCAGTGGTTGGCCATGCTTGGCCAGCATTATCCGCAGGCGCGGGAGCTGTTCGACAGCCTGCGTCGGGAAACCAGTGCGGACGTTGTGACCCGCCGGTTGGAAGGGCCGCTGGAGTCGGCTGCCTGAGCTGGGTGTTCCGGGTTCTGGCTTATCGCTGGCTCGTGCGCGGCGCGGGTTATGGTGGGCATCGGCGAGCATCGGTGGATACGCTGCGCTTAATCCACCCAACGGTCAGGTGCGAACTTCTGTAGGGTGGTGAACGCCGCAGGCTTGGCCACCATCGGCCTATTGCTCCGGCTTGTACCCCAAGCGTAACCCGCCCCAATGTTGTCCGCCGACCATGATCGGTACGGACAGGTCGTGCATTACCTCGCCGGTATCACGCTTGTAGGTTTGCAGCAGCAGGGTTTGTTCGTGGCTGCCGCAGCGCCGTCCGGTGGGGTCGTCGAACAGGCGTTTGCTGCGGCAGTGCAGGGTGTCGTGCTGCACATCGCCGGTAGGCTGCTTGCTGAAGCGCTGGTTGTGGGTCGGCACATAGCCTGATGGAATGGCGGCAATCGCATACACCAGCTCGGCGTGCTGTTGCAGGAGGGGTTCCTGCAGGGCCGGCAGCACCTGATCGGTGTAGCTGTCGAAGGCGCTGTGGTAACGGACTGGGTTGCTGCCGGCAATCGGGGTAAGGTTGCGATCGAACAACGCCGAGCGCTGAATCTTGCCGCTGGCCAGATCTGCTTCAAAGCGCGCTGCAATCGCTGCTGCCGTCTGCTGCGCAGCATCGAAGAAGCGCTGGTGATAGTCGTCCAGTGCCACATCGGCCAGCATTTCGCTGACCTGCTCGGCCAGCGATACCAGGTTGACCGCCTCGCCGCCCAGGCGCTGGGTCTGCTCATCGCTTTGCTCAATGTCGCTGCGTACCTGCTCCAGTGCGGTACTCAGGCTGGCTAGCTGGTCGCGGTTGGTCAGGCTGCTGCCGGCAATCTGCTCGGTCACGGCTTTCACTTCGCCGCCCTGGGTGCTGATCTCTTCCAGTTGGCCGGCGGCCTCTTCAATCAAGCTGACGCCACCGCGTACCTGCTCAACCAGGGCAGCAAAATCGGCATTCACCCGCTGGCTCTGCTGGTGCATGCGCTCGATGATCTCGCCAACCTCCGAGGTGGAGGCCGCGGTGCGGCCGGCCAGAGCGCGTACTTCATCGGCTACCACGGCAAAGCCGCGGCCCATCTCACCGGCGCGCGCTGCCTCAATGGCGGCATTCAGGGCCAGCAGGTTGGTCTGGCTGGCAATGGACTCAATCACGCCGGTGACCTGCACTATCTTCTCGGTCTGGGCGTTGAGTTCGGCCAATACGGCGTTGGATTCATCCGCCTGCGCGGCCAGTTGATGCATCACGCGGGTGGCCTGGTCGAGTGCGTGGCGGCCTTCCTGGCTGCGGCTGCGGGCCTGTTCGGCTGCGCTGTCGGCGCGCTCGGCATACCGGGTGGTGGCGTCTACTTCCACAGCAATCTGCTGGGCGCTGTCGGTCACCTGACGAATCGCCAGCAGCTGCGATTGCTGGCGCTGACGCAATTGATCAACCGAGTGCGCGACCTCTGCCGCAGCGATGGCGTTCTGGCTGGTGGCGCGTGACAGACGCGCGCTCAGGTCGGCGTTGTCGGTCCCTTCGGACGATTCAGGCGGGCGGTGGGGCTGGTCGGCGGACGGGTAAAACCAGGGCAGGCCAAGCCAGGGCAGCAGGCAGAGAATCAGCGCTGGGGCCAACGCTTCAATGCCGGCAGAGTGATACAGCCAGCCAAGGGTGGCGAGCTGCAGTAGAGCCAGTACGGTCTTGCCGAGAAATCCGGTGCGCATACGGGTGTCCATTCCGGGCTCGGAGGCCCCTTTGTTTTAATTTGTCTGCTATTTAGCCACCTGTATCAATACTAGACAATCGGTCTTTGGTCTTGGGACGGAAGGCCGCCAGCTTGCTGCAGGCTCCGCATGAAGCCGGTGTCCAGCCGGTCCTTGAGGGCCAAGGCTAGCCGGCTGCGCAGCGCCAGCGGGCCGTAGCAGGCCAGCGCCTGGGTGTCCGCGGTCGCCAGCAGCGCGAGGGCCCGTGGCTGGGGCTGATAGTGCTGCAGAGCAGAGTCACCGGTCAGGAGCCTGCGCAGGTTGGGGCCCAACACCGCACCCTGACGGACCGCGTAAACGCCTGAGTGCGGGCAGCCCGGTAGCGTCGCGCAGTCGCCGCTGGCCAGTATTCTCGGGTGCGACTGGCTCTGCAGGGTATTGCCGATTTGGATAAATCCGCTGCTGTCGGTGGCCAGCCCGCTGCTCTGCTGCCACGGCGCTGGTGCGGCGCCAGTGGCCAGAATGAGCGCGTCGGTCTCAATGGCGCGCCCGTCCTCGGTCAGCAGCGTGCCGCTGTCGATGCAGCTGACCAGATGCCCCTCTTGCAAGGTAATGCCTCGGTGCGCCAACAGCGCTCTGGTCAGGCGTGCGGCGCGTGTTGGCTGGGCAGCCAGCAGCGCGCTGGCGCAGATCAGGGTCAACTGACAGCCGGGCAGGGCGCGTTGCAGTGCCAAAGCCAGCTCCACAGCCGCCGCGCCGCCGCCCAGTATTGCCAGGCGAGCAGGCGCGCCGTGCTCGCGCCAGTGCTGCCAGCGCCGGTACAACGCGCCAAAGGGCTTGGCGCTGATCAGCTCCAGGCTGCCGTCGTTATGCGGTGGTGCGGGGTTACCGGCGCCGCAATCCAGAGAGATCAGCTCGCCGTTCAGCGCCTTGCCGCTGGCCAGTTGAATGCTGTGCTGGTCTGCATCCAGCGTCACAAGGCTGTCGAGCTGCTGTGAGATGCCTGCGGCGTGGCAAAGCGGGCCCAGCGCTACTCGGCACTGCTCGCTCTGCCAACGGCCGGCCAGCAGCCCCGGCATCATGCCCGAGTACCAGACCTCTGGCTCCGGTGTGACCAGCACACTGCCGGGTGGAGGCTGATAGCCCTGCCTGATCCAGTCACGAATGGCGACCAGGTGCGCGTGTCCGGCGCCAATCATGATCAGCGGCGCGGTCATCTTGCGAGCCTTCTGGCTGGCAGGTTATGGAAACCTTTTGCGTGATTCATAGCCCCCGGTGATAGGTACGCATTGAAGTGGCTGATCAGTTTATTTCGAAATCGACTTTCGCTGTGCGAACCTGATAGTCTCAAGTTGCTAAAAATTCCAATTACAAAAAATGGAGCATAGCGTGCACGAGAATAATAGTTATCCGTCGCCCAAACGAGCCTGGTTGACTGTCGGTATTCTGCTGGTTGCCTATGTTCTGTCCTTTGTAGATAGACAGATTTTGAACCTGTTGGTTGAGCCGATTCGCCGCGACCTGCAGATCAGTGACACCGAGATGAGCCTGCTGATGGGCTTGTCCTTTGCGATTTTTTACACCGTGGCCGGGATTCCGCTGGGCCGGATCGCCGACTCCAAGAGCCGCCGTGGGTTGATTGCCGGGGGCGTTGCGGTATGGAGTCTGATGACCGCGTTTTGTGGTCTGGCGCAGCAATATTGGCACTTTATTATCGGTCGCATTGGTGTGGGGGCAGGTGAGGCGGCGCTGTCGCCGGCGGCCTATTCATTGATCGCCGACAGCTTTGCGCCCAACCGCCGTGCCACGGCCATCAGTGTGTACGCGATGGGTATCTACCTTGGTGCCGGTGCTGCGTTCCTGCTGGGCGGTATCGTGGTGACCTGGGCCAACGCGCGTGGCGCGATGGTGTTGCCGGTGTTTGGTGAAGTGCGCCCCTGGCAGCTGATCTTCTTGGTGCTGGGTGCAGCTGGTCTGATGTTTTGTCTGGTGCTGCTGGCGATCAAGGAGCCGACGCGCAAAGGTATTGGTGCAGGTGTTGCGGTACCGCTCAAAGATGTCGCGAAATATCTGGTGGGCATCCGCAAGGCGGTGCTGTGTCACAACTTCGGCTTTGCCTGCCTGTCGTTTGCGTCGTACGGGGCGTCGGCGTGGATTCCGACCTTCTTCATCCGCAACCACGGTCTAACAGCGGGTGAGGTAGGTATTTATTACGGCTCGCTGGTCATGGTAGCCGGCTCGCTGGGGATCGTATTCGGTGGGCGCCTGGCGGATTTTCTGGCGCAGCGTGGCTGTCTGGATGCCAACATGCGGGTCGGTCTGCTGTCGGCTATCCTGACCCTGCTGTGCAACGTGGTTTATCTGGTCGACAACATGCCGCTGCTGTGGACCATCATGTTCTTTAACGTCTTTACCGTGGCAATGCCCTTTGGCGTTGCTCCGGCGGCCATTCAGGAGATCATGCCCAACGCCATGCGCGGGCAGGCATCGGCGATCTACCTGTTCACCATCACCCTGATTGGCCTGGGTATCGGCCCGACCGCCGTTGCCCTGTTTACCGACTATGTGTTCCAGGACGACATGGCGGTGCGTTATTCCATATTCATCGTTGCCAGCGTGATAACCGTGGGCTCTATCATCCTCCTCGCCATGGGCCTCAAACCCTACCGAGAGGCACGGGACACGCTGACACGCTGGGGTGAACAACAGGGCCAGCCGGGCTGAGGGCAACCCCAGCCGGCTGATGACTTGAATTACAACAGGAGCAAAACACATGACAGACGCAGTTATCGTATCCACGGCCCGTACCGGCCTGGGCAAATCCTACCGTGGCGCACTGAACAACACGCACAGCGTTGACATGGCCGGCTTCGTTATCGAAGAAGCCGTTAAACGCGCTGGTATCGACCCGGCACTGGTTGAAGACGTGATCCTCGGCGCAACCTTCCACGAAGGTGCTCAGGGCAAGAACATGGCGCGTCTGGCTGCCATCCGTGGTGGTCTGCCGGTTACCACCGCCGGCATGTCCCTGAACCGTTTCTGCAGCTCGGGTCTGCAATCCATCGCTATCGCTGCCCAGCGCGTTGTCAGCGAAAAGATCCCGGCTATCGTCGCCGGTGGCGTTGAGTCCATCAGCCTGTGCCAGAACGACAAGATCAACATGTTCCACGGCACCAACGAGTGGATTATGAAGAACAAGCCGGAGCTGTACCTGTCCATGATCGAAACTGCCGACATCGTAGCCCAGCGCTACAACGTCAGCCGTGAAGCGCAGGACGAGTACTCCCTGCTGAGCCAGCAGCGCGTTGCTGCCGGTCAGCAGAGCGGCAAGTTCGCCGACGAAATCGTGCCGTTCAAGACCATCATGAAGGTTCAGAACAAGGAAACCGGCGAAATCACCGATCAGGAAGTTGTGCTGGATCGCGACGAGTGCAACCGTCCGGGCACCACCCTGGAAGGTCTGTCCTCCCTGCAGCCGGTGCGTGGCCCGGACAACTTCATCACCGCCGGTAACGCCAGCCAGCTGTCTGACGGTGCGTCTGTCTGTACTGTTATGAACAGCAAGGTTGCCGAGCAACTGAACGTTGAGCCGATGGGTATCTTCCGTGGCTTCGCGGTTGCCGGTTGCGAGCCTGACGAAATGGGCATCGGCCCGGTCTTCGCCATTCCGCGTCTGCTGGAGCGTAACGGCCTGAAGATGGACGACATCGGCCTGTGGGAGCTGAACGAAGCCTTTGCTTCTCAGGTTGTTTACTGCCGCGACAAGCTGGGCATCCCGGCTGAGAACCTGAACGTCAACGGTGGCTCCATCGCTATCGGTCACCCCTACGGCGTAACCGGTTCGCGCCTGACTGGCCACGCGCTGATCGAAGGCAAGCGTCGCGGCGTCAAGTACGTGGTTGTCACCATGTGCATCGGTGGCGGCCAGGGCGCAGCCGGTCTGTTCGAGATCGTCTGATCCCAGTCGCAAGCTGCAAGCCGTAAGCTGCAAGCAAACCCGGGCCATGCTCGGGTTTCGCTTTTGGGGTTTGGCTTGTTGCTTGCCGCTTGAAGCTTGTAGCTAAAAATTCCAGAGGAATTTTCCGTGTCCCAAAAAATCATCAATACCGACGATCTCGCGTTTCTGCTCTATGAAATGCTGGATATCGAGCGTTTTACCCAATTTCCGCGTTACGAAGACCACAGCCGCGACACCTTTGACGCCGCCATCGAGCTGGCGCTGAAGGTCGCGAGCGAAACCTTCGCACCGCACAACCGCCTCTGTGATGAAGACGAGCCGCGTTTTGAAAACGGCAAAGTCGTGATCCGCCCGGAAGTCTCCGAGGCGCTGGCTGTGCTGCGTGATACCGGCCTGATGGCGGCCTCGCAGGACTATGAGCGCGGCGGCATGCAGCTGCCGGCTGCCGTATCCCAGACCTGTATCGGCCTGATCAAAGGCGCCAACGTCAGCACCCAGGCTTACGCCGGTCTGACTATCGCCGCCTGCAACCTGATCATGGCCCACGGCACCGACGAGCAGAAGCAGCGTTACGCCGAGCCGATGATGGCCGGCCGCTTCTTCGGCACCATGTGCCTGACCGAGCCGCACGCCGGCTCCTCGCTGGGTGACATCAAATCCCGCGCGATTCCGCAGGATGACGGCACCTACCGCATCAGCGGCAACAAGATCTTTATCTCCGCGGGTGACCACGAGCTGAGCGAAAACATCGTTCACCTGGTGCTGGCCAAACTGCCTGATGCGCCGCCCGGCGCCAAAGGCATCTCGCTTTTCATCGTGCCCAAGTTCCTGGTCAACGACGACGGCAGCCTTGGCGAGCGCAACGACGTTCAACTGGCCGGTCTGATCCACAAGATGGGTTACCGTGGCACCACCTCCACCATGCTCAACTTCGGTGAGAAGGGCGGGGCGGTCGGCTACCTGGTCGGCGAGCCGCACAACGGCCTGGCCGGCATGTTCCACATGATGAACGAGGCGCGCATTGGCGTAGGTCTGGGTTCGGTCATGCTGGGTTACACCGGTTACCTGCACGCACTGGAATACGCCCGTGAGCGTACCCAGGGCCGTGGCATGGCCGAGCGTGACCCGAACACCCCGATGATTCCGCTGGTTCAGCACGCCGACATCCGTCGTCTGCTGCTGGCGCAGAAGGCCTTCGTCGAAGGCGGCCTGTCGCTGTGCCTGTTCTCCTCGACGCTGGTCGACGAGAAGAAGCACTCGCCGGACGCTGCCGTGCGCGAAGAGGCCGCTGGCTTGCTCGACCTGCTGACGCCCATCGTCAAATCCTGGCCGTCGCAGTTCTGTCTGGAGGCCAACAGCCTGGCGATTCAGGTACACGGTGGCTACGGCTACACCCGTGAGTACCCGGTTGAGCAGTTCTACCGCGACAACCGCCTGAACCCGATCCATGAAGGCACCCACGGCATTCAGGGTCAGGACCTGCTGGGCCGTAAGGTCACCATGGCCGGTGGCCGTTTCTACCAGAGTCTGCTGACCCGCATCCGCGCCACCCTGGACGAGTGCGCCAACGTCGCCGAGCTGAAGGCCAACGCTGAACTGCTGAGCGCTGCGCTGAGCACCGTCGAAGAGGTGACCGAAGCTCTGCAGGCGATGAAGAAGAGCGAACCCGATCGCGCGCTGGCCAACGCCTACCTGTACATGGAGTGTTTCGGCCATCTGGTTGTCGGCTGGCTCTGGCTGCGTCAGGCGCAAGCTGCGCTGCTCGGTCTGCAGAACGGCGGCGAGCGCCCGGCGAGCTTCTATCAAGGCAAGCTCAACGCCTGCGACTACTTCCTGCGCTACGAACTGCCCAAGCCGCTGGCGCTGGCAGAGGTGCTGCGCAGCGCGGATCGCACTACGCTGGACATGCCGCTGGATTGCTTCTGATCCCGCAGGTGTGACGAAAAACCGGGCCTTGGCCCGGTTTTTCGTGGCTGCCTGAAGTGCGGGCGCTGACTGTCCCGTTGGTGTCGAGGTATTCTTGCCCCATGTACAGCCTTGCCCACCCCGTCACCAGTTCGCTGGAAATCCGCAAAAGCCGCTTTCTTGCCTGTGTTGAACCCGTTGCCGACCGCGCCGCCGCGCAGGCACGTGTGAATCAGTTACGCGCAGAGCATCCGGGCTGTGCCCATGTGTGCTGGGCGCTGCTGGCGGGCGGGCATAGCGCCGCAGTAGACGACGGCGAGCCCTCGGGCACCGCTGGGCGGCCGATGCTGGATGTGTTGCGCCATCAGCAGCTCGATGGCGTGCTTGCTACCGTGGTGCGCTATTTCGGTGGCGTCAAACTGGGTGCTGGCGGCCTGGTACGGGCCTACACCGACGCTGTTGCCCAAGCGCTTTTGCAGGCGGAAAAGGTTGAATACATTCCCACTCAAACGCTCCGGTGCGAGCTGGCCTACGCCCATGAAGGCGTCACGCGCAATCTGATTGCCGAGCTGGGTGGTGAGCTGCTTGAGGTCAATCATGGCCAGGCCGTGCGTATGCAGGTGCGTCTGCCCGCCAGCGCCACCGAAACCCTGCGTGAGCAACTGATGTCCATTACTCGTGGTGAGCTTGGCTGGGAGGCTGAGGGGGCGGGAGAGTGATACTTCACTGCGGATAAGGGCAGTCAGAGGGTGCCTGAGTGCATGTCAGGAAAGGCCCGCACCTGCACACACGAACCACACAGCCCGTCTGTCAGCGGACCTTCCTGAACGTCAGGTTATATCGCACGGCACCTGTTTGCGGGTGGCTGGCTTTTTTGCCCAGCGGGCTTACACCGTGAAAGTACAATCGACTCTCGCCACCCCAAACCACTACATCGCCGTGTTCCAGCAGCCAGCGGCTGGTCTGGTCGCTGCGGTTGGCGCCGCCGAACAGAAAGATAATGGGCGCACCCAGGGAGATGGAGACGATGGGGGCGTTCAAGTCCTGTTCGTCCTTGTCCTGATGCAGGCCCATGCGCGCGCCGGTGGTGTAGCGGTTGATCAGGCAGGCTTCTGGCTCAAAGTGGGCAAAGCCGGCGCTGCGCGCAGCGCGTTCGGCCAGTTCGCCAAACAGTGAAGGCATGGCGGGCCAGGGCTGGTTACTTTGCGGGTCGAGGGCGCTGTAGCGATAGCCGTGGCGGTCAGTTACCCAACCGTAGGCGCCGCAGCTGCTCATGGCGGCGGACATCTGATAGCCGCCGGGGGTGACCTGGTGGCGAAAGGGCGCCTGCGCGGCGATCTGCTTAATGGCTGCCAGCAGGGTGTCGGCGTCATTCAATGCAAAGCCTTTCAGCAGCCAGGCATCGGGGCCGATCTGCTGCTTTGCCGCTGACGCTGGCGCGGTGAGGTCAAGCAGGCCTTGCATGGCGGCAGTCCGAATTGAATGGTATGGCTGGGTAACACGGCATGGGCAGACCGGTAGTTAAGGTGTCCTGTCATGATGCGGGAGCAACGGGTGTTTGCTCAACCCTGTGACTGAATCAGGGAGCCGTCCCCAAGCAGAAGACTCAGACCGTTCGAGTCAGGGGGAGGGCAGGGGGCTGCGCCGTGACGGCGTGCAATGGCTTGCAGGCCGGGAGAGAAGTACAGAATCAGTTGGCAGTGCAGGTCGCCTGATTCGAGCTTTTGCAGTACCGCTTCACCGACAGGCACAGGCGCCAGTTCGGCGCGCAGTGCCTCCAGCAGCGGCTCGGCCGGCGTTGGGTCACCAACGACCCAACGCGACCAGCCGGCGCTCATCAGAACTTCATGCCGGGCAGGTTAAGCGAGGCGGTGTTGCCGCCATCGACTGCCAGGGCTTGCCCTGTGACGTAGCTTGCGTCGTCGCTGGCGAGGAAGGCAATGGCACCGGCAATTTCCTCCGGGCGGCCATAGCGGCGCAGCTCGCAGCGGGTGCCGAGCTTCTCTTCCTTGTTGTTTTCGCGGGCGTACTGGAATACCGGCGCGGTCATGCCGGTTTCGATCAGGCCCGGGCAAACCGCGTTGACGCGAATGTTGAACTGACCCAGATCGCAGGCGGCGGTCATGGTGAAGTTGATCACGCCGGCTTTGGAGGCACTGTAGGCGTTGCCGCCAGCGCCGGAGCGAATGCCTGCCACCGAGGCGGTATTAACGATCGCGCCGCTGTTTTGTTCGCGCATCTGACGTGAGGCGTACTTGGTGAACAGCATGACGCCGAACAGGTTGACGTTGATGATCTTCTGCCAGGTTTCCAGACTCTGATCGGTGGCGATGCTGTAGTCACCACCGGCGATACCAGCATTGTTGCAGAGCACGTCCAGACGGCCGTAATGGGCCACGGTATCGGCGACGCATTTCTCCACCGCAGCTTCGTCACCCACGTCCAGCTCGCGGTGCAACACGTCAGTGCCAGCCGGCAGCTCACTGATGGTCTGTTCCAGACCTTCGGCGTTGCGGTCCACCAGCATCAGACGCGCACCTTCGTTGGCCAGGCGTTTGGCGGTAGCACGACCGATGCCGCTGCCGGCACCGGTGATCAGGGCAATTCGGTTCTCGAAGCGTTGCATATCAAAATCCTCTTTGAAGGGCCGCTGGAAGTCAGAAGCTTGAAGCTGGAAGCTAGATGTCAGTGAAAGTGGCTGGTTATCTGCGCGGGGCCGATGCGATGCTTTGGTCATGCACCTGCATTTGCCGCCGCTGCGTGCCAGCGCCTTCCAGCTTCAAGCTTCCGGCTTCCAGCTCCCTTAGGGTTAATGACTAATACTCGGATCATCCGCTACAGCGGTGTTGTCGCCGTTCTGATCAATACCCAGCTGGTCGGCCATGTTGCCGGTGTCGACTTGCCAGCTGCTGGCGATGTCGCGTTCGAAGCGCACCGGTGACAGGGCGATCAGGCCGTCGCGCAGGGCGCCGACGTCGGTCTGGCGGCCGGTGATGCGTTCGGTCTGGCGTTGAAAGCCGAGCCAGTAGTAGGGCACGCCGCGGGTGTCTTCCCGGCGTTCGATGTTCACGCCGCCGATGCTGCCGCGTTGCGGGCGGCAGATGGCGACGCCGCGGACCTCTTCCGGTGGGCGCGCCGGGAAGTTGATGTTCATGGCGCAGTCTTCCGGCCAGCCGGCGTCCAGCAGTTGGCGAACCAGCTTGGCGCCGTAGTGGCGGGAGGTTTCCCAATACACGTCGTTGCCGGGGATGTAGGCCTGACTCAGGGCGATGGCCGGAATGCCCAGCAGGGTGCCGGTCAGCGCGCCGCCAATGGTGCCGGAGTAGGCAACCGAATCGCTGATGTTGGCGCCGTTGTTGACGCCGGACAGCACCAGATCGGGCTTGACCGGCAGCAGCTCGGCAACGCCCAGCAGGACGCAGTCGCTCGGGGTGCCACTGACGCTGAAGCGGCGCTCTTCAAACTGGTGAACGCGCAGCGGATGGTGGACGGAAATGGACATGGACACGCCGCTCTGGTCCAGATCGGGGGAGACGATCCACACCTCTTCGGCGATTTCATTGGCGATATCTTCGAGCACTTGCAGGCCCGGGCCGCGCCAGCCGTCGTCGTTGGTCAGCAGCACGCGCTTGACGGGTTTGCTCATGGGCAATCCTTTTTTATTGAAAGGGGCTTGGATACGCAACGGGGCAGCCAGTGGCTGCCCCGTTTGGTCTTACTTCTGGGCGATTTCCCAGCCGCGTTCGGCCAGCAGGCCGGCGCGTTTGCCGACTTCCAGGGCGTCGGCGTTGCTGGCGTTGCCCTGCAGTGCGCGGTGGTAAACACCCTGCACAATGGCGGCCAGACGGAACAGCGAGAAGGCGATGTAGAAGTTCCAGTTCGGTACGCCGGTGCGGCCGGTGTACTGGCAGTACCAGTCCAGCAGCTGCTGTTCTTCCGGCAGACCGAGGGACTTCAGATCGGCACCGACCATACCCTTGGCGCCGTCAACGTTGACCGGCATGTGATAGGGCAGGCAGCAGTAGGCCAGGTCCGACAGCGGGTGGCCCAGGGTGGCCAGTTCCCAGTCGAGGATGGAGACGACTTTGGGTTCGGTCGGGTCGAGCATCAGGTTGCCGATACGGAAGTCGCCGTGGGCAATGGTGGTGCTCTGGTCGGCCGGGATGTTCTCCGGCAGCCACTTCATCAACGCGTCCATGGCGGGCATGTCGTGGGTGCGGCTGGCTTCAAACTGGCCACCCCAGCGTTTGACCTGACGGGCGATGTAGTTGTCGGGCTTGCCGTAGCCTTCCAGGCCGATGGCCTTCCAGTCGGCGTTGTGCATGCGTGCCATGGTGTCGATCATCGACTGATAGATCGGCATGCGCTCTTCCTGTGCGACTTCGGCCAGCAGCGGCTGGGAGTAGACGCGGCCTTCGACGTAATCCATGACGT